>Ga0315291_10011195_pt1 | contig 10948 bp, 8 predicted proteins | sample YL17G12_20_MG_FD_203070 | JGI IMG/M metagenome (GOLD analysis project Ga0315291, IMG submission 203070) | Sediment microbial communities from Yellowstone Lake, YNP, Wyoming, USA - YL17G12_20 | ecosystem: Environmental > Aquatic > Freshwater > Lake > Sediment | place: USA: Wyoming | collected... | reverse complement strand
GCGACCGCCACGGCGGCCGTAGGCCTAGCCGCTTCGCGGAGTTTACCCCTTCGTTTCACTCAGGGCAAGCTCTGAGCCGGGCCAAGACCCCCGCCAGAGGTTCACCCGCCTGCGGTGGGCGGGCAAGTGGCTAGGTCGCGCGCGACCGCCACGGCGGCCGTAGGCCTAGCCGCTTCGCGGAGTTTACCCTGAGCGCCGCCAAGATCCTTCGCTTCGCTCATGGATGACACGCGCGAAGGGCTCACGGTGACACCGGCGAAGGGAATCACAGTTGGCTAGGGACATGGACTTCTTCGACTGCAACTGCATGGTGGGGCGCTTCGGCCAGCCGCAGCCCGGGCAGTTCTGGGACGCGGAATCGCTGGAGCGCGAGCTTGAGCGCTGCGGTGTTAGGCGGGCGCTCGTCTTCCACGCGCTGGCCAAGGAGCTGGATCCCGCCACCGGGAACGCGACGCTCGCGCAGGAGCTGGCGGGGCGCGAGCGGTTGGCGCCGTGCTGGGTGGCGATGCCGCATCACACGGGGGAGATGCCGCCGCCTGAGGAGCTGTGCGAGGCGATGGCGGAGCAGGACGTCCGGGCCGTGCGCCTGTTCCCGCAGACGCACAACTACAGCCTCGCGGAATGGTGCGCGGGCGACCTGCTGGCGGCGCTCGAACGGCGGCGCATTCCGGTCTTCATCGACCACGACGAGACCAACTGGGAGGTCGTGAACTCCGCGTGCGAGGCGCACCCCGAGCTGCCGCTCGTCCTGCTGCGCGTGAACTATCGCGCGCACCGGTTCCTGTACCCGCTGTTCGCGCGGCATCGGAACCTGCATGTCGAGATCGGCCTGTTCGTCGCCCACGACGCGCTCGCGGACTGTGCGCAGCGCCACGGCGCCGAGCGCATGCTGTTCGGGTCGGCGCTGCCGCACTTCACGCCGGGCGGGCCGATGGCCAACATCGCGTACGCCGCGATATCCGACCGCGAGAAGACGCTCATCGCCGGCGGCAACCTGCGCCGGCTGCTGGGGGAAGAAGCGCGCTGAGGTTGCCGGCAGCGGGCAGTCCGCCGGGGACGTCATAATGCACGTGGCCTGTATGGCCTCCATGTTGTAGGGCGGGGATTCCTATCCCCGCCGGACGGCGGGCGTGGTAACGCCCGCCCTACAGGGGCGCCTCTGGTTGCCGTCAGGGCCGCAAGAGATAACCGGTCCTATGGCAAGGAAAGACCGATGACGCTGCTGGAGCGAGTGCGGGCCGGCGAGACGCTGGACGACCTCCTGCTCGTGGATGCGCATGGGCATATGGGGCCGTGGTTCAACTTTCACGTCCCTCACGGCAACGCACAAGGCATGATCCGCACCATGGATTGCATCGGCGTCAATACGTGCATCGCCTCGGGCCACGCGGGGATCGGGCCCGACTACGCGTTGGGCAACGACGAGGTGCAGCGCGGAGCCGAGGCTTTCCCCGGGCGCCTCTTCGGCTATATCGCGGTCAACCCCAACTACCCGGCGCAGGACATGCGCCAGGAGCTTGAACGGCGCTGGCGGACGGGGCTGTTTGTCGGCGTGAAGCTGCACGCGGACATGCACAAGCACCCGAGCGACGGCCGGCGCTATGCTCCCGCATGGGAGTTCGCCCACGAGCACGGTCTGCCGCTGCTTTCCCACGATATCGTGCCGCGCTTCGAGGAGCCGACCGGGAGATACACGCAGGCCAGGCTGCTCATTGCGCACGCGATAAGCTCGCACGACATGCTGGAGGCCGCAGCGGCGCTTGCCGCGCGCAGGCCTAACGTCTATCTCGACATCACCGGGTCGCCGCTGGTTTTCGGCGCGCTGGAGCTGGCGGTCGAGAAGGTGGGCGCAGGGCGCATCCTGTTCGGCACCGACTTGCCGTTCATAGACCCGCGGCCGCAGGTGGGACGGGTCGCCTTTGCCAAGATGTCCGAGTTGGACAGGCTGCGCATCCTGGGCGAGAATGCGGTGGAGTTGTTTGGGCTGGAGGGACGGCTGGCATAAAACCGGCTGATGAAGCATGGCCGTTGCCGGGCCATCCTGGGCGAGCGTCTGAGGTGCCGTCCAGATGGTCGTTTGGCCCGGGCGCCGCGAGAATATGTACCACAGGCGCCCCCGCCTGTGGTACCGCGAGCGGAGCGTCTGCTCCGCTCGCCGAGGACAGCAGAGCAGAGGATCAATGTGGCTTCGCCGCATTTCCGGAGCCCCAACATGTCGGGGCCGACTTGTGCCACACGGAGTTGGCAAGGCAATACAGCTCGCGGCCCCAAGGGCTGGATAACTCGGGAACACCAAGGGTGAGGCTTAACAAATACCTTAAGGCGAGTACCGCGGACCTCGAGAGCGCGAAGTGGGCGATTTCGCTTTCTGGATGAGCAAGCTTCCTCACTTAAGGGTTGATCGGGCGCACGGCGGCCCGGCGCCTCACAAGCCCCTGCTCTTGCTAGTCATTCTGGACCTGGCGGAGCAAGATGAGCTCCCGACGGAAGTGCTTCCCCTATCTCCCGAGCTTGCATTTCGGTTTTACACGTACTGGAGCATCGTGGCTGCACGCCGCTCCCACCGACCTGATATACGGCTCCCATTCCATTACCTTCAGTCAGACGGGTTTTGGAGCGCCGTGGATGAAATGGGGAACCCTTCGCCGGGTAGGAAGCTAACTCGGTTTGCCAGACTGCCTTTCGACTTCTATCAGTTCGCAAAGGATCCCGCGAGCCGCGACAAGGCCCGGCGCGTTCTAATCGCCACTTACTTCACCAAGTCCGAGCAGATCGCCCTTTCGGAAGCAGTTGGCCTGCCGGTTCCCAGTGGCACTGACCTAGAACACGAGGCAGCCTACAGATCACCGAGAGACGCGGCAAGGGCCGGTAGAGACGCGCGCTTCAGGCTGAATGTCGTCGCGGCTTACAACTACGCGTGCGCTCTGACCGGCTACAGTCTGACCACAATCACCGCTGGCAGCGTTGTTGACGCTGCTCACATACACGAGTTTGCCGACAGCCGGAATGACGATCTGAAGAACGGGCTCGCCCTCTGCAAGAACGTGCATTGGTCGTTCGACCTTGGTTTGTGGACCATCGCCAACGATTACCACGTCATTGTTGCCGTAGGGAGGTTCAAGGAAGAGAGCCCGAACGGCCGATCCCTGGCGGAGTACCACGGCGAGAGGCTCCGACTGCCTGCCGACTCGAACCTATGGCCCAGCCCGATTCATCTCGCCTGGCATCGGAAGAACAGGTTCGTCGGCTTCTGAAGCGGAATCACAGATCCCGAGAGCCGCGTTGTCCGCCGGAGCAAAGCTGGTCGGCGCGGCGAACGGCTTCTTGGTGGCGCGCCATCTGAGGCGATCAGGAGGTAAGTGCCTCAGGGCGATCAACGGCGGCAGATTTGCTTCGGCGGTGGCGAGATTCTTCGCTTCGCGCCTCGCCCACGCTCGGCGCTGCGCTCTGAATGACACGTTTGGGGCCGGTGAAGGTCGAACCAGCCTGTTGTGAGACAACCACAAGCTTCCAGCCTATGACGGGGAACGGTGTTTAAGGAGGTCCGTGACGATGAAGAAAGGGATGAAGGTGTTCGGTTGTGCGGTGCACGGCGCGGGGTGGGTCAGCAGCGAGCACCTCCGCGCGTACATGAATAACCCCCACTGCCGGTTGGTGGCGATCTCCAGCCGCACCGAGAAAAGCTGCCGCGCGCGCGCGGCGGAGGCCGGGCTCGACTGCAAGATCTACACCAGCTACGACGACCTGCTCGCCGACCCCGAGGTGGACTGCGTGTCCATCTGCACGCCCAACCACCTCCACGCCGAGGAGACCATCAAGGCGGCGCAGGCGGGCAAGCACATCGTCATCGAGAAGCCGGCGGCGCTGAACCTGAAGGACCTGCGCGCGATGCAGAAGGCGGTCAAGGACGCGGGAGTGAAGACGGTGGTAAGCTTCGTCCTGCGCTGGAACCCGCTGTTCGACGTCATCAAGTCCCTGCTCGCGCAGCGCGCCATCGGCGATCTCTACTACGCCGAGGTGGACTACTGGCACGGCATCGGCCCGTGGTACGCGCAGTTCGAGTGGGTGCGCAAGCAGGAGATGGGCGGCAGCTCATTCCTGTCCGCGGGCTGCCACGGTGCGGACGCCATCCGCTACTTCGTCGGGGCCGAGGTGACCGAGGTGTGCGCGTTCGCGGGGGCGGCGCCGCATGCGTTCGGCTATGAGTACTCGGCGACGGAGGTCGGCATTATCAAGTTCGACAACGGGGTCATCGGCAAGCTGTCGTCCATCGTCGAGGCGCGCTTGCCCTACAAGTTCAACATCGACCTGCTGGGCAAGGAGGGCTCGATCCGCAACAACGAGCTCTACTCCCTGAACCTGATGCGCGGGCAGACGGGGATGGCGACCATCCCCACCATCCTGCCCGACAGTGGCGACGTGACCCACCATCCTTTCCACGGCGAGATCGACCACTTCGTGGACTGCATCCTCAACGACGTGGAGTCGCATGTCAACCTGGAGGACGCGGCCAAGACCCACGAGTTGTGCTTCGCCCTCGACGAGTCCGCGGCCAAGGGTGGGGAGAAGGTGAAGCTGCCGTATCCCTAACGACGGTCCAAGAGACGCATCCGCAGATTACGCAGACTTGTGCGCCTGTGGCGCATTGCACAGATTTCGAGATCTGAACCACACAGGACGCGGAGAGCACAGAGGCGGGAAAGCGCGGTGAGGACGGTTGCTGCTTCGCGAAGTAGCCGACGTCGCACGATTCGCCAACCACCCCTACTGTGCGATCACAACCGCACGTAATGGGATAGGGCCGCGGCCGCGCCCCCGGCCATCACCACCAACAGCAGATCGGCTTTGAGCATCAGCGCCACGAATGCGGCGCCGGCGAGCAAGGCCAGGAACAGCGACCAGTGGGCGGCCAGGACGAAGGTGATCGCCGTGGACACCAGCAGCCCGACGAACGAGGCCAGCACCCCACGCATCGCCGAGCGGAAGACGACGCTGCGCTGCAGCCGGTCAAAGTACGGCACCGCCGCGAGCAGCACCACAAATGACGGCGTGAAGATCGCAGCCGTGGCGATGACCGCCCCTGCCAGGCCCTTGACCTGGTAGCCGACAAATGTGGCGGTGATGACGATGGGGCCGGGCGTGACCTGCCCGAGGGCGATGCCGTCCATGAACGCACGGGTGCCCAGCCAGCGCTTGACGTCCACCACCGCGTGAAGCATCAGCGGCACCGACGCGAACCCACCGCCGAAGGCGAGCAGGTCTATTCTGAGCATGAGCAGAGCCAACTGGCACAGCTTGGGGGCCAGCACACGCAGCAAGACGAGCGCGGCGCCGCCCCCCACAATGATGCCGACCAGCGGCCGCAGTGGCAGCCGGACCGCGTGCCGATCAGGCGAGGCCCCGCCGCCATCGGCTGCGCCGGTGCGATGCCGGCGGAGCGGCACGCCGGCCACGGCCGCAGCCGCGATAACCGCGACCGGGCTAATGCCTGCGAGCAGCGCCGCCGCCGCCGCCAGGCTTATCAGCAGGTCCTGCCAGCCGTGGACGGTGGCGCGAGTGAAGGTGACTACCGCGCGGACGATTATCGCAATGACAATAACCTGGAGCCCGCGAAATAGCGCCAGGCTTACCGGCAGGCTGTGGGTCGCGCGGTATGCGGCGGAGAGGATGGTGATGACAATGAACGCGGGCAGGCCGAAGCCGATGTAGGCCACAGCCGCCCCCGGCACGCCTCGGGCGCGAAGGCCGCAGTACGCCGCGGTCTGCATCGCCGTGGCTCCCGGGATCGTCTGACACAGCGCCACCCCGTCCCGAAATGCCAGGCTTGACAGCCATTGCTTGCGCTCGACCACCATCTCGCCGATGACCGGCACCATGGCGGGGCCGCCAAAAGCCGTAAGCCCCAGGCGCAGGAATGCCCGGAAAACGGCGCCGACCGACGGGGGCGCCCGGTTGTCGCGCTCGCCCGCTCGCGTAAGCATCCGCAGTCCCCTCAGGCGTTTCGTGATGACGGGGCGAGTACCTTCGCCGGCGCGCCGCAAGCGGCGCGCCACGCCCGGTGAGGCAGCACCCGACGGAACATGGCACAAGCCGGGCGCGACTGGCTATCAGTCGCCGCCCACGTTGAAACGTTCGGGGCGTTGAACCTTCGGGCCGCGGACCTGGCCCGGGAACGGCGCGGGCAGGGGCTGCGGACATTCAGCCGGGCTCAGCCGCGAGCGACGCGGGCGTCGGCGCCTGGTCAGCGCCCGGGCGCTAGAGTATCCGCTCCAGCCCGACGGTCAAGCCCTGCAGGGAAAGCACTGTGCGCACCGCCAGCAACACACCGGGCACGAACGAATCGCGGCTGATGGAGTCGTGGCGGATGGTAAGCGTCTGACCGAGGCCGCCGAAGATCACCTCCTGGTGCGCAACCAGGCCCGGCAGGCGCACCGCGTGGATACGGATGCCGCCCACCGCCTGCCCGCGCGGCGCGCGGTCGTCGGGCTTGGCGGACTCGTCCGCCAGCAGGCTGCCCTCCACGTGGCGCATCATCTCCGCCGTGCGCAGCGCGGTGCCCGAGGGAGCGTCCAGCTTCTGGTCGTGGTGCAGCTCGATGATCTCCGCCGCCGAGAGATGCTTCGCCGCCTGCGCCGCGAACTCCATCATCAGCACCGCCCCGATGGCGAAGTTCGGCGCCACCAGCGCCGGCGTCTGGTGTTCCCGGCACAGGGCTCCCAGGTCCGCGAGGTCGGCCGCGGTGAGGCCGGTCGTGCCCACCACGCACGCCACCCGCTTCCTGAGCGCGGTGCGGATGTTGTCCTTGACCGCGTCGGGCGTGGTGAAGTCCACCATCACCTGCGGCTTGGCCGAGTCGATCGCCGCGCCCAAGTTATCGGTGACCGCAACCCCGAGCGGAGAAACCCCGGCGACGGCGCCGGCATCCTGTCCCACCCGCTTGCGGTCCACCGCCGCCGCCAGGCGCAGGTCCTCTTCGCCCGCGATTGCGCGCACGATATGACGGCCGACCTTGCCGCACGCGCCGGTGACGACGACCGAGATGGGGGTGGTGGACATCGCTGCTTCTCCTCGTTCACATCGGTGACGGAGCCGCGTCGGCTAGTCGCTGCACGGGCCGACCGCGGCGACATGCAGCGGCCGCGCGCCGAGCACGCACTTCGCCACCGCGGTCGCGCGTTCGGGGGTCACGACCTCGAAGTTGGCGATCGCCTCCGCAACCGGGATGACCCGCCCCCAGTAAAGGGCGGAAATGCCGATGCGCCGCATGCGGTAGCTAGTGTTCTCCAGCGCCAGGGCCATCCCTCCCTTGATCTGCTCGCGCGCGCGGTCGAGTTCGGCCGCCGAAATGCCTTCATCGCACAGGCGCTGGGTCTCGGCCCGCACCAGCTCTCGCACCTCCGGCCAGCGCTCCGGGCGCGCCCCGCCGGAGGCCACCACCAGCCCTGCGCCCCGGTACCCCACGAGGTGGCTGCCGATGCTGTACACCAGCCCGCGCTTCTCGCGAATCTCCTGAAACAACCGGCTGCTCATGCCGCCGCCCAGGGCGCAGTCCACCAGCGCCAGCGCCCAGTAGTCATTGTCCGTCAGCGGCAGGCCCTCACAGCCGATGCAGAAGTGCACTTGCTCCGTGGGCCGCGCCAGGCACGCTTCGCCCGGATGCGCGCGCGGCGCCGGGTAAGGGGTGTTGGGCGATCCCCCCGTCAACGGCTCCAGGTAGCGCCGCGCCAGCTCGACCGCGGTTGCCGGCTCCAGGCTCCCGGCCACGGCGAAAACGATCCCCTGCGGGCCATAGTTGGCGCGATAGTAGTCCGCCACCGCCTCCCGCGACAGGCCGCGTACCGCATGCTCCTCGCCCAGGATCGCCTGCCCCAGCGGATGGCCCGGCCAGATGGTTTCGTCGAATAGGTCGTGCACCCGGTCCTCGGGGGTGTCCTCGGACTTCTTGATCTCCTCGATCACGACCTCTTTCTCGCGATCGAACTCATCGGCGTCGAACAGCGACGCGCCGAGCATGTCCGCCATCACGTCCAGCGCGAGCTCCGTGTGCTCCGTCATCACCTGCGCGTACAGGCACGTGTACTCGCGATCGGTGAAGGCGTTGAGCACGCCGCCTACGCCGTCGATGATCTGCGCGATGTCCGCCACACTGCGGCGGGCGGTGCCCTTGAACAACATGTGCTCGATGAAGTGGCTGATCCCCCGTCGCGACTGGTCCTCGTGCGCGGCGCCGGCGCCGATGTGCACCCCCACCGCGGTCGAGCGCATCCACGGCATGTGCTCGGCCACGACCCGCAGGCCGTTGTCCAGGGTGTAGTCGGTTATCTGTTCCGCACCGTTCATTTCGTCACGCGTCAGCCGAACAAGCGAGGGCATCGTCATAACCGGCGTAGGGGCACCGCATGTGGCTAGGTCTTCGACCGCCACGGCGGCCGCAGGCCTAGCCGCTGTGCCCCTACATCGATCGCATTTCCGCGCCGTTCTGTAGCGGTCAGACTAACCGGCCGCGAGCACTGCAGCGAAGCTGCCAATGATCTTGGTGGGTGGCTGGTCGGCGGACGACGATGTGGCACAGCCGCCGCGCCACACTGCCGGCGGGAATCACGTCCCTACAGGACCGTCTCCGCATGCCCAGTCTTTGCATTCACACCCCTGCCGCGACGCAATCCTCACCGTCCCCGCCGCGGGCGCCCGCCCTCCGGGCGGGGGCGCTCGCGGTATTCCTGCTCGCCTTCGCCCTCGCCTCCCGCGAGCAGGCCCTTGCGGGTCAGGCGCACCTTCCCCTGCGGGTCGATGTCGATGACTTTGACCATGACCTCGTCACCGACGTTGACCACATCCTCGACCCTGTCCACGTGCTCGCGCGCCAACTGCGAGATGTGGATGAGCCCGTCGCGGCCCGGCATCAGCTCGACGAACGCGCCGAAGGGGGTGGTGCGCACCACCTTGCCGACGTAGGTCTCGTCGATCTTGATGTCGCGGGTGAGGTCCTCAATGACCTTGAGGGCGCCCGCGCCTCCCGCGCCGTCGGTGGCCGCGATGAAGACGCGGCCGTCCTGCTCGATGTCAACCTTGACGTTGAAGTCGGCCTCGATCTTCTTGATGATCTTGCCGCCGGGGCCGATGATGGCGCCGATCTTGTCGGGATGGATCTCGATGACGAAGATGCGCGGCGCGTGCGGCGCCAGGTCCGGCCGCGGCGCGGCGAGGGTGGTCGCCATGTGGTCGAGGATCTGCAGGCGCGCCTGCCGCGCCTGCGCCAGCGCGCTGAGCAGCACCTCGTGCGACAGCCCGCCACGCTTGACATCCATCTGCACCGCGGTCACGCCCTGGCGGGTGCCGGCGATCTTGAAGTCCATGTCGCCGTTGAAGTCCTCCACGCCCTGGATGTCGGTCAGCAGCGCGCGGCGGCTGTCGTCGCTCACCATGCCGATGGAGACGCCCGCGACCGGCGCGGCGATCGGCACCCCCGCGTCCATCAGCGCCAGGCTCGTCGCGCACGCGCTGGCCATCGAGCTCGACCCATTGCTCTCCAGCACCTCCGACACCACGCGAATGGTGTAGGGGAAGTCCGACTCCGCAGGCAGCACCGCCTCGATTGCCCGCTCGACCAGGTTGCCGTGGCCGATATCGCGGCGCGCCGGCCCCCGCAAGGGGCGCGCCTCGCCCACGCTGAAGGGCGGGAAGTTGTAATGGTGCATGAAGCGCTTGGTGGATTCCTCGGGCAGGGCGTCCACGATCTGCTCTTCGCCGGTGCCGCCCAGAGTAACCACCGACAGCACCTGGGTCTGCCCGCGCGTGAAGAGCGCCGACCCGTGCGCCCGCGGCAGCAGCCCGGCGTGCGATTCCAGCGAGCGCACCTCATCGGGGAGCCGGCCGTCGGAGCGCCGGCCGTCATCCAGCACGAGCTTGCGCAGCTCCTGCCTGATGAGGTTATCCACCTGCGTGCTGACCTCGGCGTAGCGGTCGGGGAACTGCTCCAGCACCGCCTTGACCACCGCCATGGAGGCCTCCGCCATCGCGCGCTCGCGCCCCTTCTTGTCGGGCGACTGGATCGCCTCGCGCACCTGCGCCGCATATGGCGCGAGCGCCGCCGCGATGTCGTCGCTGAGCGGCGCGACCAGCTCGCGCTTGGGCACGCCGATTTCCGCCCGCAGGCGCTCTTGCGCCTCGATGACCTCGAGGATCGCCTGGTGGGCGCGCTCGATGGCTGCCGCCACCACCTCCTCGGACACCTGCTGCCCCGACCCTTCGACCATGACCACGCCGTCGCGCGTGCCCGCCACCACCAACTGCAGGTCGGCCTGGGCGCGCTCCTGGTAGGTGGGGTTGATGACGAACTGCTCGTCAACGCGGGCGATGCGCACCGCCCCCACGGGGCCGTCGAAGGGAACGTCCGATATAGTGAGGGCCGCAGACGCCCCCACCATGCCCAGGATGTCGGGGATGTTCTCGGAGTCGGCGGAGAAGACGGTGACGATGATCTGCGTCTCGTTGCGCATGTGCTTGGGGAACAGCGGGCGCAGGGGGCGGTCAATGCGGCGGGCGGTCACGATCGCCTGCTCGCTGGGGCGCCCCTCGCGCTTGATGAAGCGGCTGCCGGGGATGCGCCCCGCGGCGTAGAGCTTCTCTTCGTAGTCGCAGGTGAGGGGGAAGAAGTCAATGCCCTGGCGCACCTGGTCCGAGCACACCGCGGTGGCGAGGACGATGCTGTCGCCCTGGCGCACGACCACTGCGCCGCTGGCCTGCCTGGCGAGACTGCCCGATTCGAGCGACATCTCCCTGCCGCCGGGCGCTACGGTTACTACAGCCATGTTGTCGGCTCCTATCCGCGCGAGCCGACGATATCCCGCAACCCCAGCCTGCCGATCAGGGAGCGATAGCGCTCGATGTCTCGGTTGCGCAGGTAGGTGAGCAGCCGGCGACGGTGTCCGATCAGCGAGAACAACCC
>Ga0315291_10011194_pt1 | contig 10949 bp, 14 predicted proteins | sample YL17G12_20_MG_FD_203070 | JGI IMG/M metagenome (GOLD analysis project Ga0315291, IMG submission 203070) | Sediment microbial communities from Yellowstone Lake, YNP, Wyoming, USA - YL17G12_20 | ecosystem: Environmental > Aquatic > Freshwater > Lake > Sediment | place: USA: Wyoming | collected... | reverse complement strand
CCGATTTCAAAGGAAAAAACCAAATCTTATGTATCCGTCTTCGGACAAAAGAAAAATGAACTTGTAACTATAACTTACTGACATCTTTAATTTGCAAAAAACCTGACATTTTTGATTTGCGTTGACACTCCTACCCTTTTTGCTTGACAAATTTATTTATTATTTTATATTTGAAATTTATTAATTAAAACCGTTATATATCTTACGGTAAATAGAGAAATTACGTATACGTGAAATGGAAGTTGAAAGGAGAATAGATGAAGACCTATACACCTAAACCGAATGAAGTTGAGAAAAAATGGTTTTTAGTTGATGCTGAGGGTAAGGTTTTAGGGAGATTAGCCTCTAAAGTAGCTCAGATCCTTTTGGGAAAAGGTAAGCCAAAATTTACCCCGCATTTGGATCAGGGTGATTTCGTGGTAGTGATTAACTGTGATAAAGTCATCCTGACCGGTAAAAAAGCTGACCTTAAGACTTACTATCATTATACCGGGTATCCTGGAGGTTTGAAAAAGGAGACCTTTTCAAAAAGGATTAAGGAAAACCCCAGAGAAGTCTTTATCCATTCAGTTAAAGGGATGCTACCCCATAACCGATTGGGCAGGAAAATCTTATCCAAGCTTTTCGTTTACCTGGGAGAGAAACATCCCCATCAAGCTCAGAAGCCTGAGTCTATAAAATTGTGAAATGTCAAATTTTAATAAAGATTTTTAGGAGGTGAAATTTTTGGAGAAGAAAGTTTATAATGGTATAGGCAGGAGAAAGACCTCAGTTGCCCAGGTCAGAATTGTCGTTCCAGGAAATGGAAAGAGAACAATTAACGGTAAAGAGATGAAAGACTATCTTCAAAGGGAAACCCTGATCAAGCATGCTTTAAAGCCTTTAGAGGTGGCTAAGGCGGATGGCAAAATGGATGTTATTTGCAAGTGTGAAGGTGGTGGAATTTCCGGACAGGCTGGAGCTATTAGGTTAGGGATTGCCAGAGCGCTTGCCCAATTAGACGAGAACCTGAAAAAACTTTTGAAAGACCAGGGGCTTTTAACCCGTGACCCTCGTATGGTGGAAAGAAAGAAATACGGACAGATAAAAGCCCGCAAAAGATTCCAGTATTCCAAGAGATAAAGTTGAGGATTTAAGATTTTTTTGTAGGGGCGACCCGTTGGGTCGCCCCTACCTAATAGAATATCCTGGAACGGATTTACAGGATTGAAGTGGGATTATCTGGTGCGGGAAATCTAATTCCCGCACCAAAACATGAAATAGTAAAAAGGAATAAATGTTTTCTAAACCAAAAGTTTCTGATTTAAAGTTTAATACTGTCACCCCTAAACGCTGGAAAGACCTTGAAAACTTGTTCGGGGAGCGCGGAGCTTGTGGTGGGTGCTGGTGTATGTGGTGGAGATTGAGTCGTTCTCAATTCAACCAGCAAAAAGGTGAAGGGAACAGAAAAGCGATGAAGAAAATTGTTGATTCCGGTGAAATTCCGGGTATTTTGGCTTATGCTGATGGTAAGCCTATTGGCTGGTGTTCGGTAGCTCCGAGAGAGAGATTTCCGGTTTTGGAACGCTCCCGGATACTGAAAAGAGTTGATGAAAAACCGGTCTGGTCTGTGGTTTGTTTTTTTGTTGCAAAACCGTTCAGAAGAAATGGGGTCACTGTAAAATTGTTAAAATCTGCAGTAGAATATGCAAAAAAGCATAAGGCAAAAATAGTCGAAGGTTACCCGATTGAACCGAAAAAAGGAAAATTCCCTGATGTTTTTGCTAATACCGGTCTGGCATCTGCGTTCCGCCAGGCAGGATTTGTGGAAGTTCTTCGCAGGTCTGAGACCAGACCGATTATGAGATATTATATATCAAATAAATAGGAGTATAATCAGATTATGCGTAAACTACTTTTTATTTTGATACTATTGCCAGGTATCCTCTTTGCCCAGGGAGAGAAAAAAGAAGATGTATGGTCTCCCTTCAAGTATTTCGTTGGTAACTGGAAGGGTACAGGAAAAGGGCGATCTGGTTTGTCGAAGCTTGAAGCAGAATTTAAATTCGTTCTTAACGGAAAATATTTTCAAGTAAGAGGCAAAGCGGTGTTTGAACCGCAGGAGAAGAATAAGAAGGGCGAAGTACACGAGGATTTGGGTTTCATAAGTTTTGATCGCGCCAGGAAAACGTTTGTATTCCGACAATTCCATGTTGAAGGATTTGTCACCCAGAATGTTCTTGATAGTCTCTCTTCGAATGAAAAGACTTTTGTTTTTCTTTCGGAGAACATAGAGAATATCGCTCCTGGCTGGCGAGTAAGGGCAACCTATAAGATTCTGAATGAAAACGAGTTTCTCCAAATCTTTGAACTGGCTGAACCGGGGAAAGATTTTGAAGTCTATTCTGAGAATAGGCTTAAACGCAAAAAGTGATCTTAAATTGAGATTATAGTTTTACTGGAGGAATAATATGGCAGAGGAAAAAAGGTTTTTAGTGGATGTGGGGATAAGGGATTTGCCTTTTCCAATGAGAGTTGCATCGAAGGTTAATCCAGAGGGACAGCAGACTATCGCAAATATCTCTGTCTCTGCCCGAATTATCCGGGAGTTTGAAGCCCGCTGGATCGATAAATTTATTCAGATCATCCATCAGCATCGTGGCCGTATTGGAACGAAAACTCTTCAGGCGAATATTATGGATTATATGAACCAGCTTCAAGCTAAAGCAGTAAAGATCGATTTTAATTATCCCTTTTTCGTTGAAAAAAAGACTCCAGTATCCAAACAAACATGTCTGGTCAGATACCTATGCACATTCTCGGCTAAAACCTCTTATGTGGTGGAAAACCCGAAGATCATCTTTAAAATGGAAATCCCGATTATCACTACTTTTCCCGGATCAATCCCTGAAAAACCAGGAGGTTTATTTGGTCAATTGAGTATTGTGGCGGTGGAAATAGAATCTCAAAAAGAGATCTATCCTGAGGATATTGTTGGGATTGTGGACAAACATGCTTTAGTGCCGGTTTATTCGTTTCTAACTGAGGAAGATCAGGCTTTTGTTATTCAGAAAATTCATGCGGAGAATAAAACCAGTGTGGTGGTAACGGACAAGATAAGAGATGAACTCTCCCGTGTCAAAGATATTGTCTGGTATTCGGTTCGCTGCTTTAACTACGGGATGCTTCACTCTTACAGCACAGTCATCGGGACCGAAAAGGGTTTGTGGTTTCCTAACAGCGGGTATGAAGAAGAAGAGATATAGTAATTTGTTAAGATTTACAGATTAGTATAAATCTAACTAAAACGAATTTCGTATATGAATTAGAATGCCAATGAACTTAAAACACACATCAGCTGATCTTTCAGGTGGTCTAAAGACTTAAAAAGCTTTAGCCCTGAGAGAGATGAGGCGGGTGGAGGAAAAAACCAATCAAAAAAGGAGTGTAGAATGGCAGTAGCATTACAGGAGCTTTTAGAGGCCGGGGTACATTTCGGTCATCAAACCAAAAGATGGAATCCCAAGATGAAACCTTTCATCTTTACCTCCAGGAACGGAATCTACATAATCGACCTGCAGAAAACAGTTAACTCTCTGGAAAAAGCCTGTCAGAAAATTAAGGAGTTAATGGAAAACGGAAAAGATATTTTATTTGTAGGTACAAAAAAGCAGGCAAAAGAGGTGATAAAGGAGGAGGCTTTAAGATGCGGGATGCCTTATGTGACTGAAAGATGGCTGGGTGGGATGATGACTAACTTCCAGACTATCCGAAGGAATATAAAAAGATTAAAGGATCTGGAGAGAATGAAGGAGGATGGCACTTTTGATAAGCTCACCAAGAAAGAGGCTTCAGGTTTACAAAGGGAGATAGAGAAGTTAGAGAATGTATTAGGAGGTATAAAAAATGTAGTTAAATTGCCGGGAGCTATCTTTGTGGTCGACTCTAAAAAGGAAAGGATTGCAGTGGCTGAAGCAAATAAGCTTAAGATTCCGGTTATCGCGATTATCGATACTAATTCAGATCCAGACGTGATCGATTATCCCATAGCTGGAAACGACGATGCGGTTAAATCAATAAAGATTATCACCCATGAGATCATCAATGCGGTCTTAGAGTCACAACACAAGCTTTTGGAAGAAAAAGAAGAAGAGTCAAAGGTTGAAGCCAGGGTTAAAAAGAGTAAGGAGGAAAAATAGATGGAGATAGATTCGAAACTGGTTAAGGAATTAAGGTACAAAACTGGAGCGCCGATGATGGATTGTAAAAGGGCTCTGGAGAAGGCAAATGGTAACCTGGAAAAGGCTCTTGATTATTTAAGGGAGCAGGGAGTTGCCAAAGCTTCTCAAAAAGCTGGAAGATCGACCAGGGAAGGACTAGTATATTCTTATATACATCCAGGTGAGAAGTTAGGAGTACTTTTAGAGATAAATTGCGAAACTGATTTTGTAGCCCGAACAGATGATTTTCGAAATTTAGCTAAAGATGTTGCCATGCAGGTGGCTGCTTCCAACCCTATAACCATAAAAAGGGAAGATTTCCCAGCAGAGTTATTAGAGAAAGAGAAGGAAATCTATAAAGCTCAGGTATTGAAGGAAGGAAAACCGGAAAAAATCCTGGATAAGATAATCCAGGGTAAATTAGAGAAATATTTTCAGGAGTTTTGCCTGTTAGAGCAGCCTTTCATCAAGGATGAGGATAGAACTGTTAAACAGAGAATAGATGAGACTATCGCCAAATTAGGCGAGAATATAACGGTCAAAAGATTTGTTAGATTTAGATTAGGGGAGTAATTAGCAAGTAGCAGGTAGCTATTAACTTTTAGCGAAAAGCAAACCGCGAAAAGCGAGATGCGAAAACCAATTTATAAAAGAATCCTGCTTAAACTTTCCGGAGAGGCTCTCCAGGGGAAAAAGGAATATGGATTAGACCCCGATTTTTTACGATATTTAGCTTTTGAGATCAAAGGAATAAAAGATTTAGGAACAGAGATCGGGATAGTCATCGGTGCTGGGAATATATTCAGGGGGATTTCTTTGAGCTCCAAGGGCACAGATAGGGTTTCAGGGGACCATATGGGGATGCTGGCTACGGTTATTAATTCCCTGGCTCTACAGAATTATTTAGAGAAGATAGGGGTCTTCACCCGGGTAATGTCTGCTATACAGATGGATAGAGTAGCGGAGCCTTATATTCGTCGGAGAGCGATAAGACATTTAGAGAAGGGTAGAGTAGTGATTTTTGCTGCAGGAACAGGGAATCCTTTTTTTACTACAGACACTGCAGCTGCTTTAAGGGCAAGCGAGATCGAGGCTGAAATTATCCTCAAAGGAACAAAAGTGGATGGAGTCTATACTTCTGACCCGCTTAAAAATCCTGAGGCAAGAAAATTTAAACAAATAAGTTACTTAGCAGTATTGAATCGGAATCTTAAAGTAATGGATGCCACTGCTATTTCGCTTTGCAAAGAGAATAAAATCCCCATAATCGTATTCAGCCTTTTGAAAAAAAGTAATCTAAAAAAAATAATCTCAGGTGAAAAAATAGGAACAGTGGTTAAATGATGGGCAAAAATCTTTTTTATCCTGAGATATGCTCAAACCTAAAGAATAGAAAGGAAGGAATATGACCAAGCAGATTTTTGCTGAAGCAGAGGAGAGGATGAAAAAGACCATCGAAGCTGTTCAGAGGGAATTATCCTCAATCCGGACGGGTAAAGCCACCACCTCACTTTTAGATGGGGTAAAAGTGGAGTATTATGGCTCAATGGTTCCTCTTTCCCAGGTAGCGAGCATAAGTGTGCCGGACTACAAATTGATTATCATCCAGCCTTGGGAGAAAAAGCTTATTCCGGAAGTAGCTAAGGCTATCCAGAAATCCGATTTAGGCTTAAATCCAATCACGGATGCGAACGTGATACGCCTGCCTATCCCTGCTTTAACTGAAGAGAGAAGAAAAGATCTGGTTAAACTGGTTAAGAAGCTAACTGAAGAGAGCAAAATATCATTAAGAAACATCCGACGGGATGCGAACGAAGCTTTAAAGAAAAAAGAAAAAGATAAGGAGATCTCTGAAGACGATTCTAGAAAAGGTGTGGAGCAGGTGCAGAAGATACTGGATAAATATATCGGGATGACGGATGAGCTACTGAAGAAGAAAGAAGCAGAGATAATGGAAGTGTAATTAATACAATGACGAATAATAAATGGCGAATTAAAAATAAGAAACTGTCATAGCAAGGAGTTCCGCAAAATGCGGAACGACGAAGCCCCGCTTTTAGCGGGACTTCACCTTCGGCCCGCAATGACAACGAAAACGCGTAGCCAAGCCTTCAGGGCTCAGCGGAGTCCGTAGGGACGAAGTCCATGTGTTCACCCAATTTATCTTTTTAAAGGGATGATTTGATTGGCTGAAGAAGATTTAAAAGAGAAGATTTTAAAAAAGGGGAATTTGCCCAGACATATAGCTATAATTATGGATGGGAATGGGAGATGGGCGAAAAAGAGAGGTTTACCTCGAATCGCAGGACACAGGGCTGGCGTAAAGACGGTAAAAAGGATAGTCGAAGCCGCAGGAGAGCTGAAGCTTTCCATCCTCACTCTATTCACCTTTTCTACGGAGAACTGGCAGAGGCCCAGGGAGGAGGTCTCTGCGATTATGAATTTACTTTATAAGACTACTAAAAGAGAGTTGAGTGAGTTAGAGAAAAACAATGTCAAACTTATTACTACCGGCAAGATAGAGGAGCTCTCCTTACGAAGAAAAGAGATTTTAGAAAAAGCGATCCAGAGGACTAAAGATAATACCGGACTGGTTCTGAACTTGGCCTTGAACTATTCCGGCAGAAGTGAGATTCTGGATGCAGTAAAGAAAATTTCTCTGGATATATCTTCCGGAATTATAAAACCAGAAGAGGTGGATGAAAAGCTTTTTTCCTTCTATCTTTATACTAAGGAATTACCAGATCCAGACCTTTTGATCCGGACTTCAGGCGAGATGCGTCTCTCCAATTTTATGCTCTGGCAAACCTCCTATACTGAACTTTATGTAACTGAGGTTCTATGGCCCGATTTCTTAGTGAACGATTTTTATCAGGCTGTCTGGGCTTATCAGAATCGGCAACGACGGTTTGGGAAAATATAATGGAAAATTGTAGATAAAAAATGTAGCGTCGGGCTTTATGCCCGACGAGACCACGTCCGGGATAAACCCAGACGCTACCTTCAGCATTTTTTAAATGAGTAATCTTATCGTCCGCATAGTAGTTGCTGTAGTTTTTATCCCATTTATTCTTTATCTCTCCTATTCCGGTGGTTTAGCATTTATGAGCTTTGTAAATCTTCTGATATTTTTTGGTTTGATTGAATTCTCCTCGATTTTAAGGCTCAAAAATATCTCTATCCTTCGAACTCTTTTTATCCTTTCAGGAATTTTGATTGGAATTTCAGTTTATTTTTTCGAGGTAAGATTTATCCCTATAATTCTTTTAGTCGGTATCTTTATTTCAGGTTTATATCAATTGGTTAAGAATAAATTTAATTTTGCAATTGAAAATCTTTCCTCATTTCTATTTGGCTTAATTTACGTGTCAGTCTTTTTCTCTTTTCTTATTTTAATCCGTGAATTTCCTAAGGTGTTAGGATTAGAGTATCAATTAGGTGGTTTATGGATTATCTTCATTTTCTTTTGTCTATGGCTTTCAGATACTTTGGCTTATTTTATCGGGACTCCTTTTGGGAAGCATAAGATTTTGCCTGAGGTTAGCCCCAAAAAAAGCTGGGAAGGGTCAATGGGTGGAATGGCCGGGGCGATACTTGCTGCGATCTTCTCAAAAATTATATTTTTGAAAGAGATACCCTTTAACCAACTGCTTTTTTTATCAATCCTGATAAGCATCTTCGGGCAATTAGGTGATTTTGTGGAATCTTCATTTAAAAGGTCAGCTAATCTGAAGGATTCATCTAAGATCATCCCTGGACACGGAGGGATATTAGACCGTTTTGATAGCTTGCTTTTCACTGCTCCTTTAGTTTATTTTTATCTGAAATTTATCTTATATAGATAAAACAATGATAGATATCGGATTTCGGATGACGAATGCAAGTCGCGTAGTCAAGCCATCAGGGCTTGGAGCAGAGATCTAAAACCTCCGCTACGCCTCTCTCAGAGGACAAGCGGAAAGAAGCAGTCCTGTAGGGTTGCCCTGTAATTAAAAGTATGTTAAAATATTTCGATTACATCTTCGTTCTTCGGCCGGTGCTTATGGTTCCGGTTTGGACGATTCTGCTTTTAGGGCATCATCAGGGCTCAAGGTATGCTACCTCTGATAAATCTTTGTTCTGGCTTTTCTTATTCTCAACCTTTTTCATTGGAGGGGTTTATCTCTTAAATCAAATCTACGATCTCGAGACGGATCGAAAGAATAAGAAGCTATTCTTTTTAGCTGAAGGACATATCTCCAAGAAAAATGCCTGGGTTTTAACTGTTTTTTTATACCTTTTCAGTGTTCTACCAGCCTATGGGCTATCTTTGACTATCGGGATAATTTTCACCCTGGGTTTGATTTTTAGCTTCATCTATTCTGCTCCCCCTTTTACCCTGAAGAATAAAACCTATGGCGGTATTTTGACTAATCTTTTATCTCACGGATCTCTGGTATTTATAGCAGGTTTTTGCGCTCGGGCAGATTTTTCCCTGAGGGCAGTCTTATTTTCACTTCCTTATGCTTTTGCAGTTAGCGCAGTTTACATAAATACTACCCTGCCCGATATTGAAGGTGATAAAACGGTGGGAAAGATAACATTTGGAACAAGATTCGGGATTTTAAAATCGACTATAGTCTCAACAGCTCTGGTGCTATTATCTATCATTTTATCCATTATTATTTTAGATTTACCTTTTCTTTTTTCAGCTATCCTCTCTTTTCCTTTTTACCTTTTAGCTCTTTTAACTAAAGAAGCTGGAAAAAGTGTTCTGGCATCCAAGGTCTCGATACTTTTTTTATCCCTGGCGGCTGGATATTTTTATTCCTGGTATTTTATAATTTTGATTTTGGGTTTTTCAGGAACCAGATTATATTATAAGGAAAGGTTCAACCTGGAGTATCCGAGTTTGTTTTGAAGACCTCACCCCAGCCCTCTCCTAAGAGGAGAGGGGGAAAATATGAAAAAATGCAAAAAGAAGCTTTATATTACGAAAAATTAGAAAATAAAAAAATCCAGTGCCATCTCTGTCCCTGGGAGTGTCTTTTGACTGAAGGAAAGTCAGGGGTCTGTCGAGGAAAAGAAAATTTAGAGGGGGTATTATATGCTATAAATTACGCTAAAGCTGTTTCCATCGCTTTGGATCCGATCGAGAAAAAACCGTTGTATCATTTTTATCCCGGAACAGATATTTTATCCACCGGGCCGAATAGCTGTAATCTAAGATGTGATCACTGTCAGAACTGGACTATCTCCCAGATAGAATCGCCCGCTGAACTGATAAGCCCGGAGAATTTAGTTTCCTTGGCATTGAAATATAACTCCATAGGGATTGCCTATACTTATACTGAACCTCTGATGTGGTATGAATATGTTTTAGATACGGCTAAACTCGCTCGTAATAAAAAATTAGTCAATGTGCTGGTGACCAATGGTTATATCAATCCAGAACCCTTAGAAAAACTTTTACCTTTAATCGATGCTTTGAATGTTGATGTGAAAGGGATGAGCCAGGAGTTCTACAAAAAAGTCTGTAAGGGTAAGTTAGAAGTGGTTTTGAAAACGGTCGAGATTTCAGTGGAGAGAAATAAGCATGTGGAATTAACTTATCTTATTATACCAACCCTGAACGATTCAGAGGGTGAGCTTAGAAAATTTGTAGATTGGGTGGCAGATTTGGATGAAAGCATTCCTGTTCATTTCTCCAGATATTTTACAGCTTATAAATCCGAATTACCACCTACACCTGTAGAAACTTTAAAAAAAGCTTTTCAAATTGCCAAGGAGAAATTGGAATATGTCTATGTGGGAAATGCCTATATTCCAGGCACCTCAGATACTCACTGTCCCAAATGCTCTAAGGTTTTAATCTCAAGAAGCGGATATTCAATTGATATAACCGGGATTAAAGATAAGAAATGTGAAAAATGTGGAGCTCCTGTTGGTATAGTAATATAAAAGGTTCAGGGGTTTAAGAGTTAAAGGGTTAAAAGATTAAAAGAATCTAATAGTCAAAAGATGATAACTAAGCGCTGAAAAATGTTGACAAATTATTTTTGTAATCCTATTATGAAGTCAAATTGCAAGGATTAAAGAGTTAAATGGATTAAGGGATGAAAGGTTTAAAAATTCAAGAATCAAAAACCACAAAAGAAAATCGTAAATAGCAATTGAAGGAGGTATAAAATGGCAGATATATTTGAAAAAGCACTTTTAGCTGGTTTGGGTCTTTTTGATTTAACCAGGGAAAAGGCTGAAAAGATGGTGAATGAACTAATCAAAAGGGGAGAGCTTTCTCAATCGGATAAAGCAAAGGCAGTTAAGGAGATTTTAAAGGGTCATGAGGAGAGAACTAAGAAGATAAAGGAGAAGATCGATCAGCATGTTAGCAAAGCGGTTGAAAAATTAAAAGGGGTAACTGCTCAGGAACTTTCGGAGCTGAATAAGAAGATCGAAAAACTCTCCAAAGAGCTTGAGAAATTAGGAGAGAAGTTAGAGAAGAAATGATATATTAAAACCAGGATGGTTATCAAACAGATGGATAGGGGAGCACAGATTTTTAGAGTGAGAACCTTTGCTATCCTTTGGAAGCTTGTTCCGGATCCGTGAGAGGTATTTCATCTGTTATTATCATCCACTTTTTTCCTGCGGGGGAATAAGTGTAAAGCCCAACTGCTGATATAAATCCAATACGTTCCAAAAGGTCTCATCCTCGGCAATCTTTCCATTCGCTATACGGGTAATAGCAAGACCAGATACCTTAAACTT
>Ga0315291_10011193_pt1 | contig 10949 bp, 7 predicted proteins | sample YL17G12_20_MG_FD_203070 | JGI IMG/M metagenome (GOLD analysis project Ga0315291, IMG submission 203070) | Sediment microbial communities from Yellowstone Lake, YNP, Wyoming, USA - YL17G12_20 | ecosystem: Environmental > Aquatic > Freshwater > Lake > Sediment | place: USA: Wyoming | collected... | reverse complement strand
GTGCCCGGGAATCGCAGTAGTTTCCCCGGCAACCTTTCGCGCACGGCTGACACAGCCGTGGCACACCTGGAATCTCAGGGCTTTCGGCGTTTTCACCCGATAACGATGCTACAGTCTCAAAAACGGCGAGGTTTAGTCAAGTTGTGCGGGCAGATGCCGAGGGCGTCATGTGCGGCACGGCGCAATCACTCCGCGGGGACGTATCTCCCCTGCTCCACCGCCCACCGATACCGCGACGGGCCGGTGCTGACGGGGATGTAACTGCCAGAGTGTTTCTCCCAGCGGTAGCCGGTTTCTGCGTTGTAGATGCTTGGGAAGCTGGCCCCTTCGGCGATCACCCAGCGGTTGTCGCGGGTGAGTCGCAGATAGACGTGGCCCGCCCCCTCTTGCTGCAACTGCCTGGCCAATCGTGGGGCGGTTTGAGCGAGTATTTCCCACCCTTGTTCGGGGGTCACCCGGAGGTCCAGCCGCCAGGCCTCTTGCGTCGTGCCCTCCCCCAAGGCGTACCAGAACTCGCCGTGGGCTTGAGCGTAGCTCCACACCCGCCTGCCCAGCCGCTGGCTGAAATGGCTGTAAATGTAGCCCACTTTCAGTTCCTGGCGCGAGACGGGCTCGAGCGTTCCGCTCAGTGGGGCGTAACGCAGGACGCCCCGCCCGTCGTCTCCGCCCGCTGCCGCCTTGGCGGCAGCAGGGTGGATGCCCAGCACTTCCAGCGAGAGGACCGCCAGAGCCAAGGCCGCTGCCCACTGCCCACCGCCGCGTAGTCTCATCGGGTTGTTCATTGTCTTCACCTCCGGATGATGCGACCCATTGAGATCAAGAAACCAACGTCGGGAAGGCGAGCAACGGGAGCCCGGCTTCCCTGGCCGAAATGGGCACGCCCAACTAGTTTCTGTTGCGCAATGGCGCCAACATGTAGGGTGGGACGAAGTCCCACCACGATTCCCGCGGAATCTGCCGAAATCGTGCAACTCGATCTATATGACCTTGCATGATTCCGGGAATTCACCAATGCACAGAGCAAGCAGTGGCACCGGCGTTTCGCCGGTGTTTTCCGGCCACTATGTGCCCCCCCGTTGTCTTCCACCGGCGAGACGCCGGTGCCACTTGCCTCCTGGAATCGTGCAAGTCCATTTAGAAATGCTCTCGTCCTGAAGCACCCGTTTAACCGAGCGGTCGGGTGGCTTGATAAGCAAGACTCTCGAGGAATCGTTTGGCCAGCGTGTATTGCTCGGAGGGAGTCTCCCGGATCTGCTCCTTCAATTGGCCCAGCATGGCGGTAGTTAGCTGGCGGACCTTCCTGTAGTCGGCAGGGCTCAGCGTGCCCTTGGAAGCCCGACCGGCGAGGATCTTCTCCAGCTCCGCACGGTCCTTGGCGTATCCGTCGACCTGCAGCGCCAGCGGCCAACGGACCGAACCGGTTACCGCGTCGAATTCGCTGGGGCTGAGCGGTTTCGGCTTGCCTTCCTGGGCATAGCGGACCAGTTCTTCCATGGTCGCCCGCGGCCTCCGCTCGGCGTCCCGCGCCCGCCTGTTCTCATCCCGCATCTGGAAGTACGTCGACGTCCACGCGGCGCGGTTCTGGATCTCGTTGCTTTGCGCGACCGTGTAGTTGATCGCGGCGGCGGAATTGTTCAGGTTGGTCTGGCCCTGGGATCGGACCACGTCGGCCATGCCGTGGGCATAACTCTCCCCGGCGGTCGACGAGTGATAGGAGCCGGGATAGCCGCCGTAGGCGTAATAATTGCTGTCGGAAGGGGGAGTGATCGGCTGGCTGATTTGGGCAAAGGCGATCGCCGCGCCGGCTGCCGCCACGGCGGCGCCGCAGAGTATTCGACCTCTCATCGATGGGCTCCTTGATGAATCGGGGTTGTCCCCCTCTCGGGTGGCCGCCACCGTGCCCCACCATGAGCGGACCCGCCAAGCCATTGGTGTCTCTCTAGGAGTTTTCGTACCCGCCCTGGTACTGTAACATCATATTCAGCGCGCAACAGTTGTCAACTATCGCCGACCAGCTAGAATTCTGCTGATTACCCGACAGTCTTACGTTACTCTGGAGTCGATCATGAAAAACCTCTTCGTGGTGGTCGCAGCGTGGGTCGCGCTGATGTTTTCTGCTTGCGGCAACAGCAAGCCGGGATCGCCGGCAGGCGGGGCTCCCCTCGAGGAGGAATCCGGCCGGGGTTCCCCGAGCACCGCTGGCACCAGCGAGGCAGAACTGCTGAAGGCTCTGGATTCGGACGACGAGTCGGCGCGGATGGCGGCAATCCATGCCCTGGTCCAACAAGGCGGGAAGATCGAAGGGGCGATCCCCGCTCTGATCAGGCAATTGGGCGACGATTCGGCCCTGGTCCGTGCCCACGCCGCACGTGCGCTGGGACAGATCGGCCCCGCGGCGAAGTCGGCTGCCGAGCCGTTGGCCAAGCTGACGTTCGACAAAGAGGCCACGGTTCGCCGCGAGGCCGTCAAGGCGTACCGAAGCATCCGCCCGGGTCCCGAGGTCTCCATTCCCCTGTTCACCAAGCTGCTTGAAGAGGCGGAACCGGAAGTACGGACGCAGGCGATGAGGGCCATGGCCGAAGAGGGCAAGGCGGTGGTCCCGGCGCTGATTCAGGCCCTGGGAAGTGAGAAATCTGCGTACTGGGCGTGTGTGGTGCTCTCTGACATCGGGCCCGACGCCCAACAGGCCGTTCCCGCCCTGGTCAAGGTCGTCCAATCGAACCCACAGCCGGACGTATGCCGCGAGGCTGTGCTCGCTTTGGCAGCCATCGGCCCGGCGGCCGCAGAGGCGGTGCCGGTCCTGACCCATGCGCTGGAAGACGAAGACACCGTACTCGACGGCGCTGCGGTGTACGCCCTGGGGGCCATCGGCCCGAAGGCCAAGGCCGCCGAAGAGAAGGTAAAGAAGCTGGCCGAAGACGAGAAGTCACCCCCGTTCCTCAAGACGGTCAGCCTTTGGGCCCTGGCGCGGATGAATCCGGAGGACAAGCAGTTGCAGCGCGAAGTCGCGCCCCGGCTGGTCGAGGCGCTGAAAGCGCCGGACGCGAGGCTCCGGGCGGCGGCGGCGCGGGGACTGATCGACCTGAATCCCGATCCGGAAATCGTCAGGCCGGCGATGCAAAAGGTGATGGAAGAGGCCACCCCGGAGGCGCTGAATGACATGCTGGACGCCTTGGCAAGTCTCGGCGAGAAGGCGGTGCCCCGCCTGATCAAGGCCCTGGAAGCGGAGGCGGTGCGTCCCAAGGCGGCGGCGATAATCGCCCGCATCGGGCCCCCCGCCAAGGAAGCAGTCCCGGCCCTGATTGCAGCGTTGGCCGACAAAAACCCGGAGACCCGCAACGAGGTGCTGTTCGCCTTGGCCGCCATCGGTCCCGAGGCAAAAGAGGCCGTCCCGGCAATCAAGGAGGCACTGAAAGACCCGGACATGAAGGTCTGCTACAGCGCCTGCTATGCCCTGGGGAAGATCGGTCCGGCCGCCGCCTCGGCCAAGGCGGATCTGGCGGAGCATCTGGCCGGCGACGACCATTTCTTCTGCATGGCCAGTGCCTGGGCGCTGGCCCAGGTCGATCCGAAGGACCCGCAGACGGCCGCCAAGTCGGTGCCCGTGCTGATCCAGGCGCTCGAAGAGCCCGACCCGCCGACGCGTTTGCACGCGGCCGAGGCGCTGGGGCTTCTCGGCCCGCTGGCCGGTGACGCCGCTGCCGCTCTGAAGAAACTCCATGGCGACCCGGACAAAGCAGTCCGCGAGGCGGCCGCCAGCGCGCTGAAGGCGGTAGGCAGTGGGCAGTAGGCGGCTTCGAGGGTTTTGGGGGTGGCAATTCATTGCCACCCAGTCGCTGTGAATCAGGCCCCAGACCTAAATAGTCTTGCGTGATTGCCGGAAAAAGGGGACAGGTCCAATTTGCCGGAACGGCCCGTAGGGTGCTTCGCACAAATTGGACCTGTCCCCTTTTTCCAGCCGTGGCACACCGACCCGATAACGATGCTACAGTCCCGAAATCCCGGTGTTCGGCAGTTTGTGCTGTTGGTAAGCCTTCAGCTCTTAGCCGTCAGCTTTGAGCTTTCAGCTTTCTGGCACGCCGCTCGGGCAGCCGACTTGATCCCGCCGGCATCCGCGCTGAAGCCGGACCGGCCACGGCTCTTGCTGCGGCCCGCCGACACCCCCTACGCAATCTCGGTGGCGCAACTGCGGGCCCTGCCGCGCGATGCGGATTTCAACCAGATGCTCGCTCAACTCAAGGCCCAGGATCATGCCGCCGCGCAGGCGATGGTCTGGCTCCTGACGGCCGGGCACCAACCGGAAGTTGGTCGAGCGGCGGCCGAGCGTGCCGTGAAGCGGATGCGGGCCTACCGCTATCCCGGAAACGTCGACACGTTCCACATCTTTGGCCGGCTGAGCGAGTTCGGGCTGGCCTACGACTGGCTCTACAATTGCCCCCAGTTCACCCCGGAGATCAAGGCCGAAATCCGCCGCAACGTCGCCCCGCTCGCCCACGAGGGTATCCGAGTCAGCAACGACCACATGTTTCACAACTACATCTGGATGTCGGCGGGCGGAGTGGCGCTCTGGGCATTGGCCACCGCCGGCGAGGACCAGCCGTCGGACGCGATCTTCGAGCAGATCCGGCAGCGGTTCAACAACGGGCTCTATCCCGCCTGGCGGTACCTGGACGGGCTCCCCAGCGAGCCGATGGGTTACTGGTCGCTTTACGTGTTCACGCCGGGCGTCTGGACCCTCCTGGCGGCCCAAAGCGCGTGCGAAACCGACCTGGTCGCCGCGGTCCGCACGCAGCGACCCGACCAACGCGACCAAAGCTTCGCTTCGGTGCCCGTCGGTGCCCGGTACCCCGGCTGGCTGGATCGCCACTTCGAGAATCTCATCCACAGCACCTTGCCCGACATGCGCTACATCCCCTGGGGCGACTTGCAGGGGGGGCCCAACGGCGGCGTGACGCACGAGATGGCCGGCGTGATCGACGCCGCCACCTGGGCCCTGCAGTCGCCGCACGGCGCCTGGTTCAGCGGCTGGCTGGCCGGCAAGCGGGGCCTCCAGCGGTTCTACGGAGAAACGCCCATCTTCTGGATGCTCTACACGTCGCACCTGAAGGCCCAGCCGGCCGGGGTACCGGGCACCGACCGCAGGTTGGTCGGGTCGCCGCTGAGTTTTTTGGCGGGCAACCGGCAGGGCGGGCACTTTGTCGCCCGCAGCGCGTGGGACGACGACGCCACCATCGTCGCCTTCCGCTGCACCGATCACTTCGGCGATCACCACCACTACGACCAAGGCAGTTTTATTATCTACCGCCACGGGCTGTTGGCCGTCGACCCGCCCGTCTATCGCACGGTTCGCGGCCCACAGCAGAAGACCGAGCACCACAACACGCTGCTGATCGGCGGTCAGCCGCAGCGGCCGGTCCGCGGGCAGTGGTTCACCACCGTGGAGGAGTTCCAGAAGAATCTCCAAGGCGGAAGAAAGCTCGAGACCGGCGACGTGCTGTTCCATCGCGATGCCGGCACTTGGGCGGCGGTGGCCGGGCAGTTCGCCCAGGCGTACGATTGCCAGTCCCTGCGAAGCTGCGTGCGGCAGTTGCTCTTCATCCGCCCGGACAAGGTCGTGGTGGTCGACCAGCTCTCGGCGGTCCCCGACGACCAACCTCCGGTCGGTGCCCGACACTTGCCCGAGGTCCAGTGGCTGCTGCAACTCCCCGGGCCGCCGCAGGTCGAGGGGGGCAGCGTGCTGGCGTCCAACGGTAAGAGCTGGCTCCGCTGCCAGGCGGTCTTGCCGGCCGGCGTCACGCCCGTCGTCGACGCCACGCCGGTCAACACGCATCGCCTTTCGTTCAGGTACCCCGGCCAGGACAAGTTGGTGCTCGTCCACTTGCTGGACGTCGGCGACGGAGTCACCGCCGGCCCGCCTCCAAAGACAAACGCGGTTCAGACGGCGCGGGGAATCGAGGTGACCGTAAACGGGCAGACGTTTGTTTTCTCGGCGGAAGCGGACTTCAAAGTCGTCGGGCGACAGGATTAGAACCTGTAACCTTCGGCTCCGGAGGCCGACATTCTATCCGATTGAACTACGGGGACTTCGGACGTTCGTGAAGGGCCCGACAATCACACTCTGGAAGCCTGTCGGGCTGGGCGTCAACGCCCTTCGAGCCCAATCGGGGCGCCCGGGGGGCCGCCGTGGCCCACTGTCGCGTGTAGATCTCCGCCGGTTTTCACGGTCCCATGACACCACCGCCCGCCACGGCCGGGCAGCCGGCTACGGGACGGCCACGGTTGTGCTCAGGTCGACCTTGACTCGCCGGGCATGAACGCCTAACGTGTCGCCCGTTTCTGGACAGGGGGTTCTTGCCATTTGTCGGGCAGGGGGGTTACTGAAGCTCAGATTGTCGAAACATGGCCTCATCATCGACAAGTCAAGCCGACGCCAATTCCGGGCAGCAGGGCGTCCCACTGCTGGAGCTGGGACGGCCCCACGCCGAACTGAAGGACCAGATCGCGGCCGCGTTGGGCCGGGTGTGGGAAAGCGGGTGGTTCGTGCTGGGGCCGGAGGTGGAACAGCTCGAAAAGCACATAGCTGCCTACTGCCAGGCGAAGCACGCCATCGGATGTGCCTCCGGTAGCGATGCCTTGCTGCTGTCACTGATGGCGTGTGAAGTGGGGCCGGGCGACGAGGTCATCTTGCCCAGCTTCACCTTCTTCGCCACCGCGAGTGCCGTCACGCGACTGGGGGCCCGGCCCGTCTTCGCCGACATTGAGCCGGGGACCTTCAACGTCGACCCGATGGCGGTCGAGCGGCTGGTCACGCCGGCCACCAAGGCGATCGTGCCGGTCCATCTGTTCGGGCAATGTGCGCAGACGGACGCGATTTGTCGGATCGCCCAGACCGCCGGGGCCGTGGTCGTGGAAGACGCTGCGCAGGCGATCGGGGCCGAGCTTGCCGGGCGTCGGGCCGGTTCGGTGGGGGAGATCGGCTGCCTGAGTTTCTACCCCACCAAAAACCTCGGCGGCGCCGGCGACGGCGGGATGTTGACCACTAACCGCGACGACCTGGCCGACCGGCTGCGGTTGTTGCGTGTCCACGGGATGCGGCCGCGGTACTATCACCAGGTGGTGGGCATCAACAGCCGGCTGGACGCCTTCCAGGCGGCCGTGCTCAACGTCAAGCTGCCGCACCTCGACCGTTGGACCGCCATGCGTCAGGCCAACGCCCGGCGGTACACCGAGATGTTCGTGGCGGGCGGGCTGGATCGCGTGCTGGGCCTGCCGTTGGTCGCCCCACAAAGGCGGCACGTCTGGAACCAGTACGTCATCCGCGTGCCCGACCGACGCCGCGACGCCTTGCGGCAGTTCCTGGGCGAGGCCAACATTGGGTCCGAGGTGTACTACCCCTTGGGGCTGCACCAGCAGGAGTGCTTCCGCCACCTGGGCTACGCGCCGGGCGATTTGCCGGAGACGCTCCGCGCCGCGGAGGAGGTGTTGGCGCTGCCGATCTTTCCGGAATTGACCGCCCAGCAGCAGCAGCGGGTGGTCGACCGCATCGCCACCTTCCTGGGCACTCGCAAAGGCGGACACCCGCTGCCCCGACCGAAGTTCCTCAAGTACCCGGCAGCGCGGAAGAAGACGGCCGACGGTGGCGCCTAATTCTTCTTGTTGTCTTGGACGAGCTTCGTCTGGGCGTAAGTCTCGGGTTTGTCGCGTTCTCTCCGCCGGCTGGTCAGGCAGACGCCCAACAACCCCAGCACGATGGCCAGCAGGACCAGGGCATAGGAGGACACCCACGACCCCACGCCGTGTTTCTCCTCGGCCTGCTGCTTGGCCTGCCTGGCCAGGGCCGTCCCGTAGATAGCCAGCCAGCAGGCCGCCACTACAGCCAGCGGCTTGAATCTTCGCCAGGTCGATCGGAGGTAGTACATTCTGACCCCAGTCACCCGTTGCCCAAACCTGAAACCACTGTCAATCCATTCTAAACCGAGCTGGTTGGGAAAGGAAGCCGGCCGGCAAGATCAGCCGCAGAGGCGATCCTAAGCGGCCGTGCAACAGTAACTTCGTGTTTTTGCCGGCCACTACCCTCACCCCCTGCCCCTCTCCCGCACGCGGGAGAGGGGAGGAATTGTTGGACGGCCGCTAAGGCGTCTGATCCAGCCCCAGCAGCTCCTCCAGGGGCCGGGCCAGCCGGCGGAACTCGGCGGTGGGCATGGCCACGGTGTCCCAACTGGGCGAGATCCGCCGGGCATAGGCCGCATAGTCCGAAAGCCGCACCCCCACAAAGCCATAGAGACTGCCGCGGTGCGCGAAGAGTTGCGCCTCGGGCAACGGGGCGCGGTCCCCCAGGATGTCATAGGCGAACACGAACAGCCCGCAGAACCGTTGGCCGAACAGCGCTTCCCACTGGGCCAGGCTCTGGAGGTCGTCGCAGGTCGACCAGTTCTTCCAGTACTGCGTGGTCTCGTCGCCGCTGGGAAAGCGCCGGCCTTTGACGTCGACCAGCCAGGTCGTCTTGCACGGCGCGGAGACGATGAAATCGAGGCTCTTGATCGACGCCCCGTCGGAGAGCAGACTCCGCTTGGCCTCGTCGACCGCCACGTAGGGTACGCCGCGGCTGCGGAGGTACGCCTCGAAGGCCGCCTCGTAATGGTTGTCGCGGTTGGCCACCGCGGAGCCCCTGTGTCGTCGTTTGCGGCGTGGGGGACCGTCGGCCAGTGGTGGCTGGCCACCCGCCGTTGATTATGGGTGAGCCCCGGCCGATTGGCAACTCGCGGCTGCCGGTTTCCAGGCCGCGAAGTCCTTCGTCCTTGGGGTCAGCGAGGTAGGGTGCGTGCTTGCACGCACCAATCCCGGAATGCCGCATCGCGGTGCGTGCGAGCACGCACCCTACTTTGCGAAACGGACATCTAGGCCGCCAGTGGGGTTTTCGCGGCCTCGCCCGGCTCCTCAAACTCGACCTGGTAGAGCCGGCGGTAGAACTCGCACCGGGCGAGCAACTCGTCGTGACTGCCGGTGTCCAGGATTCGTCCGGACTGCATGACCACGATCTGATCGGCCAGCGCCAGGATGGCCGTGCGGTGCGTGATCATCACCGTGGTGCGGTGGCAGGTGAACTCTTCGAGGACCTTCTGGATCGCCTTTTCGCTCTCCAGGTCGACCTGGCTGGTAGCCTCATCGAGGATGAGAATGGCCGGGTCCCGCAAGATCGCCCGCGCCAAAGCGATCCGCTGTCGCTGCCCTCCCGACAGCCGCCCACCCATCGGACCGGCCACCGTCTCGTATCGCTCGGGGAGTTCGCTTTCGATGAAGCGGTGGGCCAGCGCCTGCCTGGCGGCCGCCATCACCTGGTCGCGGGAGGCGTGGGGCGAGCCGTAACGGATGTTGTTCAGGATCGTGTCGTCGAACAGCAGGGTCTCCTGGGTGACCATGCCGATCTGGCCGCGGAGATCACGCAGCCGGATGTCCTTCAACGACACGCCGTCCAGGCGGATCGTACCGGCAGTGGGGTCGTAGAACCGCAGAATCAGGTTCGCCAGCGTGGTCTTGCCGCAGCCGTTGGGGCCCACCATGGCGATCGTCTGGCCGAAGGGAATCCGCAGATTGACGTCCCGCAGCACCGGCTGGCCGGGCTGGTAGGCGAAATGGACGCCCTCGAAGACCAGGTCCCGCCGGTGGCGCTGCGCGGGCACGGGATGGACGGGGTCGCGGACCTCCGGCTGGCGATCCAGCCGGGCGAAGATCCGCTCGCTGGCTGCCGCGGCCCGCTGCAGTTCGCTGAAAACGTCGGAGAGCTTGCGGATCGGATCGGCCGCCCCGGCCAACAGGCCGTAAAACAGCAGGAGCGATTCCGGGCTCAACGGCCGCGGGCTCATGCAGATTCCCAGCAGGTGGGTCTGGCGCGAGAGGACCAGCCAGGCCCCGGCCAGCAGCGCCAGGCAGATCGTGAGGATGCCCATCAGCTCGGTGATCGGTCGGGAGAGGGAGTTGTATCGGGCGATCCGCATCGACTTCTTGTAGTATTGCTTGCTGCGGGTGTGGAACCGCCTGCGCTCCTGCCGCTCGTTGGTGAAGGCCTTGACGATCTTGATTCCGCGGAGGGTCTCTTCCAGGGCGTTGTAGATCTCCACCATTTCTTCCATGGCCCGACGGTTGGCCCGCTTGAGCGTCTTGGCCAGCCAGTGGATCAGCAGCACGGCCAGCGGGGCGACCAGCAGCGACAAGACCAGCAGTCGCCAGCAGATCAAGCCCGCGCCGATCAGGCAGGCCGCCATCTTCAGCGGCTCGCGGACCAACTTGCCGAAGAGGATCTCCACGCCGACGGCCACGTGTTCCATGTCGTGGGTAAACCGGCTCATCAGGTCGGCCGTGCCCTCGGTCGTGAAGGCGCCCAAGTGCATCTTCAGCGTGCGGCGGTAGAAGAGTTTCCGCAGCTTGAACGTGCTCAGTTGGGCCAGCCTCGCCACCAGGACGTGGTTGCCGATCAAGAACAGGTCTTTGACCACCGTCCCCAACAGCAACAGCCCGGTGATCAGCACCAGCGTCTGGAAGGGGTCGTGGGGGAGGTAGCGGTGGACGTAGGGTTGGAACCGCTGGGCGAGTTCGAGCGCCCGCTGCTCAGCATCCACACGCGACACGGTCAGACCGATGTCGGTGCGGACGTCGTGCTGCCGCTGCGACGGTGTGCCGGCCAACAGGGCCTCGTATTGCATGATCCTGACGGCTGATTCGGCCGACGCCGGTTCGGAGGAAACGGTCTCCGAGGCGATCCACCGCCGCAGCGATTCGGCCTGCTGGGAGGGATCCTGCGTCAGCAAAGACCTGTATCGCTCGACCTGGGCGGTCTGCTCCTCCACCGTCTGTTGACACTTCCGGATTTCTTCGTCGATCCAGTCGTGGAGCGACTTCCGCTGGAAGGCCACCTTGACGAACGGGTAGACGGCACCGATGTCCCCCCCCCA
>Ga0315291_10011189_pt1 | contig 10953 bp, 7 predicted proteins | sample YL17G12_20_MG_FD_203070 | JGI IMG/M metagenome (GOLD analysis project Ga0315291, IMG submission 203070) | Sediment microbial communities from Yellowstone Lake, YNP, Wyoming, USA - YL17G12_20 | ecosystem: Environmental > Aquatic > Freshwater > Lake > Sediment | place: USA: Wyoming | collected... | reverse complement strand
CGAAAATGCAAGGTGACGCAGAAGCACTATTCTCCTTCTCCCTGTATCAGGACGTTTCATATACGTGAACGAACCCACGGCGGTGCGGTCACCGGCAGCAGCCACGTACGCTTTGCTTGTTTCGCCTCGATCCACAGCCCAATTCTATCACTTACCGCCAACCTTAGCGCAAGATCGCACCTGACAGCGGATCCGCCTGCTGGGCTGACAGTGCCTACTTCGGCAAACTGGCCTCTCGTGTAATACGCCACCATTTGAAAGCGCCAATCCGTCCTTCATCCGCGCGGAAATCAGGGTGCGCAGACAATATCCGGTCCACAAGGTACCGGTCGTCACGGAACAGCACCCAGAAGGGTTCGCCGAAACACACGATTCCTGCAACTATCGTATCGAAATCCGGACGCTGCGGGTCTATGAAGAACTCAGTATACGTGCGACCGAACGCCGTCCACTCGAACATCATCCTGACGTCCCACAAGTCCGTCGTAAACCATCTCGCCTTATCAACCGACGCGAGCCGGTCGTACGTTTGCTGTTCAGTTTCAACGGAATCGAGATATGGTCGTAGCGCACGATAGCTCGAAGTAGCGCTGTAGATCGCCGCTAAAACTGCGGCGCCGAGGACGACGCCCCTCGCTCTTGTCGGGATCTTCGACAAAGCGTGAAACCCTATCCCCGCTGCCGCTGCAACCATCGGGTAGACGAGCACGTTAAACCCGCGCTGGGGGATATATCCGCACACGGTCAGGTGCAAGCAAACGGTCACTATCGCCGACAATATGAACCTTCTCAGGTGCGTTGAACGAGAGAACACCGCATAGAGGACTCCAAATAGGCCGAGCCACGCGCTCAGGCCGAAGCTGGTCCCGAATAGCTCTCTCGCAAGCCGGTACCCGTCTATGATCTCCTCAAGTCCGCGGACGCCAAGATTCAGGTGTAGCAATCCCCGTGGACCGTAGAAATAATCGCGCCAGAACACTATCAGGAAGACCATGTAGCCCGGGACGCAGGCGGCAGCGGCGGCGCTAAGCTCTTTCCGAAAGAGTCGCCTGCCAAGGAAAGTCGGCAGGATCACGACCGAAAGCGGCGTTACCAACATGTCCCAGAGGAACAGCCGGCCTGCAAGTCCCGGACGGCCCAAAAACCATGCAAGCAGGGCAACCGTCGCGAGCCCTGTCTGTGCGGCATGCACCTCGGAGAACAAGGAGTGGCACATGTAGTCGTTTGCGAAACCAAGGATGAACGCTGACATGAATCCAGCAAGCGTGTTCCCCGTGAGGTACCGCACCAACGCATAGATTGCCGTCACCCCCATAGCGCCGCATAGACACGCCATGAGATTCATGGCGAGATTTATGTTCACCCACGGCATGAGCCGCGTGAATATTATGCCTAGCACGAAATAGCCAAAGTGGACGGTTCGTCCGCGCAGATCCAGTGTGGCGACCTGTTCGTTGTACACTGCACAGTCGGCGTTCAGGAGGGACGATGAGACATGCAAGACGTAGAATGCAAGTATGCCGAGGAAAATCATGATACCTAGCAGTATCCCGGCGTCCCATTTCTTCAACAACCAGCGGGCTCCGGGTATCCCGTGTACGAGCGGACGCCACCAGATGCCGGTGTGGCGAGCCTCGACATCCTGCGTGCGGTGCGCTCTTGATGCCACCACCAGAGCCAGCACGGTGCAGTACGCGAGTGTTGCCGCGGCAGCCGCTGCGCAAATGCGAAGGAACTGGATGCGCAGAATTGTAATCCCCTCTAGGATGCCGTCGCGACTAAGATGTTTCGCGACAAAACCAGGAGAAACTACCACCGCAGCGGCCAGCACAAACACCGTGGCACAGACAAAGGCGAGTGCTACGACCCACGTCGCCCGCGCGCGACGGAACCCTGCACTGTGCGAATCTTGCGAAGCCGCACTCTGTCTATCCAAGTGTTACCCCCTAAACGTACGTGGCTACTTCTCTGCTTCTCCTTACGCCGATACCTAAGGTACCACAGCCTGCCTCTGACCACAAACGCAACACACTCGTGCGCACCGCGTGGTCCTATCGTCTCGGTCTCAGCGATGGGACGAACGCGACCACAGCGTGTCGTGCATACTCTAACTCTTCAGCCGTGTAGAATCGCAATATATAGAGAGCGACCGGGAACATGAGCAAACAAACAGCTTTTATGCCGACAGCGAGTAACGCATTTTCCAGTCTAGCCAGAGGCAATGCAACCAGACAGAGGGCTATCGCTACCACGACGATCTTGAGAAGCCTTCCGTACTCGTATTTGACCGGATAGAGCCACAAAGATACCGCTGCGCCTCCCACTGCCATAGCTGCGTACGATATGAGCGTTGCTGCCGCTGCACCAGTAGCACCGTACGTCGGTATGAGAATCCAGTTCAAGAGGAGGTTAAGTCCGGCAGCAGCTATCATGGCCGCTGCGAACTGCTGGCTCTTCTTCTTTAAACTGACGCCAACAGTGGCAATCACTATCTGAACTCCCCAGAGCACGTACGATGCAACGATCCACGGCACGATGGGTATTGCGCCAGACCACCCGGGCAATATGAGATGGACGATGTCCGGAGAGAAGAGGATAAGCCCAACGGCCAGAAAGCATGAGCCGAAAACGAAACAGGTCAGGAATAGCGCGTAGAACTGGCGTGCATCGTCGCGTTTTGATGCCGCTAGAACGATAGGCGGCCATGCCAATTGTACAGCAGCCATTGCGAGACCCATCACCATGCCAATGTTATATCCCATTCCGTATAGGCCCAATTCGTCGAGGGTCCGGAAGTGCCGCAGAAAGTACCTGTCAGAAAACGTCAATGCTGTGGCTGCGAGTTCCGCAGGCACCAGAGGTAACCCGAATTTCAGCATGGACTTAAGACATGCCGGTGAGAACCGGCTGACCACGTCGGTTCTTATCACAACGATGTACACTATCACCATGACGCCAGCCGAAACGGCGTTTGCTGCCACGGCGCCCGCGAGCCCTTTTCGGATGCCCGCCAGAGCTCCGAAACAGAAAACAAGCTGTAAAGCTGCGCTAAGGGCTACCAGGAACGAGTACTGCCTTGATTGTTTGCCGGCTCGCAGCCGCGCAAGCGGCACTGTTCTCGTCAGTTGGAATACGACCATTGCGAGTACCGTCAGAAGAAGTGCCCGGTATGCAGGATCGCCAAGCAGGATAACCGAAAACAGTCTGCAGAACACGGCAAGGACTGAGCCGACGATGAGTGACGTGACGAGCAGAAAAGAGAACGCTGTAGTTGTTGCAGTGCGTCTATCCGTCACGTCTTCGTACATGATCGCCAGGATGTACGCGGACCCTATTCCCATATCGAGCGCAACGAGAAGAAACCGCGCCGTGGCTTCAAGCACCTGAAATGCGCCATACTCGGGTTTCGTGAGGTATGCACCATACAGAGGGATCAGGAGCAGCGCGATCGCGTTCCGCAACACTGCCCCACCGCCGTACACGAGCGAATGTTTGAACGCGTCCTTGATGTCGTCGAATAACATGTGCCGTCCCGAATTCGATACCGTCTATAGCAGATCGAGCATCGCCCTCTCTAACGGAACCTCTATCAGGAAGATGTCGTCAAAATACGACTCGCCTTCCGAAAGCCAGTTGCCCAGCGCTATGGAGCATGATGCTGCCGAATGGGGTGCACGAACCAATCTGCTTGCGCCACCCCATTGCGGGCTGTTATCTCGCCGGATCTCGTTCCAGCCGCTGCCAGCCACTTCGCGTTTGAGAGCATCAAACCAGTTCCATGTAAACTGCGCGGTTCCACCTCGTGTACGGACGTATCCGCCGATCACATACCATTGTCCGCCGGTCACCTTGAATCGCCGGCTGGTTATGCGGCTGCTCGTCGCCTTCTTGGTACCTGCCATGCACAGACAGAGATCGCCATCGTGGTTGGGCTGTTCGTCCCGGATGATACGGCGCTGATCGGGTGGATGCTGATAGTCGAGATCTTCGCAGAACCCCAACGGGTATCGTTGTCCCGAACCTCCAACCTCCAATCCCGGTTCACACAGAGGGTTTCTCACCGTGGCCTTATGAAAACACATGTCGCCAAACCGGGCAAGGAGGTTCGAGTCCTCCTTCTTGACGACAACAAGTCTGCCACGGTCCTTCTCATCGGTGTGCGGCAATCTCCAGAAAAATGTTGCGGTCGCGTATCCGGCGCTCGAAAGCCGTAGGGTATCGAAACTGACTCCGGCAAGGATCAATGCAGGCTTGACCTCGTGCCACGTTACGAATTGCGGGTTGAGGTGGTAGAGGTACTGCACGACACGTTGCACCTGCTCACCATCACCTGTCTTCTGTGCCGCGTCCCAGGCGTTGCATAACCACTCAATATCAACTGCCGGCGCTTCCAGCATTTTCCTGTAGAGCTCGTTCGCCTCCGCGAGCTTGCCTTGCGCCTGGCATACGCGCGCAAGCCCGTACTCTTTCGGTCCGGGTCTCGCACGCTCGAAAAATCCTTCCGCTTTCTCCCGGTCGCCCCGTTCGAGCGCGATCATGCCGGCATGGAACGCCGCGATGTCACTACCTCCTTGTGCGGCGCGTTCGAAGGCTTTTTCAGCTACCTGTTTCGTTCCGGCATAGAGACAGGTCAACGCGAATTCGGTACACCTCGTGGTATCAGACGGTAGCATCTGTTCGAGCGACGGTTCGTCGCCCAGCGCCACCGTGTAACGATACGATCCGACCTCGGTTGCGGCTGTGATGGCGTTTGCTAGGACTTCATTAGTGACCCATGGGTCGTTTTCGGGCAGAAGACAGAACGCTGAAAGCGCATCAAACCATTCGTGTCTGGCGAAACGGTATCTGAACCAAAACCGGTACTCCTGCGATCTGTCTTTTGCTCTGACAAAAGAATGGCGCTCCATCGTTTCTGCAGCTCGTGTGAACTCCGCTGCCGCGCCTATGAGATCGCCATTTGCTTCCAACGCCTCGCCGAGCGCATATCGCGCTTCGATATCCAGCGGGTCCATGCCGACAGCAACGAGCGATTCTCGTACAGCAGTGCGGGAATCGCCCGCATTTATCAACGTGTGGATTCGTTCATCAAGAGCGTATCTGTCGAGACGGGCAAACTCTCGCGTAAGCGGTGGAAATACCGCAAGAACTGTCAGGAACAGCCCGACGACGACAAGCCAGACTAGCACAATCGGTCTGAATTCCGGCGGCAGGCGCATCGCGTTTTCACCAGTTCGTGGGAGAAGCCTGATCACCGCGCAAACCGCCTTGCATGGTCGGCTAATTCCGCCAAGAAGGCGATACCCAGTCCGACAACGAGACCCAGAGCGCTCGCGATAATGATGTTCACCGATTTTTTGGGGGCTACGGGTAATGGCGAGACGAATGCGCGGCTTTCGATCGCGATCGGATCGGTGCTCGGCACAGCGTAGTTCTCCTTGACCTTCGACAACCGGGCGTTAGCGTACTGCAATTCGACTGCTGCATCATTCACAGCGCGGCTCAACTCTTGCAGTTTAGCCTCGTTGATAGGCAGTTGTTTCTGAAGTGCTCCGAGTTCGCCGCGCACTTTCTCGCGGTCGGCTTCCAAGAGCTTGATTGTTGTCGCGAACCGGGACACCATCCGTTGAGCTGCTTGGAACAGTTCGGACTTGCTAAGGTCGGCGTACCGCGCCGGGAGTCCCATGTTTACTGTCTGACCAGTTTGCCCGAAGATGCTCACGTATCTCGTATAAACACTCTCCAAGAACAGGAGATCGTCGAACGGGGCTTTCTCGTTCGAGCCTGCGTAGTCCTCGTGTGTCGCGAGGAAGGATTCCAGTTCCTGTCGAAGCAACCCGACCATCCGCGCCCTTGTGCTCATCTCTTCGAGCTCGTTCGCGAGCGACTCGATGGTCCTCCGTTCCAACGTTAATGTCCGAATCACTGTTCCGAAGTTGTTCTCGGGTTCACGAACGTAATGTAAGGCGCAAAACTGGTTGAGCTCCTCCTGCGCTCGTTTGAGCTTTTCTTGAGCGAGCTTTATCTCGTCTCCGACACCCTGTTCGACTTTCAGCGCCGATTCTCTCGCCTGTCTTCCTGCTTCGGCAACGAACAGGTCCGCCCAAATGTTTGCAAGGCTCGCCGCTACATTCGGGTCGCTGCACTCAACGCGCAGCTCAAACACGGTGACCTCTTGAACCTCCTCAAGATGACCCATTTGTCGCAGTTGAGAAGGCGAGATGTCTGTTACAATCCCTTGTTCGCGCGTCTGTTTAATGACCTCAGCAACAACCTTCTCGTCTTGCAACAGAGGGACGTACGCCTCGATGTAGTCAGGTATAACGCGTTGACCGTAGGTCACCGGCTTGGTTACAAAAGTCACGGTTCCCCGGTACAATGTCGGAAGGAAAAAGAAGCTCACTATCGCGCTCGCGATGCCCGCCGCAAGAAGACACCCGAGAACCACCCGCTTGTGGCGCCACACGATGTCAAAATAGCCAAACGCCTCACGTGTCTCACGTTCTGCCATGGGTCTCCCTCTCGTTTCTGATCATTGCCGTGATCTTCGCCATCACGCTCTCCATAACGTGAGTCTGGTCGCCTTCGCCCGGCACTATCATGTCCGCATAGGCTCTCGACGGTTCCACAAACTGCACGTGCATCGGTCGGACCGTGTCGTAGTACTGCTCTATGACATCGTCAACCGTTCGTCCCCTCTCGCGTATGTCCCGCTTCAACCGTCTGATGAACCGCACGTCGTCTGGAGCGTCAACGTATATCTTGAGATCCATAAGCTCTCGTAATCCAGGTGGATGGAGCACGAGAATGCCTTCGAGCACCGCGACGGAGCACGGTTCGATAGTGCGCGTCTCTTCTGACCTCGTATGCGTCCTGTAACAGTACACCGGCTGATGAACGGTCTTTCCTCCCTTCAACTGCCGCATCTGCGATATGAGAAGTTCCATGTCAAAAGCGTCGGGATGGTCAAAGTTGGTCTTTTTCCTCTCGCTCAGAGGCATCTTGCTTCTGTCCAGATAGTAGGAGTCCTGCTGTATGATCGCGACCATTCCCCGACCGACATGTTCCGTAATTCGCGTTGCTAACGTCGTCTTACCGGATCCGGTGCCACCTCCTATGCCCACGAGTATCATTGGTTCGAACTGTCGCGCCGGTCGTCAGACTGGCGCGGGATCTCAAGGGTCCGCACTCGGCGCAGCATATCTTCGATGAGCCGACGGTTCGCTGAGGTAAGGTCTGCTAGGAGACCCGTCACAATCGTCTGGAACCCCAAAATCAGGAGTACCGCCGCGAGGATGAGCGATTGGACGTGACCCTGTCCTTGCCCGCGGGAAAGATAATAGAGATACCTCACAGAAATGGCTGCGCCGGCTGCGCACAGTACCGCGCCGGCGTACGAAAACACCTTCAGTGGTTCGTACATCGAGTATATCCTCACAATGGTGCTTGCAGACCGTTTCACGTAACTTGAGGTCGAGTTGAACAATCTCGAAGGTCGAAGCATCTTGTTCGTTCCAACCCTGACGCATACCAGCGAGAGGTTCTTCTTCCCTGCCTGGATCACCGTCTCAAGCGTGTACGTAAAATCGGACAGCACATTGATCTGGAGCGCCGCCTCTCTACTGTATGCGCGAAACCCGCTCGTCACGTCAGAAACCTCAAGGTCCGACAGTTGGCTGACTACCCAGCTACCCATCTTCTGGAGCGCCTTTTTCCCCCAGGAGAAGTGTTCGATATCGTCGATCGGGCGACATCCGATGACCATGTCGGCGTCACCTTTTATGATAGGTTCTATAAGACGCGGTATGTCCGCACCGTGATACTGGTTATCAGCGTCCGTGTTAACGACGATATCTGCGCCGAGTTTGATGCATGCGTCCAGACCTGCCATGAACGCCTGCGCCAGACCGTGCGTCTTGGTAAGTCGCACAATGTGGTTTACCGCGTGTTCCTCGGCGATCTCGATAGTTCGGTCCGTGCTTCCGTCGTCAACGACCAGCGTTTCAATCTCGTCCACGCCCTGTATTGCGCGCGGAATATCGCGCAACGTTAGAGCTAACGTCGCTTCTTCGTTAAGACACGGTATCTGGATAATGACTTTCATGGCAAGCGCGTGCGTTTCCTCGCCGTGAGACCGCTTCAATGGGCAAAAATCGCTTCAGCCGACCTCGTTCGAAACTACCTTCTGGCTGGAGGATTTTCCGGCAGGCACAAGTCTCCCTTGTCGCCGCCGCGCCCCCCGTCGTCCGCTAAAGAGTTCCTCGGGACGATTGTAACACACCCCGTGTTCAACTGCAACCGTGATCCACGTGTAAAGGGCCTTCCGGAATACCATATGGGGCACGGCGCACGCTGCCCCGCTCTTGCAGCCTTGTGTGGTGTCGTAGTACACGAAAAACGCGCGCTTCGGCAATCACGGGTTGGCTGTTTCGGGCAAAGCTACCGGTCCGAATGCTGGTAACGCCATGTCCTCCTCGTCAACAACGTTACAGTACGGATCCCGTCCCCATCCGTACCACAGATACGCCTCAGATGGAGGTGGCGATTGGAGCTTGAGAATGACAGCGTTCGGATTGTTGGGGTCAAACGCACCGTTGTACAGCAGCCGCAGATCGGTACCGTCTTTCGAACGGATAGAGAAACCCGATATTCGCCCGCTTGAAGTCAGCGCACCATTGACTCCGGAGAATTCGACGCGCTCCCGCGTTCGCTTGTTATCCGCGTAGCGGATGGATGCGAACCGGGGACCGCGTTTCAGTGCCTGAGCCTTGGACATATCGCTCGAAGCGAGTTTAGCGAGCCGTTTGCCGAGCCGTTTCAGCCCCTGGGTGCCAACATGGATCAGGTCGTCTAACGACAGGTCAAGGCTTGCCGCCATCCCGCTCCGCGCTATCTCGCCCTCACACTGGCGTTGACTTTCCTGAACCATGTTCCAGTGCGGATCCTCAACCTTAGTGACAAACCGCCCCAGCTGGACATAGTAGAACGGCATGTCGGGCGCGTTGAAATCGTTCCTCACGGACTGAACGAACGTCTTGAACTTCTCCTTGAAAGCAGGCGCGGCGGTTGGGCTGGTATCCGATTCGCCTTGATACCACAAAACGCCCGCAACCCGTCCACCAACGACATTGAACCGACGCACCATCTGCCCGTAAAGCGACCGACCTCCTTCGCCTTTCTTCTCCGGGCTCCACTGGTCCATGGATGTGCCGCCCAACGAACAGGCGACAAGACCTACAGGAACTCCCGTTCGCGCAACCATCTCTTTGGCGAACGGCAGACCGAGCCCTGAACCCTTGTCAACGTGTTTCCGTTCGGCAGCGGCTCGCTTTGCCTTTTCCTCAGGCGGGAGCGAACAATGCACAGGATCAACTGATTCGAATATCCTGTGCAACGGTTCTTCAGCAACACTCCACGTATCGTTCAGACCGAACACGTGCACCAGAGGCGATGGCGTCTCGACATCAACCGTATCGCCGTACCCTTGCATGTTCGATTGACCTCCAAGCATCCACAGGTCGCCGACGAGCAGATCGTGGATGCTCGTGCCGGCAACAGGCGCTCCCTTTTCGTCGCAAATGGTCAGATCGAGCCGGTACGGACCGCCGACGGGCACGTCAGCGACCTTCGCCTTCCACGCGGAGTTTGCGACGGTACCGACGTTTCTGGAGCAGATGAGAACTCTCTTGCTGCACGAGAGACGTGCGAGGACCGTTCCGCGTCCATCAAAGGATGTAACGCCGCTACAGCACAGTTCGCCTTTGTTCTGGACATCACGTTGGACGACCTGGTAATCAACAAGACCCGCCGTCACCTGCATCGTCTTGGCAGGTGCTGATAGACATAACGTTCGAGCGCATCCGCCTGCTGATAGCATGACGGCTGTAAATACGATCAACCCAAAGCAACTGCCGACAACCGACCCGGTACCATGTCTTCTTCCCACGGTAAGCCTCCTCTGCAAACGCGTGTCAGTAACGATGTCCTTGTTTCGCCCGCGATGGTCCACCGGCATACCCCGTGGTGCTAATTCCAACTTACTCTTAGAGGGTTTGTCAACCTCCACAGACAAGCCCGACGCGCCGTCCGGGAGATTGCCACTATGAGCGCGGCTTATCCTCATCGAGCCGCGCTGCTACGTGCCCTTTTCTGTAGGGGCGCACGGCCGTGCGCCCCTACCTCGACATGAGGCAGCACTATACTGCCCTTGCCTCAACCTAAAACGCCTGTCATCCCTCGCGAACAACCTTCAGACCTGTAAGAACGGCGAGATACTTCATGTCTTGAATATGGTCGCCATAAAAGATGACCCGGTGCAGTTTCGTGACGATGCTCGCGTCTGGCGGCACAACGCCGCCGCCCCAGTTGTCGAGCAGCGCGCGGGCATCTGCAACCTTTGTCGCGATCTTGGTTCGGCAGCCGCGGTCAACGTCAGGAGTGTCCACGATGGTGCCCGTCGAGATAAGCATCGTGTCGAGATTGACGAGTTTCGCGCACGTGATGGGTTGCCCGACACGCATGTCAACCTGCAACACAGCGCCCTTATAGTCTTCGAGATGGTTCCGAATCGCATATGGCGCACTCGGTCCGTCGGGTCCGTCCATCTTCCTCGCAGAGACGCAATGAGCGTGACTGAGCGTGTTCGTCGAGGTGTCGAAAACCGGGTCGCTGATGAATCCGGGAACGCCAAACGCGTACCGGAAGATAAGCATCGTCAGCGTTGATTCCATGTCCGCTTCGCACGCTGCAACCAACCCCTGATCGTTCAGTTTCGAGAACCCGATACACGGATAGCCCATCTCGTTGATAGGGAACCCGCCGAGACACGCGATCGTGATCGCCTGAGCGCGTTCGTCCTCCATCAGTTTTTTCATCGCAAAATAGACGCGCGATGATTTGAGGATCTCGTCCCGCGTCGGTTCGACGACCTTTTTCGCGTTCCTGATCAACGACTCA
>Ga0315291_10011188_pt1 | contig 10954 bp, 14 predicted proteins | sample YL17G12_20_MG_FD_203070 | JGI IMG/M metagenome (GOLD analysis project Ga0315291, IMG submission 203070) | Sediment microbial communities from Yellowstone Lake, YNP, Wyoming, USA - YL17G12_20 | ecosystem: Environmental > Aquatic > Freshwater > Lake > Sediment | place: USA: Wyoming | collected... | reverse complement strand
ACGCCCGCCTTGCTCGTATCTACAATAACATTGAGTTCCTTCCCTTTGTATCTGAGCTTTATCCTGTCTGCGATGAAGATGTCTATCTCGTTGGCGTCCACTTCGTTAAGGACTACGATGAGCTTCCCTGTTTCAACGTCGGAAACCCTGACTTTGCGTTTATGTATCCTCTCGTGGAATTTCGCGTTGTTCTTGTTGTTTTTGGAATTGTTTTTGTTATTGGCCATTTTTTCACTTCATCATCGGTTCAATCGGTTCATTTAATTTATTCGATCAAATATCCAATTTTCCATACTTTTCTGCAGCGCGCATGATCCCCTGCGGAGGTATGATCCCTGCTTCGGTTATGTACGCTTCGATGCGCTTCGCATCCGTAATGTCGAAGGCCGGATTTAAAACCTTCACTCCGCGTATCCGCGTCTTCAGCACCTCAGACGTCGGCCTCATTTCGATCTGCGTCATCTTGCCCCACTTCGAAATTGGATCGAATTTGTACAGCTGCGTCGCAGAATAAAACGGAACGTTGTATGCATCTGCAAGAAGCGCGATGACTGATGTGCCGATTTTGTTGTATAGATGTCCCTGCGAGGATATGGCATCGCTGCCCACCGCGACAAGGTCCGGATGCTCGTTTTTCATCACATAGCCGACGGCTGAATCAACGGTCAACGTAACATCGACTCCTGCGGCAGAAAGCTGCTTGGCGGTGAGATGCCCCTGGAAACGCGGCCGCGTCTCTGTAGCGAAAACCTTGATCCTCTTCTTTCGGTTCGCCCTGATCAGGATCGAGTTGACGGTTGTGCTATGGCAATGGGTGAGGACAGTTGATCCGGGTCCGATCAGCGATGAGCCGTATTCCACGATCCGGTTGAAGTTCTCCGTGAATTCCTTGTCATACCTGCGCTCCGTCTCTCCAGCTATGCGCTTCATTTCGCCGACTGACCTCCCGTCCTCAATGTAGGCCATGAAATACTTCAGTGTGTTCCTCACCATCGGCTCGGTTGGACGGAGGGAGATCAATTTGTTGGAAACGGTTTCAAGCTCCCAAATGAGCTTGTCAGTTCTCTCCGCTTTGCTCCTCTTGGCTGCGATGACGAGAGCTTTTGCGGCCGCCTGGGCGACACGCCTCGCGCCCTGGATATTGAGCGTTTTTATGTCGTGCATTATCCTGCTGACTTCGTCCGCCTTGTCTGCCATAAATGGATTTGTGAGAAGAGTTTTAAGATGTTAGTTTTTGGGCTTCGGCGGATTGTATACGTTACCAACGTCTCCTTTGGTGACGGCGCGGATAATCACGTTTTCTATGGGGTTTGGGAAAGGGATGATTGTTGTTTTCACTCCCTTATCCGATGCTTCCATTGCAGCTTCAACTTTCGAAAGCATCCCACCGGCACCAATTCCTGAATGCGGTTTGGAGTCTGTCAGGATCAAAAGCTGCCATGCTGAAAGATGGATTGCTATTTCACGGCTTAGCCCATCATTGTCGGAAAACTTTTTTTTCCGTTTGAGTTCTTCCGTCGACATTACGTCATTTTCATTTATTACAGGTATTGCGTTTACTCGCAAAAGTTCTCTGATGCAATTTGTCAGGTTAAACATTTTGGTTTTGCTGTGGAAATCGCTCTCTGATGGAAGGGCTTGGCCTGCGCGCAGGCCGTATCTCCCCAATATTCGTTTCCATGCTTCAATCAGTGTGCTCTGGCCGATTGCAGCCGCGGCCTGTTGTTTTGGGATTTGTGAAGGTTTTTTCTTATGGCCAAGTTCAGCCATCCCAAGACCTATTGCGCCCGATGTCACGATGAGCGGTTCAGCCAGACCTTTTTTCTTAAGAAATGCGATCTGTTTCGATATCTCTGTCAGGTTTTTCAGTCTCAGCCGCGTGTTTTTTGTCACGATCGAAGTGCCCACTTTGACTACAATCAGTTTTGCCATGCTTATCGTTCTTTTTGAGCAATAAATTACTTTCGGCCTCTTCGGAAAAAAGCATATAAAGTTATTCATATCCTTATTATGGAATAGACAAGCCCCAAAGGGCACACTAAAGCGTATGCGATGGTAAGAACGTAGTAAATATGTTCTAGGAAATGATAAGAACCGTAGGTTCTTATATGGCGATCAGATGGCTGAAGAGACGATAAAGAAAATAATCGAAATCCCGCTCGAAGGACAGCAGCAATACCAAGGGTTTGTCGACGGGATTAGTGAGGACGACCAACAGCTTTTGCAGTTTTACGAATCGACAAAGCCAAAGATATACGTGCTTGGGATGGGCGGCAGCGGCAGCAACACGCTGAGCAGGATGACGCAGATCGGCGTTGTAGGCGCGGCCACGATCGCAATGAACACCGACGTCCAGCATCTGATGAAGACGAAGGCGGACAGGAAACTGCTTATCGGAAAGAATACGACGCGCGGTCTCGGGGCCGGGAGCGATCCGGAGGTCGGCGAGGCTGCGGCCATGGAATCTGTCGAAGAAATGAAAAAACTGTTCAGCGATGCGTCACTTGTATTCATAACGTGCGGAATGGGCGGCGGAACCGGTACGGGCAGCGCGCATGTCGCGGCCAAGGTCGCGAAGGAAATGGGCGCGCTGACAGTCGGCGTCGTTACGATGCCGTTCACGTCCGAAGGCGCCCGAAGGCGCGAAAACGCCATGAAAGGGCTGGAAAACCTGAGGAAGGTTGTTGACACGCTCATAGTCATCCCGAATGACAAACTGCTGAGCATTGTGCCGGACCTTCCGCTTGACACGGCGTTCCGCGTGTCGGATGAAGTCCTGTCAAGGGCGGTCAAGGGAATAACCGAAATGGTTACCGTGCCAGGTCTGATCAATCTGGATCTTGCCGATCTTAGGACGATCCTGAGGCAAGGGGGGTACGCGATGATCGGAGTCGGCGAGTCGATGGTCGATTCACCGTACGACGAAAGGGCGCTCGTGTCCGTTGAGACCGCGCTCAGTAGCCCGCTGCTCGACGTCGACATCAGCACCACGAACCGCGCGATAATCAACGTCACTGGCGGCGAGGACATGACGCTGAGAGAGGCAGAGCTAATCGCAGCCGAGGTCGCAAAGAAAATATCTCCCGATGCCCATATAATCTGGGGTGCGAGGGTTGAGCGAAACCTTAAGAAGTATGCCATCCAAACATTGGTAGTGCTCGCGGGAGCCAAAATTCCTGATTACAGCTCAAGAATTGCTGAAACGCCCGCAGCGCCCGTAGAAGCGATAGATCTGGACGAGCTGGATCTTGCAGTTTGATCCTTGTGGGTCTGTCGCGTTTTATTTGTATTATGTTCACTTAGCGAGGAAGGGAGCAAAAGGAGAAAGATAGCATGGTTTTGCAAAAAATCAAGGACCTTTACGAGCGGACATTGTATGTCTGGCGTGTGAGCAAGCAGCCGACCCGCGAGGATATAAGCGAGAACTTCAAGATCGTCGCGATCGGAATAGTCGTGATGGGCACCATCGGGTTCATAATCTCAGTGCTCTTCCGCGTTATTGAAAACAAAGTGTGACAAAGAAATATGGATGATGTTAGGGGGTAATGGTATGATTTATTCTTACAGAGTGACTGCAGGGCAGGAACATATCGTTCTTGACATGCTGGTGAACAAGATAAGGAAGTCAGCGGAAGGCATTTCTGCCGTTTTCATTTTCCCGGATGTCAAAGGGTATATATTCGTCGAGGTCACGGACCTTTCCGCGGCGAGGAGCTTCGCGCAGGATATCCCGCACATCAAGGGCGTCCTGCCGAAGGATATCAACCTCGCGGAGATTGTCACGATTGCAGAGGCAAGGGCCCAGGTAATCCCTGTTTCAAAAGGGGACACCGTTGAGTTCACATCAGGCCCGTTCAAGGGGGAGCGCGCCAAGGTTATACGTGTGGACGAGACAAAAGACACCATAACCATTGAGCTGACCGAAGTCGCCGTACCCGTCCCTGTGACGGCAAAGTCGAACACAGTCAAGCTGATCAGAAAGGCTGAGGAAGAGTAGGGCCGGACGTGGAATGATGAAAGCGCTGTTCTTGTTTGTCCTTCTTTCTTCGGCATTCATCTTCGGCTGCACCCAGCTGAAGACAGATCCGAAGGCATGCGAGAGCGCGCCAGCCGAGTATTCGCAAAAGGATCAATGCTTCCGCGAGGTGGCAAAGAATACGAAAGATCCGTCCATCTGCGAAAGGATCAATGATCAAATACTGAAGAATTACTGGTGCTACAGGGATATAGCATATGACACGAACAACAGTGCGACATGTGGCCTGATTCTGGATGACGCGGCAAAACAGTCATGCCTCAACGTTCTTTCCGGGAAGGAGCCGTTTGAGCGCGGCACAAGACCCTGATTCCGCTGGCCTGTCAGTTCGGTATTTAAATTTGTAAGTTATGATAATAAGGTAGATTTTATGGCTGAAATAACTGTCTCACTCTTAGTGGAAGGCGGAAAGGCATCCGGAGGTCCACCTCTGGCCACATCCATCGGTCCGCTCGGAGTGAATGTAAACAATATAGTCAAGGAAATCAACGACAGGACAAAGGACTTCGCAGGAGTGACCGTGCCCGTCAAGGTTATCGTCGACAAGGAGACGAAATCGTTCAAGATCGAGGTAGGCAGCCCGGCCGTAAGTTCGCTGATCAAGAAGGAATTGGGCATCGAAAAGGGGGCCAAGGCGGAGCCGGGCCAGAAGCCTGCGCCGGTTGGCGACATTAAGATGCCGCAGGTTGTAAAGGTAGCGAAGACAAAGATCAGCGGTATGAACGCAACCGAACTGAAGTCGGCAGTTCTTACCGTTTTAGGCACTTGTGTTTCTCTGGGTGTTACTTGCGAGGGCTTGGATCCGAGGGCAATCGCTAAAAAGATAAAGAAAGGAGAATATGACTCCATTATCAAGTGACTGGTCAAGCAAGCAAAAGCTGCTTGATATTTCCATACTATTTATCCTTGTTTTAACAGCCATCCAGCCGTTGATTTATGCGGCTGACGTGGATGTCAAATGGGCCGCGACCAACACGCAGACATACACCTCCCCTGTCATCGATAACGACACCGTCTATTCAGTTTCAGCTTCCGGAAGGCTTGTCGCGCTTTCAGCGCAGACGGGGGTCAGGAAATTCACGATCGAATTGAATGCTCCGGTTTCTGTCGCACCAGCAGTCCTTGGCCAGATGATCTATGTTGCGACGGACCTAGGCATACAGGCAGTCGGGAAGGACGGCAGCGGCACAAAGATTGTTTATTCAACCGATTCGCCGATTTTGACAAGCCCGCTCGTCTATGACGCTTCGACCCTGATCGCGGTAGCCAAGGACGGAAAACTGCACGTCCTTGACGTCGGGGATCCGTCGAAGATCAAGGCCTCAAGGATCATAACGCTTCCAACTCCGACCGAAGGGTCGGCCGTTGTTTACAATAAAAAAGTCTACATCTTCCTGTCCGATGGCAGGATGTATTCCACGGATCCGCAAACCGGTTCATCGGTCCTTCTGATGGACACGGGGCGTACGGTCTGGAGATCGATGCCTGTTGCTGCCAATGACACGATATATGTCGGGGCTGACCGGTATTTCATGGGGATCACGTCGACAGGGTCGATCAACCTCAGCAAGGAGATGGGTGGGATCCTCCACGGCCCGGCGTTCGACGGATCGAAGTTTTACATCGGTTCGGATGACGGGAATCTCTACGCAATTGATCAGCTTGGCGATGTCGCCTGGAAATTCAAGGCAGACGATGCGGTAAGGGCGACACCTCTCGTTGTCAACAACACGGTCTATTTCGGTTCAAATGACAAGCGGGTCTATGCGCTGGATGCAACCAACGGATCCCTAAAATGGTCAAAGCTTTTGGATGATTGGCCTTCCTCCCCAGTTTACTCCAATGGAATGGTCTACGCCACGACGCTGAATGGCACTACCTTCGCCATTTCAACTATATCCTGCAGAGTCACATTCCCTGTGCAGAACGCAACTATCTTTGCAAGGGCATCGCTTGCAGGCCAGGCATATGCGGATGTCGGTATCGGAAAGGTCGAGGTCCGTACGGTGCCGGGCGACTTCCAGAGCACAAGCGGGCTGGGGGAGTGGTCAACTGTTCTGCCAATAGTCGGCGCATCGGAGGGGCAGATCCCAATCCAATGCAAGGTGACTGACCGGGCAGGAAACGTCGAGCTTGAGCCATACACCGAAGTCCTTTACAATTACGTTTTCTCTGAGGAAAAGCTGCCAAAGATCAATGTCACTGCCCCGCCATCTGTGACAGTCAAATCGCCATTCACGCTCCAATTCAAGGATGCGGGCGGCAAGCCGCTAAGCAATCTTTCAGTAACAATAGAGGGCGTGAAATATCCCGTCAATGATCCGAACGGCCTCTTTACGTTCATCCCTACAAGGGAAGGCCCGTTGACCTTGTTCATCGAGAAGCCGAACTACCAGACGAAAATAGTCTCAATCCAGGTCCAGCAGTCGCTGTTGCTGTATTATATTGCCGGATTTGTCGTACTTGTCGCGTTGGCCATCTACTTCCTAAGGTTCCGCAGGGGCCGCTGGAGATAATAGCTTAACCAAATAAGTATTCCCTCAGTTCCCCGATAACTGGCACCTGCTTGAGCAGATCGATTCTTTTTTGTGACCCGTAAAATACCGCAGCGACTGACACAATTGAAATCAGAACGGTTGCCATCGCAACTGTTTCCAGGCCTCTTTCCCCTATCATCGGGTGCGTGCCAAGCGCATAGTCCGCGTAATCGTTAATCAGAGTCCATCCGCCAAGGATCAGCAGCATCGCAATCGCCATTCTTCTTGTGCCGATCAAGAAGAGACCTTGTAGCAACTGTCCGATGTGGGCGATGAAAAGGAAAACGTACTGTCCTGCAACGCTCGGCGCAAGAAAGTATTCGGCTTGGAACAGGATGACGAACATCGTCCAGATGCCGTATTTGATCGATCCGATCGCGGCGAGATGGACTATCCAATCGTTTGTTTTCCCGGCCAGCGCCAACCCGATCACCGCGGCAAACAGAAGCGCATGAATCGGTGAATCAAGGGCGAAAATCCACAGCAACGGATTTGTCTTCACGAGCAGAGAGTCATAATAGTAGATTCCATAGAAAAATGCGGCAATGTTGATCAGAAACAAGGCAATAGCCGCCTTGAAGAGCAGCTGTTCTCCCATTTTATCTCCCCTTGTTCCTCAGCATCTTTATTTTTCTCACTGGCACGCCGCCAGCAAAAGTATTTTCTGGGACGTTCTTGTTTACCAGGGACATGGCGGAGATTATGCTGTTGTCGCCAATCTAAATGCCCGGGAGGATAGTGCTATTGGCGCCAATAACGACGTTTTTTCCTATCTTGACCTTTCCAACCCTCCATTCATCAATTATGAATTCATGCGCAAGAATGGTGGCATTGAACCCAATGATGCTGTTGTCCCCGATTTCTATCATCTCGGGATAAAAAATATCCGGAATCGCGCCCAATGCAAACGACACGTCCTTTCCTATTTTTGCTCCCGTAATCCTATAGAGCGCGTTTTTCAGCCTTATAGACGGCAGGTATCTGGCAGTATAAATAATAATGAAATTGAATGCAATCCTCAGCGGATTCTTTACCCGGTACCAGTTGCGCAAGGAATTAGCTTTGCCGTAATGCTTGTAGTGTTTGATATCGCGCATGAAATCAAGTTGATAGGCAGGAAGTAGTTTTATATACTTTATCTAACTAATGAAAACAGAAGTAACAGTCTGTTTCTCCCGTTTGGACCGCAGGGTTGCGGGAGGGAAACGAGATTATGTATTCGAAAGATCAGATACTCAGCACCATCAACAAGTGCCTTGAGGAAAAGGGAACAAGGAAGTTTACACAAACCGTAGAGCTAGCCCTCAATTTCAGGGAAACTGACTTTTCAAAGCCTGAAAACAGGCTCAATCTCGAGGTCGTGCTTCCAAAGGGCAGGGGAAAGACCGTGAACATCGTTGTGTTCGCAGACGGTGCATTGGCAGCTGATGCAAAGACAGCTGGCGCAGACGTCATAATCTCAGGTGCGGAGATACCGAACTTGGAAAAGAAGAAGCTGAAGAACATGGCGGACAATTCAGAATTCTTCGCCCAGCCGCAGCTTATGATGCAGATCGGCAAGAGTTTCGGCCAGGTTCTGGGCGGACGTGGAAAACTTCCAAAGCCAATAGTGGGCAATGTCGGCCAGATACTGAAGAATGTCCGAAATACCGTGAAACTGAGGACAAAAGGCAAGAACCTGCCTACGGTCCATTGTCCAGTCGGCACTGAAAAGATGTCCGCCGAAGACATTTATGAGAATATCTCAGCAGTTCTGAATGCTGTGACAAACAAATTAGGGGAACAGAGATTCGCTTCCGCTTATCTAAAGCTTTCAATGGGCAAGTCAATCAAGATCGGTGCATAAAATGGTGAAGGAAGAGAAGAAACAAATTGTAGAAACGCTCTCGAAAGAGATTGCGGCGGCAAAGGTAGTTGCCGTCGTAGACCTTCACACGTTGCCGGCAAGCCTTCTCCACTCGCTTAGAAAGGAAATCAAAGGAAAGGGCAAGGTCATAATAACCAAGACCACTCTGCTGAACCGCGCGCTGGTAAAGGCCAAGAAAGACCAATTGGCAAAATACGTTGTCGGAGAAAAAGCGCTCCTGATCTCAGACCTCGACCCATTCATGCTCTATAAGAAGGCAAGAGGCAACCCTCTCAAGGTTTATGCAAAACCTGGTCAGGTTGCCCCCTATGACATTATTGTTCCTGCCGGAGAAACAATGCTCCCCCCGGGCCCTGTTCTCTCAGAGCTCAAACAGGCAGGGGTTGATGCGCGCATCCAGGCGGGAAAGATTGCGGTGGGCAAGGATTCGACGGTCGCGAAGAAAGGCGCGAAGATCACAGACATCATCGCCAAGGCGTTGCAGAAGCTCGACATTAAGCCATTTGAATTGAATGTCAGCATACCTGCGGCTGTTGAAGATGATGTTCTTTACACAGAAGAGGTGCTGCATGTTGACGAGAAAGAATTCCTCGCAAGCATCCAGAAAATGCATCTTGGCGCGTACCAGTTGTCAATGGAGATTGGTTATGCGACAAAGAGCAACATCAAGGACCTGCTTACAAAAGCTTACAGAAATTCAAGAACGATTGGAATCGAGAAGGACATCGCAGTCCCGGAGCTGATGGAGGAACTGCTGAAAAAAGCTTCGAGACAAGCGTCAGCTCTGAATTTTAAAGTCGGTTAATGTTAATTGAGGTGAAAATATGAGCATGGAATATCTATACGCTGCTTTGCTTTTGCACGATGCAAAGAAAGAGATTACCGAAGATGCACTGAACAGCACTGTCAAGGCTGCAGGGGTCCAACCGGACGCTGCAAAGGCTAAGATGGTTGTCAGCGCACTCCAAGGAGTGAACATCGAGGAAGTTCTAAAGAACGCAGCAGCTCCAGTGATGATGGCAGCGCCTGCGGGCGGTGCAGCACACGCTGAAGCAAAGAAAGAAGCTCCAAAGGAAGAGAAGAAGTCTGAGGAAGAGGCTGCAGCAGGGCTCTCAGGATTATTTGGTTGATTTATTTTCTTTTTAATTCACCAAATAGCCTTGAGGTTCTTGCCATTAGCCTGTGGTAGAGGATAGCTGTTGCGCTTTTCTGCATTCCAATCGCTTTGCTTTGTTTTTTCTTTATCATTTTTCTGAATTCTTCAAGATCGCCGGCCTCGCAGAAGGTATAGCAATGGCCTATCTCCTGCATGTGGTGCGCATCGCTGCCTGCGGTCTGGCCGAGATTGTTCTTCAATGCGTATTCGAACCCCAATGCATTGGATGCGGCGGAGCATCTTCCATTCATTACCTCTATTGCGTCGGTTTTACGGTTCTTTTTTTCTAAAAGGTTTATCAGCGTGTACGCTCTTGTCGGGAAATAGTCGAATGGATGGGGCACGGAGCTTATCGCGTCTTGATCCTTGATTTCGTCGAGCAGTTCCGTCACTTTGCTGACGTGGTAAAGGTCTTTTTTTGTGTCTTCCTCTAGAAACAGGCAAAGGATCTCCCCGACGCGTCTGCCTTCTTGCATTATAGAAACCTCCTTTCCAGGAACAAGGAGCAACCCTATCCTCTTAGCCGCGGACTTCGCCCTGTCGATGCCCGCGATGGTGTTATGGTCGGTTATTGCAATCCCGCTTAGGCCTACCGCTTTTGCTCTTGCAACCACCATCTCAGGCGTGTCCGCACCATCCGAATAAATGGTATGGGCGTGCAGGTCTATCTTCATCGGTCCTCTGATGCTATATGTTTAGTGTTTATAAAAGACTTATCCCTTTCTCTTTCACTTATCCTTTTTATTTTTGTTTTGCAGCGGGGAGCGTGAACGTAAACGTCGAGCCGACCTTCGGGGTGCTCTTGAATCTGATTTTTCCACCGTGGGCTTCTACTATGTTTTTGGTCAATGCAAGGCCGATTCCGGCGCCTGGGGCGAGGGGATTTGCCTTATAGAATCTGGTGAAAACCAGGTTATGTTCCTTTAGAGGTATGCCTAGCCCCGTATCCTCGACGCTTACGACTACTTTCTTGTTTTCTACTTTGGCAGTGATTGTTATGCTGCCCTTGTTTGTGTATTTGATTGCGTTTTCAATCAGGTTCTCTATCACTGTTCTAAGCGCAGGCCCCTCTCCGTAAACCTCCGGAAGCTCCGCGATGTTTTTCACCAGTTTGATCCCCTTCTGCTCAGCTACAGGGGCATGTTCCTCTATGGATTTGTTGACGATATCCTCGAGGGATATCATGTTCTTCGAGAAGATCCGCGATCCTTCTTCGAACTTGTAGAGCTCTAAGACGCTTTCAATCGTATCCCGCAATCTCAAGAGGTTCCGCCTGAGGAGTTTTGAGAATAAATTCCGTTCCTTCTGCTTATGTGCTTTCTCCAGCAGGTCGTTGGCCGTTATCGCGACGGAAAGGG
>Ga0315291_10011187_pt1 | contig 10954 bp, 6 predicted proteins | sample YL17G12_20_MG_FD_203070 | JGI IMG/M metagenome (GOLD analysis project Ga0315291, IMG submission 203070) | Sediment microbial communities from Yellowstone Lake, YNP, Wyoming, USA - YL17G12_20 | ecosystem: Environmental > Aquatic > Freshwater > Lake > Sediment | place: USA: Wyoming | collected... | reverse complement strand
CGAACTTGTCGGGCGGCCCCATGTAGATGTGGATGCGTCCCCGGTCCGTGTTGTAGCCGGGACGTCCCTCCCCCTTGAACCGCTTGGTCGCGTATTCGACCCGGTTTTGGAACTCCACCTTGAATTCATTGACCTCGGTGTCGGGGTTGGGGTCTCTTTTAGCCCAGAAATCAGCGATGAACTCCTTCCGGGATTCGATGTCCGGGAGGAGATTGAAAATCTTGATCTCCTCGCGCGTCATGATCAAGCGGGCCGTCTGGTAGAACTTTTTGCTTTCCGGGTCAAGCTTGATCTTGGCGCCGCCGCCGCGGGTCGCCCAGAGCCCCAACCCGGTCATGAGAAAAAAGACGAGGACGACGATTGTTTTTTTCATATGACTCCCTCGGCTCACGTATAATTCTTCTTAGTATCTTTCTTCAAGAATTCGAGAAGCTGCTTGGCGATCCCGGCCTTCTCGTGACCGGGGGCGAGAGCCAGGAACTTCTCCAGGCTGACGCAGGCCTCCGCGGCCTTGTTCTGGCCGACGAGGATCGTGCCCATCTGGTAATAAGCCTCAGGGTAGTCTGGCTTGAGTTCGACGGCCCTCTGGAAGCGCGGCAGGGCCGCCTCGGATTCGCCGGTGTTGACGAGACAGACACCAAGGTTGTATTCGGCGTCGGGGTCGTCGGGGCTCAGGGCGGCGGCCTTTTCGTAGAAAGGCTTGGCCTCGGCGTACTGGCCGGACTTGGCCAGGGCCTCGCCCGTTTCCTTGTTGGCGCTGTAGCTTTCCGGGTTGAGCTCGACCGCCTTGCGGAAGGCGGCCAGGGCGGCCTCGGGCCGGCCGGCCTTTTTCAGGGATAAACCGAGATTGAGGCGATAGCCCCAGTTGCCCGGGTCGAGCCCGATGGCCTCCTCGTAGGCGGCCGCGGCTTCGACGTATTTCTGCTCGGCGTAGAGCTTGTTCCCTCCGAGAAACGATTTGTCCGAGGCGGAGTAGGTCTTCTCCGCCTCGGCCTCGACGGTTTTAAGGGTGATTTCGACGATTTCTTCGCCGGCGACGCCGACTTTGATTTCCTTGGACCCGGGCGCGAATCCGGGCTTCTTGACGGTGATCAGGAAGTAACCGGGCATCAATCCCACTTGAACGAACCGGCCCTCTTTGTCGGTCTTGCTCTCATAACGGACGGAGGAGGTTTTCTGGGAAATGATCGTCACCTCGGCCTTCTCGACGGGATTCCCGGAAGGGCCCAGGACGCGTCCGGAGATCCGGCCCTGGAACTGGGCCCAAGCTGCGGCAACAGTCAAGAATAAGGTCAGGCTAATTAACGCGGATCGTTTGGACATCGGCAATGACTCCTATTTTCGTTCGACCTGTTTTCTGGTTTTCTCCTCCAGGGCCTTGATCGCCGGCTGGCCGGGAACGAGGGAAAGCGATTTTTGGAGGATGGGAAGGGCCTTTTCGGGGAGGCCGAGGGCCAGATTGCATTCTGCGGCCAGGTTCAGGACCGGGACTTCCGTGGCCTCGGCCATGAGTTTTTCCAGGTATGAAAGGGCGGAGTTCCAATCCTTAAGCCCGGCGTAGTCGAGGGCGATGACCTTGGCCGCCTCCCGGTCGGGAGCGCGCTCGTAGAGAGGGACGGCGTGGGCGAGAGACTCCTTGAAAAGCCCGAGGCCGTAGAGGGATTTGGCGAGGAGCAGCCGGGCGGCCGGGTCGTCCCTGTCCTTGAGGGCCATTTCAAACGTCTCCCGGGCCTGTTCATATTTCCCGGTCAGGAAAAACTGGGTCCCGAGGACCTTGAGGTGCTCGGGACCGGGAAAGGATCCGTGAAGTCGGGCGTAGACCCAGGGGACAACCGGGATGGGCTGGGCAGGGACGACGAAATTTTCTTTTTCCATGAGATGCTTCCGGCCATCCGCGGATTGGACGGAGATCTCCGCCCGGTAGTAGCCGGGCTTGACGTCCTTCAAGGAGGTGGTCCCCGAAACGAGGAGGGTGGCGGGGTCGTGGGGGTCGGGGACTATCTCTGTCAGGCGAAAGGGACCGATGCTCGGATTGTTGTCGAGGGAGAGGATGTCGAGGACGAAAGACGGCGGGGCGTCGAGGCCGAGCTTGTCGAGGTTCCACGCTTGGAGGAAAACGCCCAGCGTTCCGGACGCCATGAATTCGTTCCGGGCGCCGACGACATACTGAAAGCCGCCGAAGACAAAGGCTTTCAGGTTGTTTTTCTGGGCCTCGGGGACCGCGGCCCGGGCGTGAAAGAGAATCGGGACGCTGAGACCGGCCCGGCCTTCTTCCGGCGCCGCGAGCCTGGTCTCGAAAGACGAGAAATCCTTGGCCGTCTTGTTTTTCAGCAGGAATAGGGCCTTGTGCTCGCCGGGGACGACGGCCAGGAGGTCCTGGAAGGCGAAGCGCTGACGTTCATGGGCCTTGTATTGCTCGGGCGTGAGCTTGAGGGGGATCTCCTCGACTTTCTCGAAGACGGTCCCGCCGCGGCCGTCCTCTAGCCGCAGGACGAGTTCAAAGCTGGCATAGATCGCGCTTCCCTGCGTCCCGAAGTTCATCTTCTCCGGCTCGATCGACCAATGAAAGAAGGACTGTCCGGCCTCTCGGAAAATTTTAACCTGAAAGGCGCTCTGGAGATAGTTGTCCGTATATTCCGTCTCGATGTAATCCTTGTAGGACAGATAGGATTTGGCGTAGGCGTCCGAGAACTTCTTCTCAGGAAAGTTGCGGACGGAGGCGATGATGGAGTCGGAGGAGAAGGAGGCGGCGCCCATGGGTCTCTCGCCCGGCAGAAAGCTCAAGGCCGCGGAGGCGAGCTCGGAATTGATCTTCTTGATGAGCTGGATCGCCTGGGATCGCGGCGAGGACCGGCCGGACGCCTGGGAAACGACGAGTTTTTCGGGTCCGTCCATCCCCGGGGAGTAGAGGCGGAAGTCCCCGATCCCCTCCGGCTGATAAAAGAGGAGATAAAAATAGCCGGGCAGTCCGAATTCCACCGCACCCTTATAGAACCAGAGCTCCGATGGCCAGACCTCGGACTGGGTCGTAAAGAGGCTGCGCTCCAGGGGAGGCCCGAGAAGGACATAATAGTACCCCCGGTCCGTCTGGCTCCCCCGCTTCGGCGAATAGTGGCCGAAATTCTGGTCGGCGAAGCGGACGCGGTCCAAGTACTCTTTCTGAAACTCGTTCTCCGTCGTGTCGGGAGCGGAATCCCGGACTCGCCAGAAGAATCGCGCGAACTTCTCCCGCTCGGCGTTCGTCTGCAGCTTCAGGAAAACTTCCCGCTCCGTTTTAGTCAGAATCGGCGAGACCTCCTCGAGCCAACGTTGGAGGTCGGGGGAGAGTTTTTCCGGCGCGGCCAGCGTGTTGGCCCCGAGGAGGACGATCAGGGCGAAGCCCCTAAGGACTGCGGCTTTCATGGAAGGCTTGTCTCGTATTCCCTAAAACCACGATAGCACACGGCCGGCGCCAATTCAAATCGACCGGGACCCGGCGGCTTCTTCGCCAAAAATTTTTCTTGAAAAAGACTGGAATATTGGATAACTTTACAATTAGATGGATGTGGGGATGTATGTGATCGCTCTTATTTATTTTAATATCAACGAGTTCTACAAAAGATCTGATTGGCACAATAATCGCTGCGTTCTCAGGGTAGCTAGCGCGTCATGATCAAAGCTATATATTCTGATGATAAGGAGGTGAGCATCCGGAAGCTCTCACGTCTATTCGGGTCTGAAGCAACGTCCTAAACAGCCTAAAGGAGGATAGTATGAAAAACAAGCTCTTAGGCATTCTGGCGATCACCCTCCTCCTCGCCCCCGTCGCTTTCTCCCAATCGAGGGAGACCGGCGCCCTCCGCGGCGTCGTGACGGACGAGCAGGGCGCCCCCTTGCCCGGCGTCAACGTGACCCTGATGGGCGAAAAGCTCATGGGCGTCCGAACGTTCCTCAGCGACGCCAAGGGCGAGTTCCGTTTTCCGGCCCTGCCACCCGGCGAGTACCAGGTCAAGGCCGAGCTACCGGGCTTCGGGACGGTCGTCCAAGAAAAAATCCGGGTGAACACCACCGTCACCCTGACCTTGGAAGTCCAGATGAAGCCGGGGGGGATTTCGGAAGAGGTCACGGTCATCGCCAATTCACCGACCGTCGACGTCAAATCCACGGAGACGGCCTCGATCACGCTGACTAGCGATGTTCTCCGCAACATCCCCTACAGCCAATTCACCGCGGATATCGTCAAATTGGCGCCCGGAGTGACCCATAATGATGATTCCGCTTACGGCGCTCAGGATGGCACGGGAATCGCCTATTCGATGGACGGCGTCAACGTGGCCGACCCCGAAGGCGGAACAGCCTGGGTTTTCCTCGACCACAACATCATCGAGGAAGCCAAGGTCATGGGCATCGCCCTTCCGGCGGAATACGGGAACTTCACCGGCGTCATCTTCAACCTGATCACCAAATCCGGGGGGAACCAATTCTCCGGCCACTTCGAGGTCGATTTCCAGGGGACGAAAAGGCCGGACGGGACGGCGGTCTGGCCGGGCTGGTTCTGGGGAACGAGCAACAACCAAGCCTACCTCGAGGACTTCCCCGGTGTGACTCCGCCCGGCCTGCAGTTCATCGACGCCAGCGCCCATCTCGGCGGGCCGATCAAGAAGGACAAACTGTGGTTTTATGCCGGCCTCCAGTGGAAACAGCGCTGGCGTTATGAAACCGGCTTCCCCGAAACCATGGGATACAAGGAGCCTCATTCCTTCTTCAAATTGACCGCGCAGCCGTCCGGGAAAACCAACATGAGCGCCTCGGTTGAGGTGGACACGTATCTCCGGACCAACCGGGACGGAGACATCCATCACGCCGCCGAGGCGACCGTCACCCAGACCTCTCCCGAGGTCGTCGGCAATTTCTCCCTGACCCACATCTTCAGCCCGAAGACGTTCTTCGATGTCAAGGCCGCCGCCTTCTGGGGCTATTATTACCTGGAGCCGGAGATGGGCCGCGACGTCGCCTCCCACTACTTCGGCGATGATAATCCCGCTATGCCCGAGGGCAACGGCGACAAGTACCACTACAACAGCAACTACTATTATCTCGCCGACCGGAGCCGCATCCAGGCCAACGCCAGCCTGACCCACTACGCCGATGATTTCATCGCTGGCGACCACGACTTCAAATTCGGGGTCGAGGTCGAGCGCTCTTGGAGCAGGTCCCAATATGGCTACACCGGGGTCAATCATACGTACTATTATGACTACTTTGGAGGCGGTACCGACGGCAACTACCTCAAGTACCAATATGAAGGTTACGACTTCAACGTGAAGTACACCCGGGCCGAAGCCTTCGCCCAGGATTCCTGGCAAATCTCCAAGCGGCTGAACATCAACGCCGGCTTGCGGTTCAGCCAGTTCTGGGGAACCGCGAAGGGTGTGCCCGGCACCGTTTTCAACACCAACCGGATCGCTCCCCGGATCGGCTTCACGTTTGACCTCCTGGGAGACAAGACAACGGTCCTCAAGGGCCACTACGGCCAATTCACCGAAGGCATGTTCGCCGGATATCACATGAGACTTTCCCCCCAGTGGTCCGACTATATCAAATACGAATGGAACGGCGAAGGCTGGGATGAATTCGGCCGGATCATCCAGAACTGGTCGATGGACCCGAAACTCAAACACCCGTACATGGACCAGTTCACGGTCAGCCTCGAGCGGCAACTCTTCAAGAACACGTCCCTCAGCGTGTCCTACATCTGGAGGGACTGGAAAAATATCGTCGGGGTCCTGGATAGACTGGCGGAATACGATCAAGAGTCCTACTATGTCGAGCCTCTCGACGAGGACTTTGACGTCTGGAACCTGACCTCGGGAAACAATCACGATTTCTACATCACCAACGTCAAAGAGGGCAGCAACGATTACGTGCTGGGCAAACCCTACCGGCGCTACCGGGGTCTCGAAATCCTCTTCAACAAGCGCTTCGCCGACGGCTGGCAGCTGATCGCCTCCTACGTGTACTCCAAGACGACGGGGACCATCGACAACACCTGGGGCGACGACATCGGCTTTAGCGCGAGGGACAGCCTCATCCTCGGCGACCCGAACTACTGGATCAACGCCGACGGAAACGCGACCTTCGACCCGACCCACATGATCAAGGTCCAGGGAACCTATGTCCTGCCGTTTGGGATCAGCTTCAACGCGTATTTCCGGGCGATCACCGGAAACGCCTGGGCCCAGCGGTACCGCAGTTCGTCGTCCGACTTTGACCAGGGCCGGATGACGTTCTTCACGGAGCGGCGAGGTTCGCATCACTACCCCATGGAAAAAACGCTGGACCTCCGTCTCGAGAAAATCTTCACCCTGGCCAGTAAGTACAAGCTCGGGCTCATCCTCGACGTCTTAAATGTCTTCAACGACGACACGATCATCGACTGGGGCACGCGCGTCGGCTACGACTGGTTCCTATCGGGCACGCCGGATTACCCCGACTATGACCAAGCCGCTGGACACGACCTCTACTCACTCCCAATGCCGCGGCAGGCCCGGCTCGGCATCCGCTTGACGTTCTAGGAGGCCCGCGGAAACAGAAAAAACAGGACTGCTTGGAAGGGCGGCGGGCCATCCCGCCGCCCTTTTTTTTTGGCTCATCTCCCGATTCCGGGGAACTCCCCCTTTTCGGCTTGGCGAAGGATGTCGCCCTGACGACCCCCGGCCGCCCCGAAGACCCCGATCTGTGCTAAAATGAGCCGGAAATGAAAAAGCGCAAGGCTTTATTCATCGCGGCGATCTTCCTGGCCGTCGTCATCCTCGGCGGAATCGCCGCCAGGGACTTTCTCCGAAAGCCCAGTTTCACCCGGCTACGCGGCGGGCAGGATTTCAACGTCATCCTGATCACCCTGGACACGACGCGAGCCGACAGGCTCGGCTGTTACGGATTTCCTAACGTCGAGACACCGACCCTCGATTTGCTCGCCTCCCGGGGTGTCCGCTTCGAGCGCTGCTATGCTCAGACCCCCTTGACCCTCCCCTCCCATACCTCGATCATGACCGGGACCCTGCCCATGTTTCACGGCATCAGGGACAACGGCGGCTTTCTCGTTCCGCAGCAGATGGAGACCATGGCCGAGCTGTTCAAGGACAAGGGATACGCGACGGGGGCCTTCATCGCCGCCTACGTCCTTGATTCCAAATGGGGACTGAACCAGGGTTTCGACACCTATTTCGACCGGTTCGACCTGAGTAAGTTCAAAAGGATCTCTCTCGGAACGGTCCAGCGGCCGGGGAACGAGGTCCTGGACGAGGCCCTGCCTTGGCTGGAGAAAAAAAAGGAAGACAGATTCTTCGCCTGGATTCACTTCTACGACCCGCATACGCCCTACGAGCCTCCTCCTCCCTACGACGAGCGATACGCCGCTCATCCCTATCTGGGCGAGATCGCCTTCACCGACTCCCAGGTCGGGCGGGTGTGGCAGTTTCTTGAAGCGAACGACCTCGTCCGGTCGACGCTCCTCGTCATCGCCGGCGATCACGGCGAAAGCCTGGGAGAGCACGAGGAAACCGCCCATGGATTCTTCGTTTACCAGGGCGCCATTCACGTCCCGCTGATCTTCGTCACCCCGTTCGCGCCGTTCCAGGGGCGGGTCTCGGCCCGGGTGTCCGCCTTGACCGACATTCTGCCGACGGTCTGCGAAATGGCCGGCCTCCCCATTCCCGCGGAGGTCCAAGGGCGCAGCCTCCTGCCCTTTTTCGGCCGGCCCAAACGCCAGGACGGCTCCCTGGCCTACAGCGAAACCTATTATCCTCGTTTCCACTACGGCTGGTCCGAGCTCCGGTCCGTCCAGAACGCGGAGTACAAGCTCATCCTGGCCCCCGTGCCCGAACTCTACGACGTCGTCCGGGATCCCAAAGAGCAGAGAAACCTCGTTTATCTCGAGAAGCGGGTTTTCGAACAAATGAGCGCGGAGGCCGAAGCCTTCATCGCCGCCGCCGGCCGGAACGCCTACGAAACCGACACCTCCAAGATCGACGAGGAGACAAAGGAGAAATTGGCCGCCCTCGGCTACATCGGCTCGTTCACCGACCCGGCCAAGCTCAAAGGCAAAAAGCTGGGCAACCCCAAGGAAAAAATCGCGGTCTTCAACGAGCTCTCCCGGGCCCGAGAAATGGGAATGGGGGACAAGCCCGACGAGGCGATCGAAATTATTAAGGGACTCATCGCCGTCGACCCCGACATCACCGACGCCTATTTTTCGATCGGCAATATTTACTTCCAGCAGCAGAAATTCCGCGAGGCCATCGACTACTTCCAGCAGGTTCTCGAGCGGAAGCCCGACGACACCTTCGCCGCCATCAACGTCGCTTTGTCCTACGAAGGCCTGGGGAAATTCGATGACGCCGAGCGGTTCATTCTGGACTATGTCGCCAAGGGATTCGAGGAGTCACAGCTATTTTTCATGCTCGGCAGCATGAATTTCGCCCAAAATAAATACGATAAGGCCATCCCCTACTTCGAGAAATGCCTGTCTCTTAACTCCGAATCCGCCTCGTCCCATAATTTTCTGGCCGCGATCGCCATTGTCAGGGAAGACCTCGCCCCGGCGGAGGATCATCTTCGGCAGGCACTCCGGGTCAATCCCCGCCTCCCGAACGTCCATTACAACCAAGCTCAAATCGAAGAAAAACGGGGCCGGATGAAGGAAGCCATAACCGAATATCTCAAGGAACTCGAGATCACGCCCAAACATTTCAAAGCGCTCTATAACCTCTCCCGGGTCTACCGGATCACGGGGCAGGAGGAGGAGGAGTACGACGCCCTCCAAAAAACGATCACAGTCAACCCGGAGTTCCCCATCGCCTATTTCTACCTCGCCCGGATCCACATCCGACGCGGACAGAACTTCGAAGAAGCCATCGCCCTGACGAAAAAGGGGATCGAACTCAAGCCCGCGCCGGCCGATCTGCCGCTGGGCTATTTCCTCCTGGCCGACCTCTATAACCGCATCGGAGACGTCGTCCAGTCCGAGGAATACGCGAGGAAGGGCCAGGCAGCAGCCGCCGTTACGGCTTCGAAACAAAAATAAGGGGGAGATCCTCCGCCCGTTTTTTCTAGATCTCGAACTTCTTCTCGAGCGAGGCCTTGCTCCCGTCGGTCGTGTTGGTCACCGTGACGCTCAGCGTATAGGCCCCCGGGCCGAGGGCGGCGACGGCCTCCGCCGTGAAATCCTGGACCAGGACCTCTTTCAGGCGGCTCTGGGGGACATCGATGGGGAAGACCTTCGTGAACGTCCAGGCCTCAGAGCCGGCGGCATCCAGGACTGTCATCTTCGCCTCGAGGGTCGCCTCGAACCTCGTCCCGCGCGACTTCAGCCAGATGTTCTTGTAGGGGATGACGAGGGTGAATCGCGTGCCTTCCCCGTCGGCCTTTTCGATCTTCACGTCGAGCCCCGGCAGTCCCGGCACGCGCCCCGCCTCCGGGCCTCGCGCCATTCCCAGCCTCGGTTCATTCCACTCCTGTTGGGCCTGGTTGATCACGGCGATCTGAGCGGCGCTGTCGGGGACGAGTCTGTAGTCGTCAACCCATCGTTCGTCGATGAAGGTGATGGTGAAGAATCCGTACCACCAGATCTCCGTGGGCAGACCGTAGAAAGTGATCCCGCGGGGATAGGTTTCCCGGTGGTCCGGAGGCCCGAGGGTGATGTAGACCCGGCCTCGGTCCTGGAGCCAGCCGGGAGAGCCGCCGCCGGAAAACAGGTGGTTCGCCTGCTCGATCCGGTTGAAATAATCCGTCTTGTACTCGTTTTCCGACGTCGCCGGACTCGGGTCCCTCCTCTTCCAGAAGTCCTCGACGAACGCCTCCCGGGCTTCCGGAACGAGGGCCAGGAAGGCCCGCCTCTCTTCGGGTGTGATGGTATAGCGGGCCTTGGAGATGAAGTCCCGGCTCTTCGGGTCGAGCTGTTTCTCGAGCCGGGCCGACGCGCAGGAAGCGAGGAAGAGAGACGCCCCGAGCGAAAACGCTGCCAGCTTTTTCAGAGGTTTCATGGCCGCTCCTTGATCTTGCCTTCGAGCTCGGCGACTTTCTTTTTCAGCTCGTTCTGGGCCGGGTTGAGCTCGAGGGATTTCTTCCAGGCCGTCAGGGCCCCTGGGAAATCACCCGTCTTGACGTAACACTCCCCGATCGAATTGAGGACGTTGAGGTTCGTTCCGAATGAGGTCAGGTAATCCTTGTAGTAGCCGATGGCCTCGGCGTAGCGGCTCAGGGCCTGCGAGCTCTCTCCGAGGAATTGGGCGAACTCGTAATTCTTCTGGTCTCGGAAGAAGGGCGTGGCTACGTTCCGGACGCCCTCGTAGTCTTTGACCGCGAAGAGGGCGCGGCAGAAGTCGAGGGCGAAGGGAACGGAGTCCGGGGACCTGCGGAAGGCCTCCCCCAAGAGGGTCCGGGCCTTCCCTATATCCCCGGCCTGGAGATACTGCATGCCGAGGACATTGGAGAAATAGGGGGAGCCCGCCGGCGGGAGCGGGGAATACAGGATCCAGGAGCGCGGCAGGGCCTGGCTGGGACTGATAAAAAACGCGGCCCTGGATGAGACGACCTCTGCCTTGGCCCCGCCGACGAGCGCGACGCTGGCCATGTAGTAAGCGGGGGGGAAGCTGGCCAGCGGGAATTCCTCGAGGATGCGGAACGGTACCCCGGCGTTCCCGAGGGCCTTGACCGTCGAAGCGACGACCTGGTCGTCCCGGGTGATCGTGACTGAAACGCTGCCGCTCCGCTTGAGCGCGTCGGTGAGTCCGCCGAGTTCGCAGTAGAGGGTGAGGGTATCGTTGGCGACGAAATCGTTCCGCGGTGAGGGGATCAGCTGCGTTTCTCCGACCGTGAACGGCTTGACCTGTCCGGCGAAAGCCGGATTCCGGACGATCCGGTTGGCCAGGATCGGCGTGCTCAAGGTCAAGCTGCGGGCGGGCGGGATCTTCAG
>Ga0315291_10011184_pt1 | contig 10955 bp, 7 predicted proteins | sample YL17G12_20_MG_FD_203070 | JGI IMG/M metagenome (GOLD analysis project Ga0315291, IMG submission 203070) | Sediment microbial communities from Yellowstone Lake, YNP, Wyoming, USA - YL17G12_20 | ecosystem: Environmental > Aquatic > Freshwater > Lake > Sediment | place: USA: Wyoming | collected... | reverse complement strand
GGTGGTATTGTACTTCCTATTGCTCAGGCCAGCACTAGCATCTGAGGCCTCTTTATTATCATAATTTGAGTAGTAGAGCCACGGGGTGACCACATTGTGGATTTCGTAGGAGACATTGACGGTATACGCTGTTTTAACATCAGCGACTTTCTTGTCGGCCGAACCTGAAACCGGCACACGATAGGCATTACTATCGTTATGGTAGTCTAGAGTGCCATGCAGACCATTCAACTGAGCTTTAAGTCCAATATCGACCCAACGTGACTTATTATTGTCGTAGGAGCCGAAATCAACTAAGGGGCGGATCGGGCCAAACTCTCCGAGCCAGCCCAGCACGACCGTCGGGTGGGCCGCCTGGTTCCAGCGGCCGCTTACCGCTGGGTTGGTGGATGATGACACGGCTTTCACATCATTGACGAGCTGCAGGCTAACCAAACCAGCGGCCCGCAGGTGCAGTGCCGCCATGCTATCAAAGTCCTTCATCGCCAGGTTCTGAGCATAGAATCCCTCGGCATGGGTGCGGTACCCTTGGTCGAGATGATCCCAGCCACCCTGCAAGATGCGCTCTTTACCAATGGAGAAGCCAAATGTTTTGGTAAACCAATGCGTGCCGTAGCCATAATCCAAAGGTGTCGTCGTCGGATTCAATAAATTAAAACGAAAGGCGTACTCAGTCTTTGCATTGAAATTGCCTCCAAGCAGCAGGCTGGCATTACTCACGCCAATCGTGGTGGTCGGGTCAGGCTTGTAGCCAGTTTGCTTGTTGACACCGTGATCGTCGTAGAGAAATTCCGCGCGGAATTCCCCACCAATGATCGTCGAAGCCGCACCAGTGGTGACGTACATGCTTGGAGGCGTACTCACGACAGCAGCGCCGTCAGCGCCGTAAGCTGCGTTGCCTATGGCCATCCCGGCGATTGCCCAACCAATGATGTGCTTTACGTTTGTCACTGCCCGATCCTCCTGCTGACACGGTATGTATTTTATTAACAAAAACAGCCCCTAGTATAGGGGGTACCACTTGCCGACTAAGGTCAGCAAGGATTTTCATCCTAGGTGATGCGCCTGTCTATTTCATGGGCAGACACTGCCTTATCCGCAGCAAGCAATCTCGAGATTTCAGACGCTAAGGCGTTCAATGCGCAGCAGACCATTTTTGTCGAGGACCAGGCGAAAATAATCCAGCGATTGCTCTTCGGCTTTGTTGCTGTCATCCAACCTGGAGTAACCCAGTACCATATCCAGGTAGTATACCTTGGGGAAACGCACGGCTTCCACTGAGCCCTGCGCATTGACCAGATCAAGCATGCGTGATGGCTCACCCAAGCGTGGCAAACAAGCATCGATGTTCAGCCGTAAGATATCGTGTACAGCCCGCAATGGGTAGCGATTGAGCAGGCGCAAACTTCGGCTTAGTGTAACCACCTTGCGATACTGCAAAACGCGGTTAACTCCGGCATCAATTTGCCGGTCACCCTGGCCGACCTCATCGCGCAGCGCCTGGATCCGCTTTGGCAGGTCCTTAGGCGCATGGAAACGGGCCGTCTCTTGCACCGTCCCGACTTCCATTGGCTTGCCCTGCCGGTTATTGTAAAAAAGCCGCTCGCTATGGTCTGGGACATGCCGCATGAAACCACCAAAATAACTACGACCAAGGTCCTTGATGCGGTCTTTGATGATGTAGGCCATCGTTCCGAACGCCAGAAAAAGCAGTCCGCTGAGACCGAGCACATCTCCCATGTGTTTGGGCTGCATCGCCTCGCGAACCAGAAAATATTGCGCTATCAAAGCCCAAACCGAAGCGACTCCGGCGGCGATCATGGCCCCCAACTGGCGCTGCACGCGAAATAAGGAGACTGTGCGCATATCAAGAAACAGAACGCCCCAAATGCGCCGCTTCAACTCGCCGCGGCGGTGAATGAAGCGCTCCTTTTCTGCCTCGATGCTAGCGGGGGTCAGGCGCATGTAGCCCGAGACCGAGGCGTGCTCATCGTGCCAGGCTAACACCTCAACCAGAAGCCCTCGCACGGCGACCGCCTCTGGACAAGAAGTCGCATCAGACACTCCGAGGCCGCCGGCAGTCTGGGCGAGCAGGGTTAGCAAAAACGCGATGCCATCACGCAGACGGTAGTAACAGTACTCATCGATCAAATGTAGTTCGGCAAGCAATGGCACAACGCTGGGGTCGCCAAGCACCACCACGCGATCAATGAGCTGGCGGAACGCCAAGATGACCGCATGGGCTCGCACAATCTGCCGCCGAATGCGGCCACACAACTTCTCGGTAGTTTCGGGACTGGCAGCGTGTCCCGCGGCGCTTAGGCGTGCTAGGCGGCGTTTATTGCGATCGATGCCGCGAAGAAAAGAACTGATATAGGCGCAGGCAAATAACCGCACCTCATCAAGAGCGTTCTGCAACGGCTCGGGTGCTAGCTGTTGTTCGAGGCAGCTGATGTAATGGCTAAGATAAACCAAGGGCGAGTTAGCAACGCTGACCTCGCCTCCTGCGCTGGTCACCGTCTTGGCACCAAGCATGCAGTTATAGCTAAACTTAGGCTCTCGAAAGCGCAAAAGCGGCCGAATATCCGCAAAGAACCGCTCCTTTGGATAGGTGTGTTCATTCAACGCAAACTGACGCGGATAGAATAGATAGGCATCGACCCGGTAGCGCAGGTTGGTGGCGTCCTGAAGCTTTTCAGCTGCGCTTTGACCACGGCGCAGGTAATAATCAAAAACGGTTTCGACCTGCGTGCGATCATGCACATGAACGCCGATTTCAATGGGCCGTTTCGGACCTTTCTTGGCTTTGGGATGTGCTTCCACCTTGGATTCGACTTCGGGATTGGGCGGCTCGTCAAACAATGCTTGGGCCACTTGGGATTCAGCCACCTTGTGCTCCCTCCCGCGCTAAGTCGTCACTGCGCGCCAAGTGCTCTCTGCCTTTGGCCATCAGCAAGCGCCCGCGAGGGCCTCGCGCCAAAAAGCCTTGGTGTACCAGATAGGGCTCGTAGACTTCCTCAAGAGTGGCTCGGTCCTCATTCAGAGTCGCGGCCAAAGCCTCGATCCCTACGGGTCCGCCACCATACTGCTCGGCGACGATACGCAGGATCTGCCGATCAATTCGATCGAGGCCACTGGAGTCGATGCCTTGGCGCAACAGCACACGGTCGGCCAGTTCCAGGTCAACCCGACTAGCACCAAAGCTCAATGCAAAGTCCCAGACGCGCTTAAGCAGGCGATTGGCAATGCGTGGAGTACCACGTGAACGGGCCGCAATCTCGGCCGCACCTGCCGCAGTGATATCGATGCCGAGTATGCTGGCGCTGCGCCGAAGGATAGCACAGAGGGCCTCATTATCGTAGAAATCCAAGCGTTCTTGAATACCAAAGCGATCAAGCAACGGCTTCGATAGGAGTGCCAAGCGTGTCGTTGCACCAACCAAAGTGAAGGGGGCCAGTGGCATGCGCAGCGCCCTGGCAGACGGCCCCTGACCGACGACAATATCGAGCTGAAAGTCCTCCATCGCCGAGTAGAGTACCTCCTCCACCTTGACTGAAAGGCGATGGATCTCATCGACGAACAGCAGACTGCCCGGCTGCAACCCAGTCAAAATTCCAGCTAGGTCGCCAGGCCGATCGATGGCTGGGCCCCGGGTCTCGTAGAATGGCGCGCCTAGCTCACTGGCGATAATGCGCGCTAAGGTCGTCTTACCTAGCCCCGGAGGGCCGTGCAAGATGACATGATCGAGCGCCTGGCACCGCTGCAGCGCAGCAGAAACGTAGACCTTTAAATTTTCTTTGACGTGTGTCTGGCCGATATAATCTTGAAATGAAAGCGGCCTAAGCTCTGGCCGTGCCTGTTCAAGTGCTGCGTCTTCGACCTGCGCCTGATTGGTCATGACGCGCTCAATAACAACTTTTGGCTTACCGCCTACGGCGGGGCTAAGGTCCATTAAAAGAGCTCCTCAAGCAATCGGCTGTTACCTGGACCGACTGCCATGCCTCCAGTCAACTCGACCAAGGCCAAGCGGATCAGACTAGCCAGGTCACGAGCCGGCGGTTGGCGTTCGAAGCGTTTAATCAAGACTACAAGCTCCTTGTCTTTGTAACCAAAATTTTCCAGTGCACTTTTCAGCTCAGCCAACATGATTTTGGCCAATGGCTGATTTGCGCCTTCGAATAGCGAGCCCATAGCTCCTGCCTTTGCAGTCTGCGCCGCCTTGCCGTCAACCCGCTGCTGCATGCCAAACCCGGCAAGTTTATCCAGCTTCGGCTTGAGTTCGAGGAGGATTTTTTTGGATTGCCTCGGCCCAATGCCAGGCACCTCCTCCAAAACCGCCGAGTCATCGCCTTCAATGGCCTGAATCAGTTGAGGTAAAGGAACTACAGCCAAGATCCCCAGTGCGACCTTGGGGCCGACGCCACTGACCGACAGCAGCAGATTAAATACCAGCCGCTCGGTATGGGTGAGAAAACCGAACAACCTCAAGACATCCTCGCGCACATGGGTGTGCACCCACAAGGTGAGGTCTTGACCTTCTTCGATGCCAGCCAATGCCGCTTCTGTCATCTCCACGCCGTAGCCGACCCCAGCTACATCCACAATCAAGGCCCCCGCCTGTTTCAAGACGCAGGTTCCGACAAGCCGCTCGATCATAGCCTCTGCTCCATCTCTGCACGCAGCAATTCGATAGCTGCTGCAGCCTCAGCGTTTGCGCCTGCGGTGCCCAGTTGGGCCCGAATCGCCTCCAGCCTGAGGGCGTCAGCTTTGGTCTGATCACGTAAAAACTCGATAAAATTATTAAAGCTGCGGACCAGGTACTTCAAATCATCGGACAGACGGATGCGAACAAAGTCGAGACGCTTAGAGGTTGCCACGACATGCATGTGGCGGGTCATGCTGAACATCGGCCCGGCGATGCGATGCGTCACCAGAATGCCCATGATGGCCACGATCAGGAAGTTTAACATTGCAGCCGCCCCAATCGCCCAGAGAAAGGGCGGCGGCAGGAAATTAGGGAAGCGGATGATGCGAAACTGGACCAGAGGGAACAGTATCAAGCACACCGTCAGCAGCGTCGAACACAGGCCTACCAGCAGTGCCAGACGAATGTAGCGCATCTGGAAGTCGCGATTGATAAGATAGATGCGTTTTATTTTGCCCGAAGGATTGCTCATACCAATAAGTATAAGGCGGAAAAGGAAAACGGGACAGATCTAAAGGATCTACCCCGTTTGCCAAAATCTACCTAGCAGCTAGCTGCTACGCCTTGAGGGCGGCGACCTTGTCAAGCCGCTCCCACGGAAACTCGTCGCGGCCAAAGTGGCCATACGACGCCGTCGCCCGATAGATCGGGCGCAGCAAGTCGAACTGCTCGACGATTTGATGCGGTTTTAGCAAGAAATTACTACGCACCTTCTGGTCTAGCTCCTTGCTCGACAGCTTCGACGTACCGTAGGTCTCAACAAAAACGCTAACGGGGTCGGCCACACCAATGGCATAGGCCAACTGCACCAAGCATTTGCGGGCCAAACCGGCAGCTACGAGGTTCTTCGCAATGTAACGGCCCATGTAAGCTGCAGAGCGGTCGACCTTCGATGGGTCCTTACCTGAGAAGGCCCCACCACCGTGGGCGCCGTGCCCACCGTAGGTATCGACGATGATTTTACGTCCAGTCAAACCGCAGTCGCCTTGTGGGCCACCGATCACGAATCGGCCGGTTGGGTTGATCAGGTAGCGCGTATTCTTCAGAAGTTCAGCCGGGATCGTGCGCTTAATGCACTCTTCCACGACGTAGGTCTCCAGTTCCTTGGAGGCCACATCAGGAGAATGCTGGGTCGAAATCACCACGGTGTCTACCCGCACCAATTTACCTGCTTTGTACTCGACGGTGACCTGGCTCTTCGCATCGGGGCGAAGGAACGGCACCTTCTTATCGCGGCGCAGGGTCGATAGCCGGCGCAGCAGCTTGTGCGCGTAGCTGATCGTCGCTGGCATAAACTCGCTGGTCTCATCGCAAGCATATCCGAACATCATACCTTGATCGCCGGCACCCTGCTCCTTGTTGCCGACGGCCGTCACGCCTTGCGAAATGTCGGGTGACTGCTGCTCAATCACGGTAATCACGCCGCAGCTCTTAGCGTCAAAGCCAAGGTTGCCGTCGTTATAGCCGATCTCAGCGATGACTTCGCGAGCTACCGTCGCATAGTCTATAACCGCCTTGGTGGTCACTTCGCCGGCCAGGACGACTAAACCGGTCTTACACAGCGTCTCGACGGCGACCCGAGAGTGTTTGTCCTGAGCAAGCAGCGCATCGAGGATACCATCGCTGATCTGGTCAGCGATCTTATCTGGGTGGCCTTCGCTTACCGATTCAGATGTAAATAAATAATCAGAATGTTCTTGGCTCATCACAGTCCCTTCTTCATAACGATTGCGATCCGTCCAGACTCCTGGGAACGAACCGTACCTATACCAAATGGATCACCATGCTCGTTGAGCAAATAGAGCGGGCGACCCCACCCTTCCGGAGAGCCTTCCTCGGGATCGAGGCAGCCGCCCAGGTATTCCGTAACCTCCAACACTACCTGCTGACCACTACGCAGCATCGCCGTCAACCCTGACCGCGAACTGCGCCAACGCCGCAGACCAATCTCAATCCGCTCCATAGGCGTAACCAGTGAGCCGAAGGTGTCGAGCCGCTGCTCGATCGCTTCCAGACCATGGGCTGCGCCGATATCAACGCCTGAGGATTTGGTTCTTACTAGCCGAGCGAGCGTACCACAGCTACCGACCTTCTCGGCAAGATCTTTCGCCAAGGTGCGTACGTAAGTTCCCTTCGAGCAGGTCACCTGAAAGGTCCCTAGCCCTGGGCTGAAGCCCAACAGCTCAAAACGGCTCACTGAAACCGTGCGCTTAAGCGCCTCGAGCGGGACCTTGCCTGCGGCCTCAGCACCGGCGCGCGCGTAATCATAGAGCGGCCTTCCCTGGTATTTTATTGCCGAATAAATAGGCGGAGTCTGGACGATATCACCGACAAAATCGGTGATCGAAGCGCTGAGCTGCGCCGCAGTTATATGCTCCCACGGCGTTTCGCGGACCACCTGACCATCGAGATCCAAAGTATCGGTCTCGCTACCAAAGCGGATGTCGAACTCATAGGTCTTAGGCATTTCCAAGAGGTAGTCTTGAAGCTTAGTAGCCCGCCCCAACAGCACCGGCAGCACCCCGGAAGCAGCCGGATCCAGCGTCCCAACATGGCCGATTTTTAACTTACCGAGCCGTCTGACCAACCACCGAGATATATCCTTAGATACCATTCCGGTTGGCTTATGCACGGCCAATAGACCGTTGATATGCGCATGCGTTACCAAGCCCACTTGCTCCCTAATCACAGAAGAATTTATAGCCTAGCCAGCAGCCCTTCGATCCGCGATCCGCGCTCAATGCTCTCGTCGTAGAAAAACCGGAGGTTTGGCACACGCCGGATATCGACAGCCTCGGCCACCTTGCGGCGGAGATAACCCACAGCACTCTTGAGACCGTCGCGAGCCAACTCAGCTGCCTTAATTGGGTCATCGCCATAGATGCGGAAATATACCGAAGCCAACTGCAGATCAGCGGTCAGCTTCACTGCTGTGACCGTGATGCCCTCGAGGCGAGGGTCACGCATATTGCCACCAGAAAATGCCGCCGCGATGACATCGCGGATTTCGTCTGCGAGACGGGTTTGACGTAGCCCCATAAATCCTGTCCTGACCTAATTAAAGAGTTGCAGCACTTTCTTCGAGGACAAAAGCCTCAATGATATCACCTTCTTTTAGGTCGTTATAGCCGTCAATACCGATCCCGCACTCGTAACTCTGCAACACTTCTTTGACGTCGTCCTTGAAGCGACGAAGCGACCCAATTTTCCCTGAGTAGATAACGATCTCGTTACGGATCAAGCGGCAACTAGACGACCGAGTGATCTTACCGCTGAGCACAGCCGAGCCACCAATGGTCCCGATCTTCGGCACGCTGATAGGCTTGCGCACCTCGGCACGACCAAGGACCACTTCGCTGATAATAGGCGGCAGCTTGCCGACCATGAGCGCTTTTACCGCATCGACGATTTCGTAGATGATGCTGAAGTACTGCACGACGACGCCATTCTTCTCGGCCAACTCGTCCAAGCCACGGGCGGCGCGAACGCTAAACCCGATGATCACAGCGCCCGAGGCATCAGCCAAGGTAATATCGGACTCGGTAACCCCACCAACACCACTATGGATGATCCGGTTTTTCACTCGATCTGTATTGAGCTTCAAGATCGATTCAATAATCGCCTCGACTGAGCCTTGGGTATCGCCCTTGACGATCATCGGCACTTCGGGGACGTCCTGATTCTTCACTTTAGCCAGTAGGTCCGCCAGACTCGCCGCACTCGACTTGGTCGATTGCGCTTTGCGCGCCTGCTCAACGCGCCACGCCGCAGCTTCGCGCGCCGTGCGTTCGTTAGTGACGATATTAAACCGGTCACCCGCCCGAGGCACGCCAGATAGTCCTATAATTTCAACTGGTTCAGACGGACCAGCATAGGCTACGTCTTTGCCCGTGTAGTCATGCATCGCACGCACCCGGCCATATTCGATCCCCGCGACGATATAATCGCCGGCCTTGATCGTCCCCGCCTGCACCATAATCGTTGCCACTGGACCACGGCCCTTGTCGAGGTGGGCCTCGATCACCGCACCCTCGGCAAAGCCATCGCGGCTCGCTTTAAGATCGAGCACTTCGGATTGGAGTAAGATGGCATCCAAAAGCTCATCGATGCCCTGACGCTTGAGCGCCGAGGTCTTGATGAACTGGGTCTCGCCGCCCCACTCTTCGGCCTGGACGCCGTGTTCCGTAAGTTCAGTGTAGACGCGGTCGAGATTGATGTTGGGCTTATCGACCTTGTTGACCGCGACGATCAAAGGCACGTTTGCGGCCTTGGCATGGTTGATAGCTTCAATCGTCTGGGGCATCACGCCATCATCAGCGGCGACCACGAGCACGACAATATCGGTCACTTTGGCGCCGCGTGCCCGCATTGCCGAGAAGGCTTCGTGACCTGGAGTGTCGAGGAAAGCGATCTTATGGCCGTGGTGTTCCACCGAGTAGGCGCCAATATGCTGAGTAATTCCACCGGCTTCGCCGCTAGCCACGCTGCTGGAGCGGATGGCATCAAGGATCGAGGTTTTACCGTGATCGACGTGGCCCATAACGGTGACGATCGGCGGCCTGTGGAAGGTCTGAACATTGGTCGAATCGACCTCTTTGCTCATGATCTCTTCGACTGTCTGCGCGGTATTCTTGACCTCAAACTGGTACTCGCCTGCAACTAAGGAAGCGGTATCAAAGTCGATCTCTTGGTTAATCGTCGCCATAACGCCTTGCGCCATGAGCTTTTTGATCACGTCGGTACTCTTGACCGCAAGCTGCCGAGCAAGCTCGCCGACCGTGATCGACTCGTCAAAGCTGACGACGCGATACGACGCCCTAGCCATGGTCACAGAGGTCTTTTTCAAATCCTTGCGACGCTTAATATCACGCTTGGTGCGCGGCGCCATCGGCGTATAGACCGTACGACCGGCAAAGTCAGTCTGCGCTACTTCTTCATCCGAAGTTAATATCTCAGCCTGCTGCAACAGCAGCCGGGTGTTGATCCCCCCTTGGGTCCGCCGCGCCTTCGCTGCCGCCTTTTTACGGGCCTGCTCTTCGTCATCCAGGGTTTTTTTATCTTTGACGCCGGTAGCTGCTGTGGCCGCACGGCGGTTACCCCATTCATCGAACTCGCTTTGCGGTGGTCCACCTGGACCCTGCCCAGAACTGGTGTTCGCAGCCTGACCACCTTGCTGAACAACGCCAGCAGCCCCGCTAGGAGCTGCACCAGGCGCCAGGCTTTCGCCGCTGATCCGATTGGATAGCAGGCCCAATCCGGTGACACGAGTGCCGCGGTGATCTTCTTTGCGACCAGTCTGGCGGCTACGGTTAGCGATCTCCAGCTTCTCCACCTCTTCAGCGGATGCCTTGCGTACAATCGTAGCGCCACCCATTTCACGGCGGCGGCGCAACTGAGCGTCTTCACCGGTAGCAGCGGATGGCGCTGCAGAGGCACCGGCCGCTTGCACTGGTGGCGTTTGCAAGACCAAGGTATCTGGCACTTGCGGCCGCACTCCTCCACTGGCTGTTTGAGGTGCCGCGGCGGTTACTTCCGTAGCTTGGCGGCTGGCAACCGGACGCGGCGACTCTTCACGCCGCGCAGTCGGCTCAGCAGAAAGCTGCACTGGGGCCGCTTTTGGCGTTGATTTTGGGATATTAATCGAAACACCTGCGGGACGAGCCTGGGCCGGCCGCACCACGCTCGCGGTAGGCCGCTGCACCGAACGCACCACCGTGGCGCTAGACGCCGCTGCTCTAACCACTGGGGTCGTCGGCGTGACGATGGTCCGAGGCGAAGGTGTAGGCGGGGCGCTGGCAGCAGCGTGGTCTACATCCGCCTCTTCCTGCGCAATAGGCTCAGCCTCTACCGCGGGAGTCTCGTAGTCTGCGCTAGATGCCTCCGCAGCGACGTCGGCTGATAATGGCTCGGCTTCGTACGCATCGGCAAGCTCGGCGTCTTGGACGGAGTCGCCGGCCGGTGCTTCATGAGCGACCTCAGCCGCCGCCTGCTGCGCCGGCTCGAAGTCAGCAACATCAGCCAACCCTTCATCATCCTTCGCTGCAACACGCCGGCGAATTACAACCTTGGGCTTGCCGTTGCTGTCGGTCGCAGTAGCTGAGGCCGTGGCCGCGGTTTGGTGTGACGCGCCAGCGGATGCGCCTAAAGCGCCGCGCAGCTCGCTTGCCTGTTGATCAGTCAACGTGCTCTGATGACTCAGCACTTTTGCACCCATTTCTTTGAGCTTAGCCATCAGAATCTTCGATTCGAT
>Ga0315291_10011183_pt1 | contig 10955 bp, 11 predicted proteins | sample YL17G12_20_MG_FD_203070 | JGI IMG/M metagenome (GOLD analysis project Ga0315291, IMG submission 203070) | Sediment microbial communities from Yellowstone Lake, YNP, Wyoming, USA - YL17G12_20 | ecosystem: Environmental > Aquatic > Freshwater > Lake > Sediment | place: USA: Wyoming | collected... | reverse complement strand
TCCTGAATTTATCGAGCTTGATCATTTTGACGATCTTGGCGATCGCCTGCACGTGCGGACCCGATTCGGCCGTCGGGGCGACCATGAGAAAGAACAGGTGCGACGGTTTCCCGTCCTGCGCCTCGAAGTCCACGCCCTCGCGGGAGATGCCGATCACGATGCTGAGCTTCTTCACCGCGTCGGACTTCGCGTGCGGAATCGCCACGCCCTTCTCGAGGCCGGTCGACCCTTCGCGCTCGCGTTTCATCACGGCCTCGAAGATCACGTCGGCGTCGCTCACGTCGCTCGTCTCGACGAGGAGCGACACGAGCTCTTCGATGACCTCTTCCTTGTTCTCGCCTTCGAGCCTGACCCTTACGTGCTCGGGTGTAATATAATCGGTCAACTTCATGTTTCCTCTGCCTCCTCGGGAACCCGTCCCGGCAGCCTTCCAATATTTACGAAACATAACCAACGCCCCGCCTTTTGGCAAGGCCCTCGTTGCCCCCAGAAAGAGCGCCCCGCCCCCCCTAGATCGATTCGTACAGCCTGTCAACCTTCTGTTTGTTCCGCACGACGAGAACGGGGCAGCTCGCCTTCCGCAGGATCCGCTCCCCCTCCTCGTAGAACGAGTCGCGCAGGCTCAGAACCTCCCCGAGCTCCCCCTGGATGAGGAGATCGCAATAACACGCGACGACCTCCCGGGCGACCTCCTCGTGAACGATCCCCTTGCGGAGGATCGTCTCGACTTTGACGCCCTTCTTCTCGGCGAGCTTTGCAACGTAGTTGAGCTTGCGCTTTCCGTCCTCCTCGAGGTCCCGCTCGTAATCCATCTTCTCCATCTGCACGAAGACCTTCGCGCCGAGAAGCTCCGTGAGCAGGTTGTCGTTCACGACGTAAATGACCCTGAGCAGCGAGCCGTGCGTCTTGGTGAGGGCGATCGCGAAGAGCGCCGCGGTGATCGATGATTCGCTGCCGTCGATGTACAGCAGGATCTTGCCGAAGGGATTCGCGGTACTCGTCATTGGGTAGCCTCTTTCCTCTTCTGGAGATGATTCTTGATCATCTTGTTGATAAAAAACGCTTCCCGATCCATTTCCTCGAGAGACATGATGATATACTTCAACGTTTCCTGGTAGTCAGGGATAAATACCTTTTCGAGCGCGTTGACGCGGCGGATCGTCTTCGCCACCTCGCGCGAAAGGCGCATGAGCGAGATGCGCGCCTCGGCGAGCGTTCCGATGAGCCTGAGGACCTCGCGGAAGCGGACGTTCGCCTCGGAGAGCCAGATGCTGCTCTCGACGGCCACCACGTACGGCGACTTGTCGTCGAACTCGACGCGGACCTTAGGGATCGAGACGCCCATAATGCGCCGCTCCGAGAACTTGATGTCGGAACGGATGTGCACCCCGATGGATACAAGCGTCAGATCCCTGCGACCCATCCGAAGCATCGCCTGATCGAGAGCGCGGAAGGCGACGACGAGCTTCTTCTCGACCGCTTCCTGCGCTTCGACCGCACGATCGATAAGCCCCATGAGCTCCACGACGAGAATCTTCCGTTTCTGGTCGAGAAGCTCCCATCCCTCGTTCGCAAAGCCGAGGTCGCGTTTGACCTTCATCAGGTTCGTCTTGGTCGGGGCCAGCTCGTAGCGCGCCATGGGTCACTTCCCGTAATACTTGTTGAGCTCTTCCTCGGAGATCCGATGCAGCTCCTCCTTGGGCAGGTAGGATATCACCCTCCAACCGATATCGAGCGTCTGCGAGATGGTCCGGTCCTCATACTCCCCCTGGCTCAGGAACTCACGTTCGAACCGGTTGCCGAAATCGAGGTACGTCTTGTCGAGCGGCGTGAGCTCCTCCTCGCCGATGACCGCGGCGAGCGCGCGCACGTCCTTCACGTGCGAGTAGGCGGCGAAGAGCTGGCTCGCGATGTGCGCGTGGTCCCCGCGCGTCATACCCTCGCCGATCCCGTCCTTCATGAGCCGCGAGAGCGAGGGAAGTCCCGCGATCGGCGGATATATGTTTCGGTGATCGAGCTCGCGTTCGAGAACGATCTGCCCTTCCGTGATGTACCCGGAAAGGTCGGGCACGGGGTGCGAGATATCGTCGTTCGGCATCGTGAGAATGGGCATCTGGGTGATCGATCCGGTGAAGCCCTTGACCATCCCCGCGCGCTCGTAGATGCTCGAGAGGTCGCTGTAGAGGTAGCCGGGGTAGCCCTTGCGGCTCGGGATCTCCTCGCGGACCGTGGAGATCTCGCGGAGCGACTCGCAATAGTTCGTCATGTCGGTGAGGATGACGAGCACGTGCATATTGAGCCGGAACGCGAGGAACTCGGCCGCCGTGAGCGCCACGCGCGGCGTCACGATACGTTCGACCGAGGGGTCGTCGGCGAGATTCAATATCAATACCACCTTCTCGAGCACGCCCGATTCCTCGAAGTTGCGCACGAAGTAGCGCGCGACGTCGTGCTTGATCCCCATCGCAGCGAAGATGACGGCGAACTGAACGTTCTCCCCCGTGATCTTCGCCTGCCGGGTGATCTGCGCGACGATCTTATTGTGCGGGAGCCCCGAGCCCGAGAATATCGGGAGCTTCTGCCCGCGCACGAGGGCGTTCATGCCGTCGATCGCCGAGATCCCCGTCTGGATGCACTTGCGGGGATACAAGCGGGCGGTCGGATTGATGGGAAGACCGTTCACATCCATCATCTCTTCGACCATCGGGGGCGGCCCGCTGTCGATCGGAACCCCGAGCCCGTTGAAGACGCGTCCAAGGATCTCGGTCCCGACGCCGAACTTGAGCGGCTCTCCCCGGAACCGCACGCGCGTCTCGGGAATGGAGAGACCTGTCGTCCCCTCGAATACCTGGATAACCGCCGCTCCCTCGCTCGATTCGAGCACCATGCCGAGACGCACGCGCCCCTTCGCATCGACGATTTCAGCGAGCTCGTTATAGCCGACGTTGTGGATCCCCTTGACGAAGACGAGGGGACCGTTCACTTGGCTGATGCCGATGTATTCTCTCCCCTCCGCGAGCTTCTTTTCCATCATGCAGTCACCATTTCTTATTCGTACATCTCAGACACTTGTTTCATGGACTTCTGGAGCTTGTCCCGTATCTCGTCGATTTTCCCGATCTCGTCGTTCGAGACGGAAAATTTCATCCTCATGATGTCGGAATGGACCTCGAGCTTCTTGAGCTGATGAATGTTCGCGCCCTTCTTGATATTTTCGAGACCGAGCGTGTAGAACTCGAGTATCACACGGAGCATCTTCACCTGTTTTTCCGGCGTACAGTACATGTCGACCTTGTCATAGCTGTTCTGCTGGAGAAACGCGTTCTTGAATATTTCGCAGGTCTCGAGCACGATGCGCTGCGTGTCGGGGAGCACGTCGGGGCCGACGAGTTTCACGACCTGTTGGAGCTTTCCCTCCTGCTGGAGGAGATCCATGATCCGCCGCCGAAGATCCATCCACTCGCCGCCCGAGCGCTCCTGCCACCAATCAGCGATCTCATCGACGTACTCGCTGTAGCTGTCGAGCCACGATATCGCGGGATAGTGCCGCGCGTTTGCGAGCTGCCGATCGAGCGCCCAGAGGCAACGCACGAACCGCTTCGTGTGCTGCGTCACGGGCTCGGAGAAATCGCCACCCGGCGGGGAGACGGCCCCCGCGATGCTGATCGATCCCTCCGCGCCGCCCAGCGTCTCGAACATCCCCGCGCGCTCGTAGAACTCGGCGAGCCTCGTCGGCAGGTAGGCGGGGAAGCCTTCGTCCGCGGGCATCTCCTCCATACGCCCCGAAAGCTCGCGGAGCGCCTCCGCCCAGCGCGACGTCGAATCGGCCATGATGGCCACATGATAGCCCTGATCGCGATAGTACTCGGCGATCGTGATCCCTGTGTAGATCGAGGCCTCGCGCGCCGCCACCGGCATGTTCGACGTGTTGGCGATCATGATCGTGCGTTCCATGAGGGGTCGCTTCGACCGCGGGTCGATGAGCTCGGGGAAGCTCATGAGCACGTCGGTCATCTCGTTCCCGCGCTCGCCGCAGCCGATGTAGACGATGATGTCGGCGTCGCACCATTTCGCGAGCGCATGCTGGATCATCGTCTTGCCCGTGCCGAAGCCGCCCGGCACGACGACCGTCCCGCCTTTCGCCTGGGGGAACAGGGTGTCTATGACGCGCTGCCCCGTGATGAGCGGGAGCCTGAGCGGAAGACGCCCCCGGGAAGGCCGCGGTTTCCGCACCGGCCACCGCTGGAACAGTTTCACCTCGGTCTCTTTTCCCGAAGCGTCGGCGACCCGAACCACCGTATCCTCGATCCGGTACGAACCTTCTTTCGCGACCCAGGAGACCGTTCCCCGTACCCCGGGAGGCACGAGAACGCGGTGCTCGATGAGCTCGGTCTCCAAGAGCCTTCCGGCGATTTCGCCTCCTTCGACCTTCGCACCCGCCGCGAGCGCCGGATTGAAATCCCAGGTGCTCTCGCGAGAAAGCGACGTCACGTGGATCCCCTTCTGGATGTACACGCTGCCGGAAGTGTCGCGGATGACCTCAAGCGGGCGCTGGACGCCGTCGTAAATCGTGCCGAGGAGGCCCGGGCCGAGCTCGGCCGAAAGGGGAAGCCCGGAGCTGTAGATATTCGATCCTGGGGCGAGACCCGTCGTATCCTCGTACACCTGAATGGCGGCTCGATCCCCCTCGAGCTTCACGATCTCCCCGACGAGATGATCCTCGCCCACTTCGACGAGATCGAGCATCTTCGCGTTGGCGATTCCTTTCGCATGGACGACGGGGCCGACGATCTTGTGCACTTTTCCAATGATCTCAAGCACTGCGGGATTCCTCTTTCTTCATATGACGCCCCATGCGGTCGTCGCCGGCAACCGGCACCGCCCGCCTACTCTATCCTGTCCCCCGAAGAAAAAACTCCTTCAAATATGATCGCCCTGATGTCGTCCCGGTACCGGTACATCCGCGCTTCGAACGTGTTGTCGAAGATCACGTTCCCGCCGGGAACCCCGACCCTCACCCCGCCCGCCGTCGAGTCGGGGAGCGCTCTCCCCTCGATGCGCTTCACGGCGCGCCCGTCCCTCTTCATCAGCTCCCGTATCAGGGGAAAGACGGCGGACTCGAGAAGCGCGAGGTCGCGCCCATCCGCGTATATGATGTATTCCTCCCCCTCGAGCACGCGAAGCGCCTCGGCTGCGAGAGCGGCGAGAACCCGCGGGTAGTCCTCCCGCTTTCTGCCCTTCTCGACGTCCGCGCGCGCGGCGTCCATAACCGCGTTCACGACCTCTTCGCGAGCCTTGAGCCTGATGCGGCGAACTTCGAGGCTCACGCTCGAGAGGACGCGTTTCTTCGCGACCGTACCCTTCTCCGTCGCGTCCTGGAGGATCCGCTCCCCCACCTTCTGCGCCTCGTTTTCGGCCTTCGAGATAATGGCGGCGGCCGTGCTCCTCGCCTTCGTGAGAATCGAATCGACCTCTTTCGCTCCGTCTCCCTTGATCTGTTCGCAGATTTTATCGACGGATTCCATATCAGCCAACGTTTTCGCTCCCTTGCATGTTCACCCGCGTATCATAGGTTTATTCCGACCGCGGAGCGCACCATCTGGCGTATCGAGACTCTCCCCGGCATCGGACCGGTCCGATCGGGGATCTCGATAATGAGAGGGAAGCTCCGCCCGAAAACGTATTCCTCCATCTCCGCGCGCAGCCCGGCCGCGATCTTCTCGGTGATGATGACGATGCCGACGTCGGAGGACGCGAAAGCCTTCTTAAGCGCCTCGCGCGCCTCGTCCGCCGTTTCAACCACCTCGCCGACGACCCCCGCGAGTCCGAAGCCGGCCACCGTGCTCTCATCGCCGATCACGTAGAATTGCATGCGCGCTCCCTCAAATCCTGGTCAGGATCATGATCGAGATGATCAAACCGTAGATCGCGATCCCTTCCGCGAGGCCGACGTAGATGAGAGCCCGCGCCGTGAGCTCCGGCTTCTCGCTGATCGCCCCGAGCGCCGCCGAACCGACGTACGCGACGGCTATGCCGGCGCCGAGACAGCCGATCCCCGTCGAGAACGCCGCTGCGGCGAAGCCCCAGCCGATCACGCGCGCCTGCTCGCTCGAAATGTTCTCGTTCGGCCGAGAAGCCACGATGGCCGTGTCGAGGTTGGCGCTCTGGCGCTGCTGGCTGCGCGCGTCGGTCACCGCGCTCGCCAGGTTGATCAGCAGAATCAGGATCACGGTCGAAAAAACGGCGGCGGAAGAGAGGGTGATGAACCTCTTCATTCTGCTCCTGCGTGCCTCCTGCTCGGACATGCCTTCTCCTTTCACTCTTCCCGGCCCGGCTGAACGCCCAGACCGATTGGTTTGTACGCGACGCCACCACCGAAAAAGAATTTACCGAAAAACTCGTAATACTCGAGACGGATCGCCTGTATCGTGACGACGAGACCTTCGAGGGCGATGATCCCGACGTTGCCGAGAACGAGGATCAGGATCGAATAGATCATCCCGCCGCTCTTGCCCTTCACCATATCGACGAGGCTGAATACGGCGATGAAGAGACCCACGTGGGCGAGCGAGAAAGCCGCCACGCGGATGAAGGACACGGTGTTCGCGAGGTACCCGATGAGGATTTCGACGACCTCGATGATCGATTCGAAGATATACGATCCGACGCCCGTTTCGAACACCATCTTCCGCCTGCTCGCGAGCGCGAGTATCGGCTCCCGGAGAAAGAGAAGCAGAATCGGGACGCCGATCGCGCCGACGAGGAGCTTCACGGGAACGGGTTCGTTCGAGAGAAAGATAGAAACGGCGACGATGCCGCCCCAGTACATGATCGCGACGACGAGGCCGGCGTGGTCGAAAACGGTCGCCTTGTAATGCCGCATCCGGATCGAGTTGACGACGTGGAACAATATCCCGAGCGAGATGACGCCGATCCCGAAGTAGATCGCGACCTTGAAGAAATAGATCACGTTGCTCATCGGCTTCATCCACACGTGCGGGATGAGCTCCTCGAGACCGAATACGCTGCCGAAGAGGAATCCGAACACGACCGACGAAACGCCGCAGTAGAAAGCGAGGCGGCCGACGAGGGCGACCGATTCGTTCCTCTGTTTCGGGCGGAAACCGAGCCACGCGCCGAGGAGGAGGATCACGGCGCCGTGTCCTACGTCGCCGAACATCATCCCGAACATGATGAGGTACGTGAGCGCGAAAAAGAAGGTCGGATCGATGACCTTGTACTCGGGCAGGCCGTAGTTCGAAACGAGCATCTCAAACGGCTTGAAAAACGCGGGATGCTTGAGGAGAATGGGCACTTTCACGCGGCCGGCCTTGACTCCCGCCACGTCCTCCGGCGCGGTCACCTCGATGATAGCCCGTCCCTTCGCGGCCCGGAGAATCTCCCTTTCGACCTCCCGCTTCTTCCCGCTCGGGATCCAGCCCGAAAAGATGTAGGTCTTGCGCGTCCGCTTCAGATAATTCTTGACCCTGAGCAGGAGCGCCGCCACCCGCAGCGATCTGTTGTATTCGGTGATCCTGCCGGCGTTCGCGTCTCGCACTCCCGCCAGTTCCGCCTGAGCCTCGGCGAGCTCGCTCTCGAGCGCCTCGATCTTCTTGCCGAGCTCCCCTTTGACCTCCGCAGCTTCCCGCTTCACCTCCTCGCCGATCTCGACCTCGTCGAACGCGGCCTCGCGCAGGATACGCTTGATCTTGAGGCGATCGTTCTTGAGCCCGATAAGGAGTATGAGCTCGGTCTTGTCGCGCCTCGAGAGAGAGAGCATGACGGCGGGGAGCACGGCTATCTTCCCGCGGATATACTCGACGTTCTCGGAGCGCACCTCGCCGTAATGCCACTCGAGGAACGAATACGGCGCTTTCTCGATCGGAAAGCCGAGGTCCATGAGGGGCGCGACTTCGCTCGCGATGGCTTGCATCCGTTCGAGCTTCTGCCTGATCTCGTTGCGCTCGGCGATTACCCCTTCGGTCGAGCGTTCGAGGGTAAAGACGTACTTTTCCATCTCGGCGAGATCGCCCATGGAAACCTCGGCGATCCCTCCTCCCGCGTCGATGGAAAGCTCCTTGATGTCGAGATTCTTCATGAGGAGGGCGAGCCGTCCCCGCAGGTATTCGATCTTCGAGCGGACTTCCCCCGCCTCGAAGCTCTTCAGATTCTCCGCCCAGGGCTCCTGATCGTCGAGGCGCACGAGATGGAGAATCCCGAGGCGCACGATCTCCCTGGCGACCTCGTCGAGCTCGCTCTCGAAGATGAGGACGTTGATCTGATGCATGCGCTCGGGCGTAAACATGCTCTCGCCCTTCTAGAAGGCCGCCCGGAGGTGGCTCTCGATATCGGCCTTCTCCATGTTCAGGAGCTTGCCGTTCAGTATCGTAATGAGGTTCCTGATCTCGGTGCGCTTGAGGATCAGGTACGAGAGGACCGTCCCGATCGTGAACGGAAATCCCCCGAGCGTCTTCTTCGCTTCGGTCACCAGGTAGCTCCAGAGGATGATCTCGAGAAGGTAGAGCTTGCTCAAATCCTCCTCTTTTCTCATGAGGTCGGCGATCGGCCTGAACGATTTCTCGAGGGCGACCGAAAGCACGTCCTTCACGGAATCGGCCGCCAAGGCCTGCCGGAGCTTGTCGCTCGTCATGCGATATCCGCCGGGAATGGTGTAATCGAACAGATCGCCGGTCGGCACGCTGTAGTAGAACTTGAGCCGGACGAGCCAGCCGATATTCTTGAGGTCTATCTCGAGGCCGATGAGGCGCTGCGCGATGCGGCGGTCGGTGCGGTCGAGCGCGTCGACCTTCGCCTTCAACCGTTTGTAGAAATCGATCTCGAGAGCGATCTCGATCGGAAAGAGCGTCCCCCGCCGTTTGTAGTCGTCGAGAACGCTCTTCACCGGACCGAGGTACGGCGTCTCGATGAGGTACGCGAGCACGTCCTCGATCGTTCTCGCCTCGGCGATCGACTGGTAGGGTAGGCTGTGCGGGAGCTCCTTGCGGATAATGTACTTGAGATCCTCGAGCCCCCGGTTCCCTTCACGAATGCGGAGAGCGGCCTTGAGGTTCTCTATCTCGTATTTCTCGAGTATCAGCTCGATGAGCTTCTGCGACGGCCCCCTGAGATCCTTGATGAGCTCCGCGTGCCACTGGACCTCCTGCTCGATGAGGAACTTTTCCGCGACGCGGGGATCGAGGGAAACCTCGGGTCTCGCGAGCGTCTTTTCGTAGATCGTGCCCCCCAGCAGGGAATAGAATTCAGGGATGTCGCGCGCATCGGCGAGGCGCGCGATCGCCTCGGGAGGCAGAAGCGCGCTGAGGCGCGCCCTTACCTTGGCATTCACGAGCGCATATTTTCCTACCGGCCCAAGAAGCATAACGATACCGGTTCACTTGACTGCAGTTCGCCTCGCAACCCGCTACTTGCCGAATAAATTAGACTGCTTTTCCTCGATCCCGAGGATCAGGTTCGTCACGCGGCCCGCCGCCGCCTCTATCTCGGATTTCTTCTTCTTGATGATCTCGGTGCTTCCGACCTGGGCGCGATCCACCTGCTGCTTCCGCTCCACCTCCGCCTCTTCCTTCATCCGTTCCATGATCGAGTGAGCCTTCTGCATGGCTTCTTCCCGCACCCTTTCCTCGACCTGGCGGCTCTTGTCCTCGGCCTCCCGAACGATCGCCTGGGAATCCGCATGCGCCTTCTCGATGCTCTCGCGGACCTCTTTTTCGGTCGCCAGGATCTTCTGGACAATCTCTTTCACGATTTCTCTCCCGCTGGTAGAACCCAAAGCTTGGGGGCTATTTGGATATATTCAGGGAGTATAAGAAAGCGCCAGCGAAGTGTCAACAAACGAAACTGCATGCTCCGCCACTAGTTAACCACGATCGACGCCGCCGCGTCGAACGGATTCGTTCGCACGGCGAGCGAGAAGAGATACGGATAGCTGCGCTTCAGGTGATCCATGTAGTAGAGCCACTCGACGGTGATGGCCATGTACGCCCGCCTGATGTCCCCCTCGATGTGCTTGAGGTCCGGGGCGGGGAGCTTCGAGAAATCCTCGCGCGCCTCGAGCTCCTCCGTCAGATGGAACACGGCCCAGAGCATCTCGGTGAACGACTCGTGCTCGAGAAGGTTCGGATTCTCGAGAAGCCCGAGGAGAAATTCGCGCTTGGCCGCGAGAAACACCCTCAGGGTATCGAGATCCTTCGCGCCTGGCTCGGCCCGGTATTCACACTCCCTGAAGAACTTGACGAACTCCTTGAGCCGCATCTCGTTCCAGTTGCGCACGGCGAGCTTTTCCCGCTTCTCCTCCGCGGCCTTGTCGACCCGGACAAACTCCCCGAGGAGCCGTGTGCCTGCCTCGCTGAAGAAGGCGCCAATGACCATGTTGAGCTTCTTGAGCATGGTGCGCCTCTCGCGCTGGGTGAGGAGCTGATGGACGACGATCGTGACGAGGAGCACCTCGATCGGCAGGAAGGCGATATCGCCGAGGAAATAGATGAAGATGTGCCGCGTGTCCCCGAAGATAAGATAGTGCACGCCGTAGAGGATCGCCGAGGCGATGATCAACGTGATTCCGAGGACGACCTTCCAGCTTATTCGATTCATGAAGCTCATCGATTATTCGACCTGCTCGATGCCGGTCGTGTCCGGCGCCTGCTTCATCAGATCCATCATCCCGGAAGCTCCGGCTTCCACCGTGTCGGGATCGAAGAGGTCGTCGGCGAGCCCCGTGTTGATCTCGACCGATTCCAGGACGACCGTCGTTATGAGATCCGCGCCGGAATACATCTCGGTCTTGTACGGGATCTCGACGCCCCCCGGAATCTTCCGGTAATCGGAGAAGAGGACGGTCATCGCCTCCCCCCCCGACGGCTTCCCTTCCATTTTCATGAGGGCGAAGCTCTTCTGATCGATCCAGAGCTTCGCGATATCGGAGCTCTCGTCCAGCA
>Ga0315291_10011180_pt1 | contig 10956 bp, 12 predicted proteins | sample YL17G12_20_MG_FD_203070 | JGI IMG/M metagenome (GOLD analysis project Ga0315291, IMG submission 203070) | Sediment microbial communities from Yellowstone Lake, YNP, Wyoming, USA - YL17G12_20 | ecosystem: Environmental > Aquatic > Freshwater > Lake > Sediment | place: USA: Wyoming | collected... | reverse complement strand
TGGTCTGCACCGCACCCTTTCCCTCCCAGCCCCTCTACTTTTGGAATGATCCAGATGGCTCGAAATACAGGAGTGCTTATTTTGATACCTATCCCAATGTGTGGCGTCATGGAGATTTTATCAAAATCACTGACACCGGTGGGGTAATAATCTATGGGCGGTCTGATGCAACTCTTAATCCAGAAGGAGTGAGAATTGGCACAGCCGAACTTTATCGAGCGGTGGAGACCATGGAGTGGGTTAAAGACAGCATTGTTGTCGGGCAGAACTGGGGAAATGACGTACGGGTTATACTCTTCGTCAAACTGGTTGAGGGGATCGAGCTGACTGAGGATCTCGTCAAGAAGATCAAGACCACAATCCGAGAGAATCTCAGTCCCAGGCACATACCGGCCAAAATTATTGCAGTTAAGGACATCCCCTATACCCTCAACATGAAGAAGGTGGAACTGGCTGTAAAGAATGTGATTCACGGCCAGCCAGTTTTGAATAGGGATGCTTTGGCCAACCCAGAGGCACTGGAACTCTATAAAGATATCCCTGAATTACAATACTAATAGGGGATTGTAAAAGATCTGACACCAAAATAGAATGGTGTCATGGATCTAAATAGCGGAGTTTCCTGAGTTTTTAAATTTATCCAAAGTCAAAAGGCAGTTGGAAGTCATCAATAGTAGTGTTGTGAATCTGACGTAAAGCCGTCTTATCAGGGAAGAGCAGGTTGTAAATTCCATCGGCGATTGCATAATTGAAAAAGCTTGGGACTCCAAAGAAGCGTTTAGATACCAGAAATATCTTCTCAACAAGAACCTTAAGCCTCATGTTCTGTCCCAGGTATACCGCAGAAAAAAAGGTTACTGCCAAGACAAGCACCACCATATTCCTGATACTTATATAGCTCCTGACCCATATATCCTCAAGGTTATAGCACTGTTTTATGTACCGGTAGGATTCATCACATTTCCATCGGTTCAGATAAATCTCGACAATCTTCCAGATGGATTCTTTTTTGTGGATATGTACCTTTATGCTTGTTAAGAGCATCATGGGCTCCTTACCAAATCCTTTCACCACCACGAGATAGAGAGGATGTCTGTGGTGAGGGTGTTTTACAGAGACGGCGTTGTAAGTAACCTTCTTCCTCGTTTCCTGCCCATCTTCATAGACCACAAGGAGTGTCTCATGAGGAGTGGGGAGATATCGTGCTAAATCATAACTGTCCCTTGAGACACCTCTGTGTATCACATTCCGTTTCTTCAATCGAATCACAAATCGGGTTGGTTCCTCTTTATCAAGGTACTTCGCGTAAATAAAGTTCCGATCTCCACCCCGATCTATGGCATGGATACTCCGATTCTCTATATGCCTGAATACCACATCGATCACTTTCGAAAGTTGATCATTCTCACTTTTGAAGACCTTAGCCCTTTCAGAATAAGCCTCAAAGTAAAGGGGGATTACTCTCTTCTGTTCCATATCTGACGCCACCGCCTTGCATAACCAGTACCCCTCGGCAACCTCATGCTCACTGCCATCGTAGATCTTTGCAAGGTACTCCATCTTCTTCCCATACTTCTTCCGAATGTCCCCAGGATCAATAGCGATGACCATATCGTCGCTTACCTTGGAAGATGCAAGCCTCACAATTTCTTCATTGATTCCTTCGGTGAAATCTACATCGTCTAAGTTCCGTGACAGCCTGTCCTCTACCTTTATCAACGCCTGATCCTCTTTCAATGTCCTGGAAATATTGGAAAGCTTTATATCATTTGAGGCTTGTATCCCGTAGAGAATCTCCCTGATCAGTCTTCGCTTTGGCTTCGTGAATCCCTTCGAAATGATTCCTGAGAATTTTGAAAGCTGTCCTTTTAAAACCGCTACAGTCTTAGATTCCCAGCCCATCCTTTCCTCCTTCTCCTTAATTAATGAGCATCTTCATCCCTTGGAGGCTATCTTACTCAGGAATCTCTCGGTTTTCAAAAAAGTCTCCGTTCCACCTCTTTCATTCGTCGTCTTTCAATTATTTCAATAACTTAAGAGTTTTTGAAAAGAAAAACTCAGGAAACTCCACTTACCTACAGGTCTCTGAAAAAGTGGCCGTTTCTGGTGATGTTCTCTTTTTTAGGGTTAGAGGTGAATCTTGCGAGCAGGCTTAAAAGCAAGCCTTCTGATCTTCAAGTCTTATTTCTTGTTCCTTAATCATCCTCCCTTGTTCTTTTTAACCAGGTTTCCTATCAGCCTGTCTCCATTACAGGGAGCATTAGGGGCGTTTCTTCTCTCTGGGAAAGAAGTCTTACCATCCGCTTCACGTTCATAACCAAAAAGGTCATGAGCGCTTGAATTGCTACTCGCCATTTCCCTCGATAGCGGGCTCGACTCAGACCATGCCACTTCTTCCCCCCCCCAACCGACGCTCAACTAACCCTCGCTTCTTTAACGCCGCTTTCCGCTCCGTTGTTTCATCCAGAAGCTTCAGCTGATAATCCTCACTGACAAATACCCGTGCCCGCCCTCCATTTAAGGGGAGACAGCCTTCCTGATAGGGACAATCCCTACAGGATGCAACCGAGAAGTAGTAGAGAAACCCTTGCTCGTGAGGACTCTTGCCTATCGAAGCTTGCCTGGCAGGACAGGAGACCTTATCTTCGTCTTTTACATAGTGAAACCGACCGATCCTCTTCTGCCGGGAAGGTATGTAGGCATTCATCCCCTCTCCATGAATCGCCTTCCGGGTCTCTGCACTATCATAGAGGCCATCTGCCACCACTGCTTTATGCTTAGTCTCCAACGCCCGTTCCTTCTTAAGTAACGTGCGGACGTTCTTCTCTGCCCCCTCGTTTTCATTGCCCGGGAGGACCTCCAGGGAAGTTACCAGCTCACTCTCATCACAGGCAATGTGCACCTTATACCCACAAAAGGGGTGATCCTCATCCTTGTACCCAAACCGGGCATCTGGGTCTACCAGGGAGGCAATCTTCTCTCCCCCGTAGTGCATCTTCTCCATCCGTTCGATTGCCTTGTCCACCTTCTTCGTATACTTCCCCTTCGCCAAGGAGAAGAACTGCCGAGTTAACTCCAGTTCCTTTACTAACTCCTCTTTTGTTGCTCTCCTCCCCTTAAGGTCTCCCTCCCCGTAATCTTCAGCCAGTTGCTCTGCGCTCTTCGGATACCTCTTCCCGATAACCTTCAGTACCTTCCTTCGGTCATGCCTCAGTAACCCCACCGTTGATGGGATTGCTACATCGGCAATCACATGGGTAGCATCGAAGATCTTATATCGACCCACTAGGAGTCCTTTCCCCTTCGCCTGTTCAACCACCCGTGAGAATAACTACTCAATCCGCTCTCTCCCTAACCGCTTCCGAAAGACCACCAGCGTGGTATCATCAGGTGTCTCATCCCCCACCTCTAACCCCGCAAACCACCGGTACAACAGGTTATACCTACATTGCTCAGAAACCTGCACGTCTGAGAGATTGGCATAGTACTCAAGAAAGAGCATCCAGAAGAGAACTTCCGGCGGCCACGATGGCCTCCCCATGCCTTCCTCGTAGAGATCTTTTGTCTCCTCTTTCACAAAGGAGAAGTCCACCTCCCGGTTAATCCTTACCAGCTCATGATCCTCTGGTATGTGGTGACCATAGACAAAGTGATCAAAAAAATTACTCTGTTTATTCTTTTCTCCCAGCATCTCTCCTCCTCAATCCCATGATCTCAAGGTTCAACCGCGAAAGCTTCACCCCAAGCTCCCAGTACCTCGAAAATGCCCCCATCGCCTCCTTCACCTCTTCTAACCGGGAAGCAGGAATGTACACCATCTGTGACTTCCCACCTTCCTTGAAGGAAAGGTAATAGGCCGGCCCATGTTTCTCTCCCCGTTCACACCTACATCCCTTCTTGCCGCACTTCCGGTATATGGTTACCAAGCTCCCCTGTAGTATCCCCCCGCATTCCTGAATCTCCCTTCGTATCTTTCCCTTCTCACGTTCTGTGTCCTTCATGGTGATATATAATATTATACACCAGAATGGATGCCAAGTGTTTTCTTACCGTATGTGTTTTCTTACCGTATCACCAATTTTTTTTAAAATGTGATCAGAAGTGTCGCAGAAGGAATAAGAAGAATACTTTTTCAGAAACCTCACTTAATTCTCTTGACAAAGGAGGAACCCAAAGGTATTAATTATATTAGGAAGAAGCATTACAAATTTATATTTCATGGAGAGACTCCTGAATCCTAAGCTAAGCCAAATGAGTAGAACTGGTATGGAAAAGAGGAAGGTGATTTCTAACAGACTGGCACCTGAAGTTTATCGAGATCTAGAAAACATCGTTGGGAAGGAATGGATTTCTCAGGATCGGGCAATAGTGGAAACGTATAGCAAGTTAACAGGTGATGTAAATAGCTTTTTGAAGAAGCATATGAGAGATCCATCCGATATACCTGCTTGTATCATTTTACCAGCCAGTACAGAGGAGGTTCAGGCAATTGTAAAGGTTGCCAATAGGCATAGAGTTCCTTTTGTTCCTTTCACCAATGGGCAGGGCTTTTGTACTCCTACCAGCCCTGCTCCGACGATCTGTATCCATTTAAGCAGGATGAATAGGGTACTCACTGTTGATGAAGAGAACATGACAGCAACACTTGAAGCTTATGCAGACTATGGACAACTCTTAGCTGAAACGGCCAAGGTGGGATTGTGGAATGGGGGAACTCCTCTTGCGACAACTATTGCTAAACTTTCTTCGCAAGTTTCCTTTGCAGGGGTTTGGCAGACCAGTAAAAAGTATGGGCTCCTTGATAGAAACATTGTGAATCTTAAAGTGGTATTACCGACAGGTGAGATTTTAAAAACAGGTTCTCCAGCCGTATCTGGTGTTAAGGCTTTCTGGGATTATGGACCTGGTCCTGACCTCTTGGGATTGATAAGGGGGAGTTTTGGGACCACTGGGATTATTACTGAGATAACGGTAAAACTTCACACCTGGGTAGGGGGTCCAGAGTTGCCAGAACCACCAGCAGGTCGTCCCTCCATTCCCCAGTATTATGAACCAAAGTTCGACACAGCTCCTCCTCCCCGCAAGCACAGTCTTTACTGGATAGAGTTTCCTGATTTTGATACTGAGATAAAAGCATATAGGGAGATTGCCCATTCTGAAATAGGAATAGGGTTAAACGCCTCGGGAGTCTACTCTGCCTACTACTGTTCTCAGACCCAGGAAATGACTGAGAAGAGGGTGAAAGAGAAATTTTTCCCACCCTGGAATCTATATGTCATCATTGCTGGGATTACCTCAGATAAACAAATTGAATATGAAGAGAAGGTATTAAGAGAGATTGTCAGAGAATGTAACGGGATGTTTCTTTCGAAGGATCATAAACCAGAGGTACTTGAGGCATTGGCTCCTTGGAACTTGGATTGTATCAGGCATGTGTGTGGATATCGGATGAACCGAAGATCGTATCTTGGCACAGTCTTTTCTGCGGGTCCGCCAGAAGTGGCAAAATATCACAGCACTCTCTGGCGGGAAGCCCTCCAGATGTTTGGAGAAACCCATATTACAGATCGGGGTGGTGCCGAAGACACCCCGTTCATTTACGGTATTGAGCCGTCTGGACGCTATACCATTTCTGAGACAGATATCTACCCAGACCCCATAGATCCTCTCTCACTTAAGAAGTGTGCTACCATAACCATATATGGTATTATTAGAAATATCTGTGAGAGGAAATCTCAACCAGTGGGTCTTGGATCTTCCGCAGAACCTTTGACCTCGTTTTTCCCTGAACAAGGTCCAAATGCACACCTTTTATTTAGAAAGTTGAGAAAGATATTTGACCCCAACAGTGTATGTAGCCCGGGCAGACAGGTTTTTACAGAAGAGGAATTCAGGGCCTTCCCGGATCAGGTGGCTGCTGGGATTAATAAGTTGAGGCAACTTTTTGGTGCGAGCCCTATTGATAAAAATTCTCCTTGATATTAAGGAAATAGGTCTCCGGTGAACAGAGGTTCCTCATGATGGTTTCAAACTTAAGAAACAACAAGTCAAAAATACATAAAAGAGGAGGAGGGTGAAAGATGCCAGTTACATTGGTGAAAGGTAAAGAATTGGTAACCCCAAAGGAAGATTTCGCACCAGGCATAGTTCAAAAAGAATGGATAACGTTTCCCACAAGTGAGAACCTGTCCATTGGTTATTATAAAGCACTCCCAGGAACACCTGATTTGAAAGTGGACATGCCCTTTGAAGAAGTTGATTATGTCATTAAAGGTACAGCCACTTTTTCAGATGAAACAGGAAACAAGTATACTGTGAAAAAGGGTGATGTTATATATATTAGCAAGGGTTCCAAAATCACCATCAGTCACAGTCGCAAAGTGGGATTTGAGGGGTTGTATGTTATCACCCCCTATAACTGGAGAGAACTGATGAAAAGAAAAGAATCATAGATAAGCTTATCCCATCATAAAGCGAGTTTTATCAAATGCAATGAAGGGTGATTGCAAGAGCTTTCTCCCACACACAACTTGTATAAGTATGTACTGCTTCGATGGATAAAGATGAATTTAAAAAAGCCTTACATTTAGGGGAAATAGCCAAGTTGGTTGTGTAGTTCACAATCTTTCCAAGTCAATTAAAACCTATGAAGAGACCATTGGAGGAGGGCCATTCTCGACATTGGAATTACGTCCGGAGAAAAGCTTTATCAAAGGCCGCGCACCGGATTTCCTTCTCAAGATAGGGTTCGCTCAGTTGACGGCCGAGTTATACCTGGAGCTGATCGAATAGACTCAAGATGTGTGTATTATAATTGCGTGATATGTTATAGATATTAATGATTAATGTAAAAACATCCTATAAAGGTGTCAAAGTAAAAATTTAGTTGTTAAAGATCGTTCTTTGAAAATTTAGTCTGAGACAAAGACCCTCGCCGGGTTATACGTTTCCCCGGATTTAAGCAGGCTGAGCGCTACCTGGAGTAGCTTTTTACCCACGCAGATGAGGGCCTGTTTCTCAGTTTTACCCTGAGATAATTTCTTATGGAAAAGGGTTCTCATCTCTTGGTTATGTCTAAGAGAGGCAACGGCAGCCATATAGAGGGCCCACCTGAGAACCTTTGGCCCTCTTTGAGAAATTCTATTGTCTCTTCTGGTCTGACCTGATTCATAGATCTTAGGATAAAAGCCAACATAGCCAACTACTGATTTAGAATCAGGGAAATGAGAACCGTCAGAGCCAAGATAGCTAAGCAAGGCAGCAAGGGTCTTTTCACCAACTCCTTTAATGGAGAGGAGATTTTCAGGAGGGAAGCTCCCATTTTTTTCAGAAGGGGAAAGGATTTCTCTCATCTCCTCCTCCAGTTCCTCAATGGATGTTGAAAGCTTTTTAGATGTGTTCAAGAAGCATTCTCAATTTGGTAGCCCGTGCATCCTTGGCCCTTCCCGAGTAGATGGAGTTTCTGTCTATCTTGATAAGCTCCTGTATCCCTTTAACGGTGAAGTTGTTTCCGACAATTGAGCGAACGATCTTCTCTATATGCTTTGTCTTAGCCTCTGATAGGTGCTTGGCAGTGGGGAACTTCTTAAGGATAGCCATGGATGCCTGAGAAAAGGGTTTGGCAATCACTGTCTTTTCATACTCTGGGACAATGATGCTCAAGAGAGAATAAACCTGTCTCTGAAGATTTTTTCGCTCTTTCACAAACTCATATCTCAGGTTTGTGAGCTCTCGTAAAGCTTGGATATTTTCTTCAGCCACCTGGCTTTGGACATACTCTCCAGTTCTCAGGAGTTGAGCGATAATGAGGGCATCGATATCGTCGGTTTTGGCTTTCTTGGCGAGGGCTTCTCTAAACTTGTTGGTGTGATATGGGTTCAGAAGGACGATGTGAAAACCCTTGTCTCTGAGAAAAGAGTAGATGTTTTCCCAGAAGCTACCGGTTGCTTCAATGCCGATGAGGAGGTTATCCACACTGATGGACAGTGATGTAAAGCATTCAGGGAGGCTTTCTAACGCCTCTTTGTCATTGTTAAGCGTGAACGGCTTCAGCTTATTACCTGACTCATCAAGGATGAGGTAACGGGCCGTCTTTTTGGAAACATCAATACCAAGGTAAACCATACATGAAAATTCCTTTCGCAAAAGATTTTAAGCAGGCTCCTTGCCATGTTCTGACTAAATATAGCCTGGGAAATAAATGGTCCTCTGGTTTCAACCAGAAGCCATAGCATCCTTAATGAATATTCCCAGTCAGACTGGCAGGAAACAGTAGTCTTTTGAAAATGGTGCCTCTCAAAGAAAGACCCATAAGGAGGAAAGCTAAACTGTCTTTCCTGCTTAAAGACGTTGGAGCTATTATAAACTTTAACCTTCCTCACTTAAACTACTAGGTGAGGATTATACCAGGAGATTATGATGAAGTATGAAGATATTGTAACGATGTATGTAGCTTCATTTTCATTTGCAAAAATAATTGCAGAGAAGTTTGGTATGGAAATAACTAGGGATATAATCAAAGAATGGGCCATGGATCTTGTACCCCCTGTGCTTGAGAAAAGAAGAGAGGAATTGGGGTTAGGTAAAAGAACTGATCTTAGTGTAAAGGAAGCTCAAGATGTTATTATAGCTTATGACAAGGAAAATGGGGTTTTTTGGGAGATTTTAGAAGAAACTCCTGAAAGGATTGTAACTAAAATCGAGAAGTGTCCAGTAAAAGATGCTTGTGCGCTTATTGGGGCTGATGCTGGTGAGTTTTGTGGGAAGGCATTTGTTACTATGGCAACAAAAATGATTGAAACGCTTAATCCGAAACTGAGCTGGGTTGGTGAATACGAACCTGCTCTTAATAAGCCTTGCCGATATGTAATGAGCTATAAATATTAGATAAAATCAAGATTTTTTCTATAAGTAGAAATAATCCTTATACCCGTCATTTTCTATAACTTCCTTTTTTTCTAATTTAATTGCTTTGGAGGTCCTTTATTTTAGGTTATGCAGGTTACTGTTTGGTTACAGTGCCATCGTCCTTATCCCTACTATTTCCTTGATATTTTTTGTTGTTATTCACCACTTAATATGCTAAAAGCCGTCTTCAACGGATTCTGGTGTTTTTAAAACGCAGATCTCTATGATGTACGACTATATATCTGTGGCAGCTATCCTTGTTATGAACCGTTGATAATCTAAGAAGAGCGTATAAGGGGGAAGCAATTTCATAGAAGGTTCTCATTCAGAAGCTCATTCACGATTTATCAAATTTTAAAGGAGCTGGAGATGGAGAGATTTGCTGAATTTTGCATACGGAGGAGAAATTTACTCCTGGGTATCATGCTATTCATCACCCTCTTCTTTGGCTACGAAGTTGCTCACCTTAAAGTTATCACTATCTTTGATGACCTCCTGCCTCAGGGCCACGAATACATCAAGGTTCACAATAAGTTTCGCAGCCTCTTTGGCGGCGCAAATCAAATAACCATCATTGTGCAGGTAAAGAAGGGTGACATCTTCAACAAGGTGACGCTTGAAAAGATAAACTATATCACTGATGAGCTCTATAAAGTCCCGGCAGTTGACAGGTTTAAGATACTTTCCATTGCTGTGCGAAAGATGAAGAACACCGTGATGGACGCACAGGGTTCAAGATCGTCCCGGTAATGATAAATATCCCCCAGACTGAAGAGGAGATGAACGCATTCAGACTCTCTATCTATGGGAATGAGATGTGTTATGGACCATTTGTCTCTTTCGACAGCAAAAAGGCGATGATCACCGCCGACTTTTTTGAAGAAGCTATTGACTACAAGGTGGTCTTCAAAGAACTCCAGCGCATCCGGAAAGAGGCTGAGAACAAAAACAACATCGTAGCCATAGCCGGAGAGCCCATGCATCTTGGGTACGTGAGGGAGAGTATACAAAGGGTTAATCTCATCCTGATTGGCACCATTCTTATCATCCTGCTTATCCTCTACCTGTACTTCAAGTCCAAGAGAGGGGTGATCATCCCCATTTTCACAGCCGGCATCAGCGGTATCTGGGGACTGGGATTCATGTCCCTCATGGGATATAATCTTGATCCTCTTGTTCTTGTTTTGCCCTTCCTGATCTCTCTCATGAATGCCCGGCACTCCATGCAGCTCTGTGCTCGCTTCCTCGAGGAATACGGTTCGGGTAGAAGCATTAGCAGGGTGCTGAAAAGGCCACTTTTGTAAGGCTGATCAAAAATGCTCAGATGCAAGGCGCCCGAAATCCTGAGGAGTGAGGCGTACTTGGACGTACGTCGCAACGACGAAGGACGAGGGGAACGCCGCAGATTAACGTTTTTCAGCAGCCTGTTAGAGCCTCATCCCAGATTATTATCTCATCCATGTTCATCCCCGGTTTGACCTCCATTATCACCGATTGCCTGGGTATTGCCCTGGTTGCCGTTGCCCCTATCCCCATTCTCCAGAAGATTTCGATTTCCTGTGCCTTCTGGTCAATTGTTTCCGTTATCATCGCCTTGATCCTCACCCCTCTTCTCCTCTCCTACTTTCCTGAATCCAAGAGGCTTGCCTCACAGTTGCAAGAGATAGAAAAGAAGAAAGAGAAGGCTTCGTTCCTGGGCAGGGGTCTTCCCCATCTGGCGAGATGGTTAGTAGGAAGGGGGAAATGGGTGGTACTCGCTGTCAGCATATTGGTTACCATCTGGGGAGCCGTGTATGCCGAGAGATTGCAGGTGGGGGACATGATACCCGGTTCAACCCTGCTCTGGCCCTTCCATAGGTACAATATCGATTCCTTACGCATAAGCTTTGCCATGCCGGTGCTCTGCCCTCTCTATATCCTCATTGAAGGTGATAATAGACAGGCAATAGACAATGCAAATGTCTTAAGAGAAATTTACAAATTCCAGAGATTTGTTAGAGATGCCTTTATAGAAACAGGGAGGGTGATGTTTACCCAATCGATTGTTAG
>Ga0315291_10011179_pt1 | contig 10956 bp, 14 predicted proteins | sample YL17G12_20_MG_FD_203070 | JGI IMG/M metagenome (GOLD analysis project Ga0315291, IMG submission 203070) | Sediment microbial communities from Yellowstone Lake, YNP, Wyoming, USA - YL17G12_20 | ecosystem: Environmental > Aquatic > Freshwater > Lake > Sediment | place: USA: Wyoming | collected... | reverse complement strand
GCTCTTGATCAAGCTGGCGCCACCGTGCTGACCGGCCTGACTGGCAACGTTGCAATTCCCCGCCAGAGTGGCGCCGCTACCGCTTACTGGGTGGCCGAGTCCGGTTCCCCCACTGAATCCCAGCAGACCGTTGATCAGGTCAGCCTGGTGCCCCGCACCGTGGCTGCTTACACCGACTTCAGCCGTCGCCTGATGATCCAGTCCTCCATCGACGTGGAGAACATGGTTCGCAACGACCTGGCTCAAGTGATCGCTCTCAAGATTGACGCCGCTGGTCTTTACGGCACGGGCGCCAGCAATGAGCCCCTCGGCCTGAAGAACACCACCGGCATCGGCACTGAAGACTTCGCTAATGATGCTCCTACCTTTGCTGAGGTGGTGGCACTCGAGAGCGACGTGGCAACCGCCAACGCTTTGCTGGGCAGCCCTGTCTACCTGATGAACGCTGCCATGCGCGGCAATCTGAAGACCACGAAGAAGGACGCCGGCTCTGGCATCTTCATCATGGAGAACGGCGAGGTCAACGGTTACCGCGGCGTGCTGTCCAACCAAGTGGCATCCAATGATCTCTGGTTCGGTAACTTCGCCGACCTGATCATCGGTTACTTCTCAGGTCTCGACCTGATGGTTGACCCCTACACCCACAGCACCAGCGGCACTGTGCGCGTCATCGCGATGCAGGATTGCGACATCGCAATTCGCCATCCCGAGTCCTTCAGCCGCGGCAACAACACCCTCTGATGTTGATCCAGGTCCTACGGCAAACAATGCTTGCGGGCCGGGTGGTTCGTGTTGGGGATGTCACTGAGGCATCCCCTTCCGACGCCAAGCTCCTGATCGGCATTGGTAAAGCAATCGAAGCAGCCGCCCAGGTGGCTGATGTGGTTGAGACTATTGCTCAACCTTTACGCAAACCTTCAACCCCCCGACGGAGGGCTAAACCATGACCATCCACAATCTTGGATCGAAGACCACGGTCCTCGGTCTACTCCGCAACGACGTTGTAACCACCACAGGCACCGGCTCTGCCGTTGACCTGCAGGGTTACGAGGGCGACATGGCTGTCCTTCTGGACGCCGAGGCTGGCAGTGCAGGCGTTACCTACGCTGTCAAGCTGACCGAATCCGACACTACCGGCGGTTCTTACACCGACGTAACTGGCGGCGCTTTCACCACCACTACCGCTAACACTGCATCACTGCAGAAGATCTACGTCAACGTGACTTCTTTGAAGCGCTTTGTGAAGATCTCGATCACGGTTGCTGGTGGCACCGGCGCCGGTGCTGTCGCAGTGTTGGGCCTCGCTTCGGCGAAGTACGGCTAATGGCGATCACGGAAGATCTGGACATCTTCCTGGCAGACTTCGGCGTCAGCTGCACAGCTGGCGCCGTTACTGCTAATGGCATCTTGGACATGCCGAGCCAGATCTTGAGCGATGGGATGGTGCTCAGCACTGACTACACCCTGACCGCACGGGCTTCAAACTTTGGCAGCTTGATCCGTGGCAACTCGATCACGGTGGATAGCGTGGCCTATACGGTGCGCGAGACCATGTTGATCGATGATGGCAAGTTCGTTCAGATCGCACTCCAGAAGACATGAGCGGCCCTTTCAAGAGCAACACCCGTAGCCAATGGGCAACAGTCAATCCAGTGCTGTTGGCTGGTGAGCCTGGCCTTGAAAGCGACACCGAGAACCTGAAGATCGGCGACGGCAAGACGGTATGGTCTGGCCTTCCCTACTTTGGCAACCCTGGATATTGGGGCTCGTTCTGGGATGAGACGTCGCAGGTGGCGGCGCTTGCCAATACGGCTTATGGAATCAAGCTGCGGCAGATTGACACGGCAAGCCGCGGCACCAAGATCATCTCAGACACGCGCCTGACGATTGACCATCCGGGCATCTACAGCATTACGTTTTCGATTCAGTTCAGTAATACCGACAGCTCAATCCATGACACTAATGTCTGGCTGCGCAAGAACGGCGTTGACGTTCCTGCCAGCGATAGCCGGTTCAGCATCGTTGCCCGTCATGGCAGCGTTGATGGCAACGTGATCGGCTGCGTCAATTTTGTGTTGGGCTTGACCACCAACGATTACGTCGAGCTGATCTGGGCAACCAGTAACGTTGCGGCCTATATCCATGCTGAGGCAGCCCAGACCAGTCCCTTCGCTCACCCGAGCGTCCCCGGCATCATCTGCACGGTTGTTCAAGTCGCATCTGCTTAAGCCATGACCACCAAACGCGAACAGGTACTAACAGCGATCCGCACAGCGCTAACGGGCACCACGGGCGTGAGCACGCGGATCTATCGCAGCAGGGTTGAACCACTGGCCAGGGGCGAGAGTCCGGCCATTGTGATTGAGCCCGTCTCCGACTCGGCCCAGCAAAACACCAGCCTCCCTACGCTGGATTGGAGTCTGACTGTGCGCGTCGCTGTCATCGTTCGCGGTGATGTTCCCGATCAGCTGGCGGATCCGATTGTGGAAAGCGCGCACGCCAAGATCATGGCTGATCTGACGCTGGGCGGTTATGCCATTGATGTGCAGCCGCAATCGGTCAGCTTTGATCTGATAGAAGCTGATCAGACTGCTGGCGTCATCGCGCTTGAATACTTGGTGCGCTACCGGACTTCAGTCACTAATCTCAGCATCAGCTGAGCCAGCTAGCATAGAGTGAAAGATTCATCCGGCCTCAAGCCATGCCGCTGCTTTCTCGCCGCCAGCTGCTGCTGGCTGAAATCGAAACTACCTACGGCACCGACCCTACGCCTCTTGTCGGGTCCAATGCAATTCTGGTTCGCAACATTGAAGTCACACCGCTTGAGGCTGAGACTGTCAGCCGTGAGCTGATCCGGCCTTACCTCGGTCAATCTGAGCAGCTGCTGGCACAGACCCGGGTGCTAGTCAATTTCGAGGTGGAGCTAGCAGGTTCTGGCGTCGCTGGCACTGCCCCTGCATATGGCCCTCTCCTGAAAGCTTGCTCATTCACTGAGACCGTATCTGCCAGCACCAGCGTCACCTACGCACCCAATAGCAACGCCTCTCCTGGTTCGGTCACAATTTATTTCAACAACGATGGCGTGTTGCATAAGGCGACCGGCTGCCGCGGCACTTTCTCGTTGAATTGCACTGTGGGTGAGATCCCCACTATTGCCTTTGAGTTCACCGGCATCTACAACGCCCCGACGGCAGTGGCCATCAGCAGCCCCACCTATGCCAACCAGGCTGATCCGGTGGTCTTCAAGCAGGGCAACACCACTGGCTTCCAGGTCTTCAGCTATGCCGGATGCCTGCAAAGCTTCACGATGGAGCTGGCCAATGAGCTGGTCTACCGCGAGCTGGTGGGCTGCACCAAGGAAGTGATCATTACCAATCGCCTTCCTGCTGGTGAGGTGATGATCGAGGCGGTATCGGTCACCGCTCACAACTTCTTCAACGATGCCACTGGCAGCAGCACTGGCAACTTGACCTTCCAGCATGGTCAAACGGCTGGCAACATCGTGACATTCACGGCTAGTCAGATTGATCTGGGCAATCCGGCGTACAGCGACGAGGATGGGATCCAGATGCTGACGCTGCCGTATATTGCGACACCGACCGATTCAGGCAATGATGAGGTCGCGATTGTCTTTACCTGATCCACGTGGCTTTTGTCCTTAAGCAGTCAGACTCCTACACCTGGCCGGTGAGCATTAAGCTCCCGGCCAACGGTGGCAAGCGGGAGCGGCAGACATTTGACGCCGAGTTCAAGCGGCTGCCCCAAAGCCGCATCAATGAAATCCAGCGTGAGGTGCAGCTGCGTGTGAGTGCCGCTGAGCGTGGTGAGGATTCCGGCGAGGGCATCAGCGACCAGAGCATTGCGGCTGAGATCCTTGTCGGATGGGATGGCATCGTGGATGGCGATGGCGAACCTGTGCCATTCAGCAATGCCGTTAAGGCGCAGCTATTGGATGTATCCATGATGGCCGGCTCACTTGTGGCTGCGTACTTCGAGTCGCTGGTGGAGCAAAAGAGAAAAAACTAATAGGGGCCGCTGAGCACTGGCTTGGTGGCATGGAGGTGGATGACACAGCAAAGGATGCAGCTGTGCTGGGCATTGAGCCACCACCAAGCAAAGCGGTCATGAACTACGAAGTGGAGCAGGAGGCATGGCCTGCTGTGCGCCTGTTCCTTAAGGTCCAGACGCAATGGCGCGCTGATTCTGGCACTGTGATCGGATTGGACTATGGCGCCGTGCGCTGGGTGGTTGAGATGTTGCAGCTTGCCGATCCGCTCGAAGTGCTTGCTGATCTACAGATTATGGAGGCTACAGTGGTAGCAGCAATGAACAAGCGCAAGAGCTGAGCATGGCGCTGGACATGACCACGGCCTTGACGATCAAGGCAAAGGTTGACGGTCTGGGCCAGATCGACAATCTTGGTCGTGCGCTTGGCAACGCGGACAGTAAAGCAAAAGGTTTGTCTGGTGCGTTTAGCCGGCTCAAGGGTTCAACGGCTGGCATCAGCGGCGCGCTTGGCGCATTGGTGCCAGCAGTTGGTATCGCTGGTCTTGGAGCGCTAGGGAAGCGCGCCATTGATGCAGCCGACAACCTCAACGATCTCAGTCAGCGCACGGGTGTTGCGGTGCCGCTCCTGAGCAAGTTTGGTGCAGCAGCAGAGGATTCAGGCAGCAGCATCGATGAAGTCGCCAAGTCAATGGGGCGACTATCGAAAGGAATCGTCGACCCTGCGTCGAAGACTAATGAAGCTCTTAAGGCGATTGGCATCAGTTCAACGGATGCCCAGGGTAAGATCCGCGGCGTTGATGCGATCATGCTCGACTTGGCGGATAGGTTTGCCAAGATGCCAGATGGCGCGGAGAAGACCGCACTGGCTATGGAACTATTTGGTAAGTCAGGGATGAACCTGATCCCGATGCTTAATGGTGGCCGCCAGGCCATGGATCAATACTCAGCGACTATTGACACCGAGATGGCGCAGGCTGCCGACAAGTTCAATGATTCATTGAATGCAATCGCTAGGTCTGTAGCAGGGCCTTTTAACCAAGCAATTACGGCATTGCTGCCATTCATCACTCAGATGGCAAATGGGATAGCAGGGTTGGCAACGTGGTTTTCAGGGTTGCCCGCACCATTGCAAACAATCATTGCCGCAGTTGGCGCATTGACTCTTGCCTTTGTGGCATTGGCTCCAGCCATTAGTGCAATCGTCACCATCGGCGGCGCGCTTGGCGCTGTCTTTGCTGGTGGAACAATCTTTGCCACATTGGCTGGAACCTTGGGTGCGGTAGTGCCAGTCCTAACAGCGATTGGCGGAGCGCTTGGTGGATTGCTGCCAATTCTCGCTGGCGTCTTCACTGGCCCGGTTGGTTGGATTGCTCTTGCCGTAGCGGCTGGCGTGGCGATCTATGCCTTTCGTGATCAGATTGGCCAAGCGTTCCAAGCGATTGGCGCCGTCCTGCAACAGGCTGCGCAGGGTTTCAAGATGATTTTTATTGATCCAGTCGTTGCTGGCTTTCAGGCTGTCGTTCAGTTTGTGACTGTCAGCTTTGTGCAACCCATCAGCCAAGCCATCAGCGGATTGGTTCAGGGCATTGCCAATACGTTCAAAGCTGTAACCGATGCAATCACGGCACCATTTAAAGCAGCCTTCACTGCCGTGCGTGGCATCGTGAACCAAATCCTAAGTGGCATCGGCAGCGCTATTGCCGGCGTAGTGCAGGCTGTTAATAACATCATTAGAGGCGCTAACCAGGCATTGGCTCGATTGCGGTTGCCTCAGATTCCGCAGCTACCAATGCCACAGGTTCCACAGTTTGCAGAAGGTGGCGTGGTAAGCGGCCCAACCCTTGCCATGGTTGGTGAAGGTGGAGAGCCTGAGTACATCGTCCCACAATCCAAGGCTTCTGGGTTTGCGGCTAATTGGATGGCTGGCAAGCGTGGGGGGGCTGCAATCCCACGGTTTGCTGAAGGTGGTGTGGTTGTGCCAGCAAGCGCTAGCGTCAGCATTCAGACTGGCCCGGTCACTCAAATGAATGGCACCAACTATGTCACCACTCAAGACATGAGCCGTGCCGTGCAGGCTGGCGTGCAGCAGACTCTGAATATGATGCGCAATGATCGCGGCACACGCCGCGCAGTGGGGCTGGCCTGATGAACGATTACGACATCATGTGCTTTCTTGAATACTACGCCGATCGCACAAACGTGCGCAATCCGACTACCGGCAAACGTGCGCCAACACGGCAATGGCAGAACTTCTATCAGGTAGCGCAAACGTTCAGCATTGACACCGACGTAGCAGGTAGTTATCTGTATCTGGCGTTTGATGTTGACGGATTCAGCTCCGTTGATGCCGGCTCAATCAATCAGCTAAACGTAAACATTGCTGCGGTTGGCGATGTAGTTGATTTGACTGAGCAGGCTGTAGGTGGTGGATCGCTGGTGATTGCAACCCTGATCGTGCAAGATCCTGGTGAGGATTCATTTGATGCCAGCAGCGCGCAGATCATTAACCGCTATATTGGTAGCATTGAATCTGCGGCTCTTAGTGATACGGCTATCACGTGGTCAGTCAATCCAGCGATTGACAAGCAAAAAGGCCAGGTGCCTACTCGTAAGATTGCATCAGATTTGATCGGGAGGTTTGTGGGACAATGATAAAAGGATTAATTGCAACTGGATTAACCGTAACATGCGCTGATGGCTGCATACATCACGATGTAGAATTATGGTTGAATGATGGCAAGCGGATTTACAAATCATCTGATGGCCGCAAGTTATGCGTTGAGTTGGTCACGGCAGGCACGTTTAATGTACCCTTGACTTTCTACGCAACTGTTGTCCGAAATTGCCCTATGGAGGTTGATTGAAGTGACAAACATCGCTGCACAGGCTGCCGCAATAACACCAGTTCCAGCCGAATCAATCGGGCAAGGTACATTTCAAGCTGCGTCACAGGAGAAGGCAAAGCCAGCACGTGCCGGCAAGAAGCTGGATGATTCACTGCTCACCACCAAGAAGCCATCAGCTGACATTGATAAAGCACAGCGCATTGGCACACCCGGCGAGACGATACCGATTATATTTGGTAAGCGCGTCAATAATATCGGCGGCGTGTGGGTGCAGCCGCCAATGTTAAAAAGCGGGACCAGTAGCTTTGTTGGCAGCTTTTTATACGCAATTAGTCAAGGTGAAATCGTCAGCTCACCTGTAAAATATCGCACTTGGGTGGGCTTGCGAACTGTTGCATTTTTACCCGACCAGACTATTACACTTGCACATGACTACGCAACTGCTGCAAGTCTTGTGGCAGCGCCCAGTGTTTGTCCGATTGGTGGCAGCAGCTTGTTTTGCGGCGTTGAGACTTATTCGTATCTCAGTGCTTTGTACCAGGCGCAGGTAAACAGCACATTCATAGAGGTTGTTTCGGCTGATTTTTACGAGGGCACCAAAGAGATTACTAGGGGGACCGGAGATACGAGTAACTCAGTATTTTTTGTTGCTACCGATTCACTTGAGGTTTTCAATTCAAGCACCGGCGCCGACGTAACGACAGCATTTTTTACTTTTATCGGCATTACGCCAAGCCCTTCAGTTAAGTTTGTATACAATGTAATATCAAGTGGCGGCGTGGCGATCGGCGGCAAAACTGTCGGCACTATAGAAGATCTAGGCGTCAGCTCACCTGATTCCGCATTCAACACAGCGCTGGGTCTCCCCCCTGGTGCCAGCGCAATTTTTGTCAACACAGTCACAGAAGTCAATAATCAAGTAAACATGTTAAATCCTGCCAGCACTGGAACGCTTGCAGGGGTTCAACGTGAAATTGTAGTCAGTCCATACGCCAACCCAGCCTCAACGCCAACGGCGAATAACTCCGCCTACGCAGACATCACATTCTTAAGGATCGAAGGCGACATTTATGATCCGCCAAGCGAAGGCTCATACCCTACAACTACTAAGCAGATCTTTATCTACTACGAACAAGGCGTCAAGGTTGACCTGTACAGCGGCGGCTTGGTCGCCGGCGTGTATCCCCGTGGGGCCAGCAACCAGTTGGCAGATCTGGTGATGTATCTCTTCACCATTTACAAGCAAGCCAATGGTGCTGCAACAGCTGATATTGCATCGCCAATTTTTGTTGGGAATCTGACCAGCATCGCAGCATTCTGTAGTCAATACAGCTTATTCTTCAATGGCGTTCTAGATGAAACCGTCAATATCATTGACATTGCCTCAACACTTGCGCCATACTTTTTGCTGTCCTTTTTGTCGCTTGGCGGACAATATCGCTTTGAACCGCTGCTGCCACTTACTGGCAACGCAATTAAACTCACGGCACTAACGCCGGCAGCCACGTTCACTGAAGACGAAATCCTGTCTGGCAGCTTCAACAAGTCATACCGCGCCGTCTCAAATCGGCAAGACTTCATTGCGGTGATGCTTTACCGAGAAGCCAACCCAAGCGAGATCGGCATTCAACGCACCAAGCAAGTGGCCTATACCACCACGGCGCTCGATGCTCCGGTTGAGCAGTTCGACATGACAGACTTCTGTGCCAGTCCTGATCATGCGGTGATCTACGCCAAGTACGAGCTGGCCAAACGCAAGTTCTCAACGCATAGCATCAACTTCCAAACAGCATTGATCACCACTGGTCTCAAGCCAACAGACATCATCAAAATCCAACGGCAGCGAATCTCATCACGCGGCGACAACCGCACCGAAATCGAGTGGTATCAGATCACTGGCATCACTTACGACACCAATGGCGGCAGTACGATTGAGGCAGAGCATTTCCCGGTGAGCGGTAGCGACATCGCGGAGATCAGCAACTCAATCGTTAACGGCTCCTTCCGTGTGCTCTAATGGCTACCTTCCCCGCCATTGAACCAGCAACCCGAGCGTTGACCTTCGGCGACTACCCACAGCTCACCTATAAAGGTGTCAGCGGTGGCAATGTCAGATTTTTACAAGGCAGCAACCGGGTCGATCAGATCCTGTCGCTTGGTTATCAGTACCTCACCGAAGCAAATGCCACATTGATTCTTGACCATTACAGCGGTCAGGAAGGCACGCTGCTGGCCTTTGACCTGCCATCGGCAATATGGGCTGGCTACAGCACTCCACCAATCAATTCGATTGATTATGAGTGGCGTTACACCGGACCATTCGAGGTAGTCATTTCCGCTCCGCTTCGCTACAACATGACTATCGAGCTGGTAGCAGCCCCGATCTAATGAGCACCTTTCCAGCCCTGGTCCCATCGACTCGCACGTTCACGCCAGGTGATGTGCCAAATGTCAAGCAGGTGGCATTGTCAGGCGTCACAGGTGGCTTCAGGCGTGGCAATCGACGCATTGGTCAAAGCCTCTCGCTGTCATTCCAGCGCCTGACGCAGGTGCAGCTGGACCTGATCACTGCGCACTATGTCGGGCGCCAGGGCAGCTTTGACATTTTCTTTCTGTCGTCTGAGGTCTGGAGCGGATACACTACGCCACCAGTGCCATTGATCAGTGATTTTGCTTGGCAGTATGCAGGCCCGCCAAGCATCACCGATAGCTCGTGCGGCCGATGGGAGGTCGAAGTTGACCTGCAAACCATCCCGATCGACACTGGGGATTTGGTGTTTGATGCGCAGCAAGCACCAGCAAGCCCAGCGCGAGCGTATATCCTTGATGGAGGCGGCGCAGCAGCAGCACCTGCGCGAGACTACATCATCAATCCCATAGGGGCAGCATGAGCATCACGCTATCAGCACTGCAAAAGCAACGGCGTGATACGGCTGCCAACTGGACGGCTGCCAACCCGACGCTGCTGGCTGGTGAGATTGGCATTGAATCAGATACCAACAAGATCAAGATCGGCACTGGCAGCACTGCATGGACATCGCTGGCCTACACGCCATGGAGCCAGCTGAGTGCCTATCCGATTGTCAACGCCGACGTAGCCAGCAACGCTGAGATTGCTGTCAGCAAACTGGCCGATGGAAGCGCCAGACAGCTGCTCCAGACGGCTGCAAACGGCAATGACGTTGAGTGGACTAGCAACATCGATGTGCCGGGCACGCTGGACGTTACAGGTGCGGCGACTTTTGATGCAGCAGTCACAATCCAAGGTGATCTGACGGTCAACGGCACGACCACCACGATCGATACGCAACACCTGATCGTTGAAGACAAGAACGTTGTCATCGGTCAAGTCACTACCCCGTCGGATGTAACGGCTGATGGTGGCGGCATCACGCTGAAAGGCACCACTGATAAGACGATCAACTGGGTGGATGCCACTGATGCGTGGACGTTCAGCGAGCACGTCAACATTGCCAGCGCCAAGGAGTACCGGATTGCTGGCACCAAGGTGTTGGATGCCACCAGCCTCGGCAGCGGTGTTGTCAGCAGCAGCCTGACCAGCGTTGGCACCATCGGCACTGGTGCCTGGCAGGGCACTGTAATTGGCGCACTGTATGGCGGCACAGGTCAAACCACTTACACGAACGGCCAACTGCTGATCGGCAATACCACTGGCAATACGCTCACGAAGGCAACTCTGACCGCTGGCAGCAACATCTCAATCACCAATGGCAATGGCAGCATCAGCATCGCTGGCACTGATACCACCTACACCGCAGGTGACGGCCTTGATCTTGTTGGCACCACCTTCTCCGCTGATCTGAAGGCCAATGGCGGTCTGGTGATTGAATCAACCGAACTGGCCGTTGATCTCAGTGCCAGCAGCATCACAGGGACACTGGGCGTTGGTGATGGCGGCACAGGTCAAACCACTTACACGAACGGCCAACTGCTGATCGGCAATACCACTGGCAATACGCTGAGCAAATCCACGCTCACGGCTGGCACTGGCATTTCGATCACCAACGGTTCCGGTAGCGTCACGATTGCATCAACAGTCAGTGGTGGCTTGCCAACTACCGGCGGCACGTTGACTGGCGAC
>Ga0315291_10011178_pt1 | contig 10957 bp, 11 predicted proteins | sample YL17G12_20_MG_FD_203070 | JGI IMG/M metagenome (GOLD analysis project Ga0315291, IMG submission 203070) | Sediment microbial communities from Yellowstone Lake, YNP, Wyoming, USA - YL17G12_20 | ecosystem: Environmental > Aquatic > Freshwater > Lake > Sediment | place: USA: Wyoming | collected... | reverse complement strand
CCCGCGTGTATGGTGCCTAGGCTGGGGTGGCCGCTCGCCATTCCCTGGAACATGACATAGGCCTCCTTACCCCTTACCTCGCCGACTATTACGTAGTCCGGGTTCTGCCTGAAAGATTCCTTGAGCAGCTCGAAAAGTGTCACCTCTCCGTACCTTCTTCCGCCGGCCTCGGGCGCGCCGAAGCCTGTCCTTGAAACCGCCGGTATCCAGTTCTCGTGCGGCAGGTTAAGCTCCCTTGTGTCCTCTATGGAAACTATCTTGGCTTCCGGAGGTATGAAGAGCGTTATGGCATTAAGAAGGCTGGTCTTTCCGGTGCTTACACCCCCGCAGGCCAGCAGGGAAACTCCGGACTCAATTACAACCCACATGTATGCCATGAGGTCCGACGTGGCCGTTCCCATGTTCATCAGCTCGATTGGCGACAGCGGGAATTTCCTGAACTTCCTTATCGAGAAGGTGGGGCCTCTCGTTGTCACATCCTTGGCCAGGGAAGCCTGGACCCTTGAGCCGTCCGGAAGACTGCCGTCAAGAAGCGGCTTGGCATATGATATGTACCTGCCGCACCTCTCAGAGAGCTTGACTACGAAGTTGTTCAGTGTTTCAATTTCATTGTAAATTATGCTGCTCCGTAGTGAACCGTACCTTGTGTGAACCACGTACACCGGCGTCTTGACACCATCGCAGCCTATGTCCTCTATGTAAGGGTCATGCATCATGGGCTCTATTTCGTTCAGCCCTATGAAATCCCTGAAGATGAAGTACATTATCTTCATGTACTCCTTTTTGGAGACCCTGAATGCCTCGTCCGCCAGCACCTTTTTGACCTTGTTCTCAAGATACTCCATCGCGTTTCCCTTTTCGTTGAGTGTTGTAAGCTCTGTGTCGAGTAGCTCCATTATGTCAGACTTTATCTTTTCGAGAAGAGATTTCTCCCTGTCGGTAAGGACAGGCTCGGTGACACTGTATGTTATGATCTTTTTCTCCTGGTTCCATTTCACATTGGCGAAAGCCAGCGGCTCAAGAAGCGGATATTTAACATCGAGCTTTCTTATGCTCCTGACCTTGGGAAGCTCTATAAGATAGCCCGGCTCCCTTATCAATATTTTTGGATATGTCCTAGGCTTTTCCTTCTTGAACAAGGTCCCCAATTTCATGAGTTTACCTTTTCTTCTTTCTCACTATGTGTCTGTGTCTGGCGCATCCAGGGCAGGCGTACATCTTGCTGCTCATGAGCGACAGTCCCCTTCTGTTGTTGGACCTCAGCTCCTCCCTCAGGAAAGGGTCCGTTATCCTGAACCCTCTGAAGATAGAAAACGTCTTGTACTTGGGGACCTTCCTGCCGCAGAAGGAACAGTTGACAACAGTCTCCTTGCCCCTCTCTTTTCCGTGCTTCCAACCTCTCTTGTACCCTTTGTTAACTGGCATTTCATCACCTATATTATTTTTAATCCGGACTATTAATATCGCATGGCCGGCAACGACTCAGCCCTTGGCAACGCCGAGCGGGACGAGCCTGACGGCTTTTAGTGATATCCCTGCGCCATGAACTGACTCTATCACAGACTCAACGTCCTTGTAGGCCCCAGGCGCCTCCTCTGCAAGAACCTGCGGATGCGTGGCCTGCGAAACTATTCCCTGCTTCAGAAGCTCTTCCTTTACCTTGTTTCCCCAGAACTTCTTTATAGCAGCATTCCTTGACATGCACCTGCCGGCGCCGTGGCAGGATGAGCCGAATGTCTTTTCCATGGCCTTCTCCGTGCCTTTAAGTATGTAGCTGGATGTGCCCATGGTCCCGGCTATGAGGACAGGTATCTCCGGGAACGCCCTGGTGGCGCCTTTCCTGTGCACGTAGACCTCCTTCCTCTCCCCGTTGACCTTATGCTCCTCGAGCTTGACGACGTTGTGCGCTATGCCGTACACGGTGTGCATGCCCATGTCCTCCCAGGATTTCTTGAAGACCTGCTCGAAGCTTTCCCTTACCCACTGTGTCATGACAACCCTGTTGGCGAAGGCGTAGTTCACAGCGCACTTCATGGCAGCGAAGTAGTCCTGCCCCTCCTTTGAGTTTGCGGGCGCACATGCAAGCTGCGGGTCAGGAATCGAGATGTTGTACTTCTTCACGGCCTGCTCGTGTATCTTCAGATAGTCCGTTGCCACCTGGTGGCCCAGACCCCTGCTGCCGCAGTGAAGCATAACAACAACCTGATTTTTCTCCTTTATGCCCAGCTTTTTCGCGAATTTTGGATCATATATGTCGCTGACCGACTGGACCTCCAGAAAGTGGTTCCCTGCACCGAGCGTGCCGAGCTGGTCCATCCCCCTCCTTTTTGCAAGGTCCGAAACCTTTCTGGGGTCTGCGCCGGCCATACCGCCGTTCTCTTCCATATTTTCGAGGTCCTGCTTTACGCCGTATCCGTTGTCCACAACCCATTTAACGCCGAGCTTCAGCACCTCGTCAAGCCTTTCGTGGTTAAGCTTAAGCTTGCCCCTGGCTCCTACGCCGCACGGTATGTTCCTGAAAAGTGTTGCCATCAGTTCGCTTATCTTTGGCTTTACCTCATCGGCAGACAGACTTGTCCTTATACTGTTAACTCCGCAGTTTATGTCAAAGCCGCACAGTCCGGATGAGATTACGCCCTTATCCTTGTCGAAAGCAGAAACAGCACCCATCGGAAGCCCGTAGCCCCAGTGCATGTCAGGAAGCCCTATTACAGGCTCTATTACTCCCGGCATGCAGGCAACATTGGTCAGCTGTTCAACCGCGGCATCCTCAACCTGGTCGATTATGGCCTTGTTCGCGATAATCTTTGCCTTCACGTTCATGCCAGGCCTAGCACTTTTATCAAGCTCCCATTCAAAGCTGCCCAGCTTTTTGAGTTTTTCCTTCATAATCTGCCTTAATTGTCGATTCCTTTTAAAAAGTTTTCTGATTTCGTGAAATAAATACGCATAAACCTGCGATTTTCTAAATGTCAAGTGCAACCCTGCACCTGAAAATACCGCCTTCCTTCCACAGGTCAAATCTGTACCTGGTCACCGCCTTTACAAGGGTGCCGCCCTTGGATGGGTCAGCGTCCTCGCCGGAAATCCTGGCCTTAATGTGCTTTTCCCGCATTTCAAGTATTTCGATTCCCGAGAAAAACATCTGCTCTATGTCCACGGTTGATATGATTTTCTGCAGCCACTCGAACATGAGGTCCTTCCAGCCATCACCTTCTGCTTCGACAGTCACGGATTTTTCCCGCTTCACCTCGTCTATCTGGCATATTACGCCCAGCAGGGCAAGCGCTGAATTTTTAAAAAGCTCTGCATGAGTCCTCCCGTAGGCCTCGAACATCACGTCCGAAGTCAGGTCCTCTATAATCTTGTAGCGCTCCATCTTCACACATTCACATTTTGAATTCCGGTCTTATTATAACTGCCCGAGCCTCGTGCAGTTGGGATACGTACAGGCAAGACGCCTACATTATATATTTATTCCAGAGTTTCAAATTCTATTATTGGTCTGTATGGTTACTGCAAAAACGGGAATTCCTGGTCTTGACGAAATCACCGGCGGCGGAATACCGGTGGGTCAGACGGTGCTGGTTTCAGGCACCGCCGGAGCTGGAAAGACAATACTGGCATGCCAGTTCGCCTACATGGGCGTAACCAAGTACAAGGAGCCTGCGGTCTATCTGACCTTCGAGGAGACGCCCGAGTCCATAAGTAAAAACGCGCTAAATTTCGGATGGGACTTCAGGCCCATTGAGAAGAGCCAGTCTTTCGCTTTCGTGAAATACGACCCATATCACGTTGATGAGATTATAACAAACCTGGAGTCCAAGGTAAGGGAGATAGAGGCTAAGAGGGTCGTCATAGATACGATTTCTGCCCTTGCGATGTACCTTAGGGACAGGTCAGAATACAGGAGAATGGTCTTCAACATATCGCAGGTGCTTCAGAGGCTTGAATGCACGAGCCTTCTGCTGGGTGAGGTCACACCAGGTTCTAAAGAGCTTTCAAAATACGGTGTGGTAGAATTCGTCGCCGACGCCGTCATAGTTCTTTATTACAGCAGGATGGAATCCTCATTCACAAGGGCGATACAGGTCTGGAAGATGAGGGGCGTCAACCATTCCGAAAAGCTGCATCCTTACAAGATAGGCAGCAAAGGAATTGTCGTATATCCGAAGGAAGAGGCCTTCATGGAACTCAAGTCATGAAACTCAGGGGTGTTGCTCTGAAGACCAGTGCCATAGTCGGTATAGACCCGGGGGTAACAACCGCCATAGCAATACTGAATCTCGACAGGGAAGTCCTGAGCCTGAAGAGCAGCAAGTCATTTTCGCTTGAGAATGCCCTGTCCTTCATCTCATCACAATGCAGACCGCTTATGATTTCATGCGATGTCGCAAAAGCTCCCAAAGTCGTGGAGAAGGTTGCGGCGGCATTCTCAGTCAAGCTTTTCATGCCGGATGAGGACCTTCACAGGCTTGGCAAGTCACGGCTTGTTAAGGAGTTCGATTTTCAGTTCAGCAATACCCATGAGCGGGACGCTCTTGCTTCTGCCCTCACGGCACACGATTCCATAAGGCCGCTTCTCAGGAGGATTGAAGAGAGGCTTGAGAAGATGCGCATACTTACCAGGTTTAGCCGCGACGAGGTAGCAAGAAAGATTATCACAGGCGAGTCCAGAAACATAAACAAGGCGATAGCCTCGCTTTCAGCAAAACCGGATTTAATACGAGCTCGTCCGAAAAAAAGGCCGGTCAAGTCCAGCGCCAGAGCACTGCTTGACGTAAGGGAAAAGGAAATTCACGCTCTTCGCGAAATGCTCAGCATTTCCGATATGAGGATAAGGTCCCTGGAAAAGAGGCTGGTCGGGGCTGAGGAAAGGCTGTCGTCCGCAAAGTTAAGCGTGCAGGCCGTGAGTTCATCCGCAAACGAAATGCAGATAGCCGCGCTAAAAACCGCCGCATCTTGCAGCGACAAGGAGAGAATCCGTCTTGATGCCGAACTTGAAAAGTGCAGGCGCGTTTTCTCCAGGCTGTCTGAAGGCTGGCTTCCTGTTCTCGTCGCAGAGAACTGTGAAAAGTCAGTGATAAAGTCCCTGGATAGCAGGTACGGCCTTGAAGGCAGATGGCTATGTATAATTTCAGACGGCAAAAGCTCAGGACTTAAACTGGCAAAGCTGTCGGAAGGCGTCTTCTGCACAGGCTCTCTCCTGGATGCGATGAAGTATGAAGGTGTGGCGGCGCTCAATCTCAGTGATTTTAAATGCGAACGCGCAGGGGATTTCGGAGCCATATGCATGGACAGAGAAACACTTGGAAAAATAAAATCAGAACAGTTCGCGTCCTGGCTTGAGGGTTACAAGGTCCGTGGCTCTAGACAATATCCGACTCGCTGACTATTATGAAATCCCCAACGGATTTCACAGCAGAAAACGGAACAAGAATCCTGCCCTTCTCGTCTTCCCTCAGGTTCAGGTCGCCCGAGTGCTTGGTAGGCTCAACGAGCACAAGGTTTATCAGCTCACCGGACTCTGTTATGAAATCTATGTCCCCGACAACGCCGAACTTTTTTCCTGATTCCTCAGAAATCAGTACCTTTCCGACCAAATCCTTGCTTCTTACTCTCTCTTCCATTTTATCACTCCTGGCAATATGACCTATGTTAAATATGGTATAATCTATTTAAATAGTTAATTCCGCCACCCCGAAATGATAATGGAAAAGCATGGGTTTTATGCGTTTACAAACATGGTCTGGTACTTGGGTGAAATTTTGTATACATAGGCCTTGCCTTTCCTGTCCCTTATGACCATCTTGTCTTTCATGAGCCTTCTGAGTATATTGTTCACGGACCTTATGGCTGAACCCACATCGTTGTAATCACCAGGCTCCATCTTTTTGACTATCTGCGTGGGTGTCATGGCAGCTCCGCTGGAAAGTATCCCAAGTATATGCTTCTGCCTGTATGGAAGTTCATCAAAGTTCTGTACAGAAACCCTTCTTTCATGCTGTTGGCTCTCCCTGAGAAAGTCCGCGTCTATTATGCTCATGTTACTTTCCATAGCCCTCTGTACAAGCTGGCCGCTCACCCTCAGAATTTCCCTTGGGAAACCATGCGTCCTTTCAAATATGAGCTGGATTGTACTGGTTGCGAACGGCTTCACATCTTCACCACCCACCCACTCAATCCTCTTTTTTATCAGCTCCCTTGTTTCCGCGAGCGTGAGATTTGTAAGTTCAACCCGGGTCTCTATTCTTCTTCTGAATGTCTCAAGCTCGTCCATGAGCCTCTTCTCAAAAACAGGCAGCCCTGCCATTACAAGCGAGAGGTTCTCTATCTGGTCTGTGAGCGTTCTGAGCCACTCGAGCGAGTGCTGACTTGACTCATGGCACTCGTCAACAAGGAGCAGAAGCCTCTTTCCACCAGACTTCCTGTTTACCCATTCACCAACTTCATAGATCGTTACATCGTCTGCGTTTTTCCTTGAGAAGAGCCTGCTGATTATTCCGGGGTTTACTGTTCCCGCAAATATACCCTTCCAGCCCTCGGCATCGTTGGGCGGCTTCGGCACGTAGAAAACCCTGTCGTAACCCTGTATCTTGTTTATTATATTCTTCATCATGGTGGTCTTGCCTGAGCCTGTTGGACCAACTATAAGTGAAAACTTACTCCCGTTGGAAAGGCTGTCCACGAGCGTCTTCATCTCATTTTCATATCCTACGAAAAGGTCCGGGAGTATCTTGAAAACAAACGGGTTTCCTTCCCATCCGAACAACTTCACGTATTTTTCACTTGGTTGAGACTGTTTCATATTTTCACATATTATCCGTGGAGTTTAAATTTATATACCTTTACCTTATCTTAATCAATGAACGAGAAACAGCTCACGCGATTGTCAGTTCTCGGAATAGTGGTAAGCGTTTTTGCCATATACATATTCGTTTCCGGAATCCAACCTTTGCACGTGAAGATTGGTGAAATAGGATTTGATCACGTTGGCAACACTGTGAACGTCACAGGCACGGTCAGAGACTTCAGCATTAGTGATCGTAACGCCTTCTTCACGCTCTATGACAGCACCGGTGAAATAAGGGTTGTTATATGGAGCGATGCCTATTCAGCTATGAAAGATTATGGAATTGTTGCCGAAGACATAAGAGACGGTTCGAAAGTAAATCTCGAGGGAAAAGTGGATGTTCACAGGGGCTATCTTGAGATAGTAATGTCGAGCCCCAGAATTTCGCTGCTGTAATCAGAAATACTTTTCTGCGCCTTCGATCAACTTCACGCACAACTTCACACAGTCATCAATATCTCTCATGTCGACAACTTCAACGGGCGTGTGAATGTATCTGACAGGAACAGTTAACGCTCCGGATGGTATACCTTCCCTTATCGTTGCTGCGGCAGCAGCGTCCGTTGCGCCACCTGACATGACTTCGAGCTGTATCTTTATCTTGTTTTTGTTTGCAGTTTCCTTCACCCACTTCTTTACGTTTGAGTTCACAACGCTTATGGCGTCCTTGATTGCCAGAGTGGGGCCGTTACCCATTTTTATCGGCGCTTCGCTTTCGCTAAGCCCGGGCATACCGCCGGATATTGTCGTGTCCACTGCTATCATCACATCAGGATTCACGCTGAACCCGGAGCCTCTGATGCCTATAAGCCCTATCTCCTCTTTCACGGTTCCTACCAGATAAAGAGAGCCTTTGAACATGCCTATATTTTTTGCCACCTGGAGCAGAACGAGACATCCGACCCTGTTGTCAAAGCCGTGTCCGGTCATCCTTGAGCCCGTAAGCTTCTCCAGAGTCCCTTTTATCGTGATGAAATCACCGACTCCTATGCCGGCCTTCTTCACGTCATCTTCACTTTCGGCGCCGATGTCTATGAACATGTGCTTGAATTTGACAGGCCTTTTCTGCTCATCCTTCTCCTGAAGATGGATGGGCTTTGAACCTATCACGCCCAGCACGGGGCCTTTTGCGCCGTGAATGATAATCCTCTGGGTCGGAAGAATCCTGTCGTCCCACCCGCCCATCTTGTCAAATATTATGAAACCTTCCTTGCTGATGTGCTTCACTATAAGTCCTATCTCATCCATGTGCGCGGCTATCATTATCTTCGGAGAGCCCGATCCCTTTCTGGCTATGAGATTCCCTACCCTGTCGGTCTTTATTTCATCGACGTATGGCTTTAGCTCCTTTTTCATCAGCTCTGAGACGTTCTCTTCGAAGCCGCTTATAGCCGGTGTTTCCACAAGCCTTTTGAACAGGTCTTCCATCCCAACCACCTTTGATTTTGGCATAATATCATGAATATGAATTCATATGCTTATTAATCTTGATTTGGTCAGGACCCTGCACGAGTTCTTCAGTACCAAAACGTCGTTTTCAATCCGGCACCCTCCGGTATTTTTTTCATAGACCCCGGGCTCGATGGTTATCGACATATTCTCCCTTAGTTTTATATCTTCCCTGTTTATGGTTGGGAACTCATGCGTCTCAATTCCAAGGCCGTGCCCAAGTGAATGCTTTACATCAAAACCGGCACTCTTCAATGCCTTCTCGTAGTTTTCATAAAGCGATTTCACACATATTCCGCTTTTTATCGACAGCATGGAATCGTCGTGTACTGCTAGGACAGTCTTTATTATTTTTTTCTCCCTGTCTGAAAGCCGGCCTGCGCAAAACGGCACGGTAATGTCTGTCACGAATCCACTGTAAACAGCTCCGAAGTCCACAATTCCAAGCCCCCTTCCTACTTTGCTGTCGCCAGCTGACGGGTATGGGTGTATGTGCGCGCTTCCGGGCCCGCTTGTAACAATGGTTTCGAAGGGCGGCTTCTCCGAGCCTTTTCTTGCGAGCTCATGCTCGAGGCCGGCCGAAATCTCGCTGGCGGCTATTCCGGTTCGTAACGACTCCTCCAGATACTTTATCCCCAGGTTGCATATGGAAGCGCTTTTCTCGAAGGCCTCTATCTCCTTGGGCTCCTTCACCGCCCGCTCCTCGCTCATGATTTTCCCTATATCAATAAGCCTTGACTTGCGCACTCCCAGGCCCTCAAGCATGCCTATCGTGAACCTGCTCTTTACAACGCCAATTTTGCCGGTTGACGGAAGATGTTTCAGAGCCATGTGAAGTCCCCTCTCTCCTGGCCCAATCTTCACAACCTCATCTGCAGAAGACTGCTCAACTGCCCTTCCATAGTCCAGTTCCGATACAATCATTTTCATCGGTTTGTGTGGCCTAAAAACAAGCAGCCCGCTTCCCATGCCGAAGAAACCCGTCAGGTACGCTATGTTCGGGTCTGTCACAGGCTCCGCATTGACGAAAATGGCGGCTGATACACCCTCTTTGGAGAGCCTTTCTGATATGGACCTTATCTTTTTTCCGCTTATCAGTCTCATACTATTTGAGATCCTCTTTGCTGAGCAGGCAGACATTTGACCTTATGTCATCCTTCTCCATGCCGACCAGATACTTGACCCCCTTTTCCAGGGCTATGCCATTGAGCTTCTGGTCTATAACCCCGTCAAAAACTATTGTGTGCGGGTGCTCTATGGTCCTGAGCGTGCTGAAAAGTTCCGTAACCGGAACCTTTCCGAGCAGCTGGTTCCTAGAGTCGAAAATGCACGCAGCCCTTGTGCCTACAAGGTCCATGAGCAGTTTTTTGAACCTGTCCCGCTGGTCCTTGCTCAGCCTTATGGGCTTCCTGAATCTCTTGTGGTCCCGGTCCCTTCCATGCGGCCTCTGGTGTTCCCTCTCACTCTTCTCTTCTTTGTGAGGCTGGGGTCTCCATTTTGCCGCATGTGACTGGGGCTTGAACTTGAACTGGCTTGCAGGAACTCTTTCGCGCAGGCACTTGTGTATCTCCTTATTGCTCAGCTCCTCTACCTCCCTGCCCTCGGGAGCCATTGCCACAAAATCAATCTCTGTTGACTCCATGAGCCCCTTAAGGTTTAGCTCACCGCCCCTGTCGCCGTCCATGAAAGCGACTGAGACCTTCTCCTTTGCAAGCTGCACGACGGCATCGGGTATACTTGCCCCCTCTATCGCTATGGTGTTGCGGACGCCGTGTTTCAGAAGAGTTATTACGTCCGCCCTGCCTTCCACAATTATCATTTCGTCCGAGTCCATCAGATTGGGCCCGCATGGAAGTCCCTGATACGAAGATATCTCGTGAACCCTCACAGCCTCCTTTATCTCCTCTGAAAGCTCGTCTGCGTTCGGAACACCACTTTCGACGAGGTTCTTCAGAATGTCCTTGGCCTTCTCCACGACGTACTTCCTCTTGTCAGACCTTGTATCCTCAACGCCCTTTACTATTATCTTGGCGGTGCAGGGCCCGACCCTTTCTATAGTCTCAAGAGTCGCTGCTATAAGCGACGTTTCTGATGCGTCAAGGGAACTTGGTATTATTATCTCTCCCTCTGACTTCCCGTCCTTTGAAGTCACGTTTACCTCGATTCTCCCTATTCTTCCCGTCTTCTGCAGTTCCCTAAGATTAAGGTCAGAACCGAGCAGGCCCTCAGTCTGCCCAAAAACAGCCCCTATAACATCGGGCTTCTCAACAACCCCGTTTGCCTCCAGACGGGCCTTTATCACATACTTTATCGAAGTCGGAGCCAATTTCGACATGATAATCACCTTCCTTTAATTCCTCTATCCTACTTTTACCGAATTTCATGAACTTCCTCCTGAGCCTTTCATTGACCATTACTTTATGCTTGCTTAGCAGGTAACTCAGCTTGGACGCAATCCTTTCTCCCTCAGAATCAAAATCCGTCAGTATGACTACTTCCTCTTTGCATGCTGCTTCGCGCGAACTGCGCGCCTGTAAATCATGAATGGATCTTGAAACATGAATGGCGAACTCAGAGAGCGGCCTTCCGTTCAGTGATATGATATTTTTTACACCGAGGCTTTTTAAAGCCTTACTGTCCCTTGGGCCCTCTGTT
>Ga0315291_10011176_pt1 | contig 10958 bp, 8 predicted proteins | sample YL17G12_20_MG_FD_203070 | JGI IMG/M metagenome (GOLD analysis project Ga0315291, IMG submission 203070) | Sediment microbial communities from Yellowstone Lake, YNP, Wyoming, USA - YL17G12_20 | ecosystem: Environmental > Aquatic > Freshwater > Lake > Sediment | place: USA: Wyoming | collected... | reverse complement strand
GCACAACGAGCGGCGCTTTGTGGGACTCTCGGCTGAGGACACGGGCTTTGACCCCGATCGCTACCAGGGCAAGGTCGTAGTGGCCACTTTGCACCGCGCCAAGGGACTGGAGTGGGACCGCGTGCACCTGACGGCCGTCAACAACTATGACTTCCCCTCGGGCGGGGAGCTGGACCGCTACCGTCAGGAGCCCTGGTACGTGCGCGACCAGCTCAACCCGGAAGCCGAGGCACTGGGTCAACTGGAGGCATTGCGCCCGGGCGGACCGCCCTACGTTGAAGGCGAGCCCTCGCGCCAGGCGCGTCTGGACTACATCAGCGAGCGGCTGCGCTTGCTCTACGTGGGCATCACCCGCGCCAGGCGTGAACTGATTGTGACCTGGAACACGGGTAAGCGCCAGGCCGACCCGAAGCAACCGGCGCTGGCCTTCACTGTCCTGCGCACATACTGCGAGATGCGCCAGAAGAGCAAGGAGGCCGGCCATGAAGCTGCCTGAGGGGTTCATGTTCAGCCAGAGCAGTCTGCAGGACTATCAGGACTGCGCGCGGCGCTTTCAACTGCGCTACCTGGAGCACTGTCGCTGGCCCGCGCCGCAGACTACGGACGCGCTCGAGTTCGAGCGCGACATGCGACTAGGCCACGCCTTCCACCGCCTGATGAGCCAGTTGCACTCGGGTGTGCCTGCGGAAGCCCTGGAGGCCGGGGCCGAGGCGGACCCCGAGCTGGCGCACTGGTGGGCTAACTATCAGTCTGCCCCGCCGCAGGCTTTGCCGGAAGCGCTGCGCGGAACAGAACTGACGCTCTCGACTGCCCTGGCGGGCTGCCGGCTCGAGGCGCGCTACGATCTGCTGGCAGGCGCCCCGGGCGGACGCTGGGTCATCATAGACTGGAAGACCAACCGGCGCCGCGCGCCGCGCTCCACCCTCAGTCAGCGCCTTCAGACCCGCATCTACCCCTTTGTACTGGTCGAGGCAGGTGCCACGCTTAACAGCGGCGTGCCCATCGCGGCGGAGCAGGTCGAGATGCTCTACTGGTTCGCCGAGTTCCCGGCACAGGCCGAGCGCTTCCCGTATGACAGCGGGGCGCATTTGGCCGACGCGCTTGCTCTGGATGGGCTGCTGCGCGAGATCCAAGCTCTGTCAGAGGACGGTTTTGCCAAGACTGACGACCGCCGGCGTTGCCGCTACTGCGTCTACCGCTCCCTGTGCTGGGAGGACGTGCTGGCCGGCGCGCTGGCGGAGCTGGAGGAGCCCGCCGAAGGCGAGGCCGCGCTGGAAGGCCTCGACCTGGAGACGGTCGAGCCAATCCCATTCTGAACAGGTCATTGCGGAGTTGCCGATGAAGTGGTTGGAGCCACAACCGGTTGACGTGCCGCTTGAGTTGCAGGCGGCGGTCGGCGGGCATGCGCTGGTAGCGCAGGCCCTCGTGCGGCGTGGGATCAGCACACCACAGGCCGCGCTGGCCTTCCTTGACCCTGCGCAATACACGCCGACCCCTCCGTGGGAGTTGCCCGACATGGATCTGGCAGTGCGGCGTCTGCAGGACGCCCTTGCGCGCGGCGAGCGCATCCTGGTCTGGGGTGACTTTGACACGGACGGGCTCACGGCCACCGCTGTTCTAGTGGAGGCGCTACGCGCGCTGGGCGGCCAGGTCGACTGGTACGTCCCTGACCGTCGCATCGAATCGCACGGCGTGCACTGGCATTCCCTGCAGCCCTTCCTGGGGCGCGGCGCGCGCGTACTGCTGACGTGCGACACGGGCATCACGGCCCACGAGCCGCTGGCGCTGGCGCGCAACGCGGGCCTGGACGTGATCGTCACCGACCACCACGCGCTGCCGCCAGCGCTACCCACTGCGCTGGCCATCGTCAACCCCAATCGCCTGCCAGAGGGGCATCCGCTGCACTACCTATCAGGCGTGGGCGTGGCCTATGAGCTGGCTGTCGGGCTGGGCGTGCCGGAACGCGGGCTGGACCTGGCGGGGTTGGGCCTGGTGGCCGACGTGGTTCCCCAGCGTGGCGAGGTGCGCTACCTGGTGCAGCGCGGCTTGCAGGCGCTGCACCGCGCGGAGCGTGTCGGCGTGCAGGCGCTGCTGGAGGTGGCGGAGGTCGATCCGGCCAGCGTGGACGAGGATCACATCGCGTTCTCTCTGGCACCACGGCTCAACGCGCTGGGTCGCCTGGCGCACGCCTCGGCTGGCGTGGAGCTGTTCCTGACCGACGATCTGGCGCGCGCGCGCGCGATTGCCGCCGAGATGGAGGTGCTCAACGTGCGCCGCCAGTTCCTCAGCCGGCAGGTCACTGCGGCGGCGCGGGAGCTGGCCCTGCGCGATCGCTCGGCCGCCTCTGCACCCGTGTGGGTGTTGGCGCAGCCGCACTGGCCCGCGGCAGTGCTGGGCATCGCGGCGGGCCGCCTGGCCGAGCGCTTCTACCGGCCGGTGGTGCTGATTGCCAACCCGCCTGGAGAGACTGCGCGCGGCTCGGCGCGCTCCATCCCCGGCGTGGACATCCGCGCTGCCCTGGCGCAGCACAGCGCCCTTTTCGGGAGCTTCGGCGGTCACCCCATGGCGGCCGGATTCTCGTTGTCCGAGGAGCGCGTCCCCGAGCTGCGCCGTGCGCTGATCGCGAGCATGGGCGCGCAGGTGGGTGCAGCGCGGCCCGAGCGCGAGCTGCCCGTCGAGGCTTACTTTTCCCTGCCTGAGCTCGACCTGGAGCTTCTGGGACAGGTGTCGCGGCTGGCGCCGTTTGGGGCGGGCAACCCGGCCCTAACCCTGGCCACACAGCAGGTGCGCATCGCGAGCCACAAGACCATCGGGCGCACCGGCGAGCACCGGCGGCTGGCGCTGACGGATGCGCAGGGGCACACGCAGGAGGTGCTGTGGTGGCAGAGCGCGGACCTGCCGCTGCCCGACGGTGCCTTTGACCTGGCCTACGTCCTGCGCGCCAACGAATTCGCCGGCGAGCGCCGCCTGCAGTTGCAGTGGGTGGACGCGCGCGGCGCAGAGCGACCGCTGGTAGAGCTGGCCCCGGCCGCGGCGATTGAGGTGGCCGATTATCGCTCGCTGCTGCAGCCGCTGCCCGATTTGCGGGCGCTGTGGGACGCTGGGACGACCCAACTGTGGGCTGAGGGCCTGGACGTGACGGGCTTTCCGGCGCGCGGCCGCCACCAACTGCAGCCGGGGCCGGTGCTGGCGGTGTGGACGCCACCTCCGGGGCCGCGCGAGTGGGAGCAGGCGCTGCGGCGTGTGGGCCCGCAGCAGGCCTACCTCTTTGCGGTCGATGCGGCGTTGGACGCGCCCGAGGCCTTCCTGCGGCGACTGGGCGGCCTGGTCAAGCATGCCTTGGTTGTATACGCTGGGCGGCTGGAGTGGGAGGCGTTGGCGGCGGCGACGGGGCAGCGCGCGGAGACGGTGCGCGCCGGCGTGCGCTGGCTCGAGGCGCGCGGGCAGATGGCGTTGGTGGCGCGCGAAGAGGGCGCAGTCTACGTCAGCGCCGGCGGGCGCAGGGATGAAGGCGCACAGCGCAGCGCCTGGGCCGAGTTGTGCGAGCTGCTGCGCGAAACGGCTGCGTATCGCGCGTACTGGCGCGGCGCGGAGGGGCGAAGGCTGGTTGGCGGCCGGTGACTAGTAGAACATCTCGATGGGCCAGCCCTCGCGCATGGCATGGGCCTTCAGGCGCGGGTCCGGGTTGACGGCCACCGGACAGCCCACGCACTGCAGCAGGGGCAGATCCGAATAGCTGTCGGTGTAAAAGTAGGCCTGGGCCAGGTCGCCGTCGTGGCGCCGGAGAAAGTCCTGCGCCCAGAGGACCTTGTCGGGTCCGTAACAGGTAGGCAGCAGGATACTGCCGGTGAGGCGGCCCCCAACAACCTCCAGACGGGTGCAGAGGTAGTCGTTGATCCCCAGGTAGTGAGCCACCGGCGCGACGACGTAGGGCGTGGACGCCGAGATCAGCGTGACGACGTGGCCTTGCGCGCGGTGCTCGTTGAGGCACTGGACGGCCTTCTCGGCGACATAATGCACCATCATCTCGTCAAAGAAGCGCTGGCAGAAGGTCGTGGTCTCGGCTTCGTTGGCCTTGGCGGTGATCTCGGCCAGCTTGGCGGCCACAGCCGGGTAGTTGAGGAAGCCCACCTTGTAGAGCGCCGCGTACCAGTAGGAGCGCAACATGGCCGCGCGCCCCACCTCGCCGCGGCTCCACATATAGCGCATGTACAGCATGCCAGAGCTGTCGCGCAGCACGGTGCGGTCCATGTCGAAAAAGGCGATCGTTTGGGTCATGAGTCTGCAGGGCACACCTTTCGAGTCGTAGTCGGCTGTGAAACGCGCAGCGCAACGGATGGATCATGGTGCGTGACGGACAACGCGACGCGCAGCACGAATCACACGGTCCCGATTCTAGCACAGATTGGCTGACAGCCCAAGTGAGAGGGTGTTGAGAAAGCCTTCCTGACAGGTGGCGCTGCATACCTGTCGGCGCCTGCCAGTGCACCTTTCGCGAAAGTCATTCCCCACTCTCCCGGTGAGACGAAACCCTGCAGGGATGAGCTGTATGCCGGGTCGTGCTGACGCACTCCCTGGCAGTCGTCAGGAACCAAACTACTATGGTTTGACAAGATGACGAAAAGGCGTACAATGCCACGCGTTGCAGTTAGCCCGCTACCACCTGCATAGTTGGGACGCGGGCCTTTTGCTGTCTCGGGAGCTTGTATGTTCCATGCGAGACAGGTGCGCTGCACGCCAGTCTTCGTTGAGGTAGAGACCGCATGGCACAAGCAAAGACAGTCCCGGCGGAGGCCACCCGCAAAACCGAGGCCGGGCATGGGCTGGCCCCGCAAGTCGTCAGGACTCTGATGGACGCTGCGCACAGCGATGGCGCTGCTGTCCTGCAGTCCCAGGGTACGTCCCTGCAGGGCTTGAGCGCTGCCGAGGCCGAGGACCGTCTGGACAAGTTCGGACCCAACGAGGCGGTCAGGGAGCAGCGTCAGCACTGGCTGCTGCGTCTACTGGGCAATCTCACCAACCCTTTGATCATCCTGCTGGCCATACTTGCGCTGATCTCGTTTGTCACGGGCGACATCCGGGCCACCGTCATGATGGCCACCATGATCACGATCGGCGTGACGCTGCGCTTCTTTCAGGAGTCACGCGCCGACGATGCGGCACGGCAACTTAAGGCTATGGTCAGCACCACGGCCACGGTGGTGCGGGATGGGCACAGACAGGAGGTCCCGCTCAAGTCCCTGGTTCCGGGGGACATCATCGCACTTTCGGCTGGGGACATGGTGCCGGCGGAAGTGCGCCTGCTCTCGGCCAAAGACCTGTTTGTCAACCAGGCTGCGCTCACGGGCGAGTCGCTGCCAGTCGAAAAGTCGATCGCTCCGGACACCCGGACGCTCGAGAGCCCACTGGAGGCCAACAACCTGTGTTTCATGGGCACCAACGTCGAGGTGGGTGCGGCCACGGCGGTGGTGCTCTGCACGGGCACTCTCACGCACTTTGGTTCTTTGGCGCACGGTGTGGTCGAGCGTCGCACCGAGACCAGCTTCGACAAAGGCATCAGCGCTTTCACCTGGCTGATGATCCGCTTCATCCTGGTGATGGTGCCGGCCGTGTTCGTCATCAACGGTTTGAGCAAGCACGACTGGTTCCAGGCCTTTTTCTTCGCCTTGGCCGTCGCGGTGGGCCTCACTCCTGAGATGCTGCCCATGCTGGTGACCGTCAACCTGTCCAAGGGCGCTATGGCGATGTCCAAGCGGAAAGTCATCGTCAAGCGCCTAAACGCCATTCAGAACTTCGGGGCCATGGACGTACTCTGCACCGACAAGACCGGCACGATCACGCAGGGCCGGGTCATTTTGGAGCAGCACGTGGACGTGCACGGCGACGAAAGCGAGCACGTCCTGGACTATGGCTATCTCAACAGCTTCCATCAGAGTGGACTGAAGAACATGCTGGACGTGGCCGTCCTGGCCCACGAAGAACTGGCGGCCCGTCTGGAGCACGTCTACCGTAAGGTGGACGAGATCCCCTTTGACTTTGTGCGACGGCGCATGTCCGTCGTGGTCGAGGACTCACAGCACCATCACATCCTGATCTGCAAGGGTGCCGTCGAGGAGGTGCTGGCACTCAGCACGAGCGTGGAGGAAGAGGGACGTATCGTTCCGCTGGACGAGACGCATTACCAAGCTGCGCACGACCTGACACTCGGTCTGAATGAGGACGGCTTCCGTGTTCTGGCTCTGGCCTTTCGAATCCTGCCCAACGGCGACAAGACCTATGCCGTCAAGGATGAGGTCGACCTGACGCTGCTCGGCTTCCTTGCCTTCCTGGATCCGCCCAAGGAGACCGTTCCGGCGGCATTGACCGAGCTGGCCGGCCTGGGCGTGCAAACCAAGATTCTGACCGGCGACAATGAGATTGTGACGCACAAGATCTGCAAACAGGTCGGGCTGCGAGTTGAAAGCACTTTGCTTGGCAATGAAATCGAGGCGATGAACGATCAGCAGCTCGCGGAACGAGTCGAGCATACAACGGTCTTTGCCAAGCTCTCGCCCGCGCATAAGGACAGGATCATCCGAGCGCTGCAGGCCAAGGGCCACGTCGTTGGCTTCATGGGTGACGGCATCAATGACGCGCCGGCCCTGCGCAGCGCCGATGTGGGTATTTCCGTCAACTCGGCAGTGGACATCGCCAAGGAATCGTCAGACATCATCCTGCTCGAGCACAGCCTGCTCGTGCTGATCGACGGTGTGATCGAAGGGCGCAGGGTCTTTGGAAACATCATCAAGTACATCAAGATGGCAGCCAGCTCTAACTTTGGCAACATGTTCAGCGTCGTGGGCGGCAGCATCTTCCTGCCTTTCTTACCCATGCTTCCCATTCAGATCCTGACTAACAACCTGCTCTACGACCTCTCGCAGACGACCATTCCGACAGACGATGTGGACGGCGATTGGCTGGCCAAGCCGCACAAGTGGGCCGTGGGACATCTGACCAAGTTCATAATCTTCATTGGACCCATGAGTTCCATCTTCGACTATGCCACCTACCTGATCATGCTGTTCGTGTTCAAGGCGTGGTGGATTCGCGATCCGTACCATCAGGCTCTGTTTCACACCGGCTGGTTCGTCGAGTCGCTGTTCAGCCAGACGCTGATCATCCACGTGATCCGCACGTACAAGATTCCGTTCTTCCAGAGCAGAGCGAGCTGGCCGCTGACCATGACCTCGATCCTAATTGTGACGGCCGGTGGTCTGTTGCCCTACTCGCCGTTGGCTGGAGCGTTGGGATTCGTGCCGTTGCCACCGCTCTACTGGCTGCTTCTGGCCGGAATGCTGCTGCTATATCTCACAATCACGCAGGTCATGAAAAACTGGTTCCTGCGCAGGTTTGGAGCAGACTAGGGGACCCCGTTGGGTGGATCGGGTGCCAACGCATCTGAACCCGGAGAGGGCCGACCCGAGAGGGGTCGGGCGCAGAGCCCGGCCCCTTTTGCATTCGCCCGGTCGAGAACGGTCCAGGGCTGCACGCTGGGCGATGATGACCGGCACGCCTTGTACCTTCTTTTGACAGGTGGGGCGGTGTGTGTTATACTCGTTTATGGCAACTGGTGGCGTAGCGCAAGGAGTGCACGTTACAGACCATCGTACCATCGACAAGATGCGCCGGCTGACGGGCATTCCGGCGGCCGTCGGCAAGGGCGTCTATGCGCCCGAGGGTTGCCTGGAGCCGGAGCCGTTCTTTGCCGAGCTGGCCAGGCGTGAGATCAAGATCGAAGAGCTGGTTGCATGAGATGATCGACCGGTACCACAAACTGTAGATCAGGTGTTTCAGCCAACAGCATTACCATCCTGGGCAGAGGGGGTACTGCCGACCATGAGACCCGCAGACACGAGTCCCAACGAGACCAGGGGCTCAAACGGAATGCTGCGTGCCCTGAATTCCCGCAATTTCCGCCTGTACTTTGCTGGCCAGCTTGTCTCGCTGGTGGGCACCTGGATGCAGATGGTGGCCATGAGCTGGCTGGTGTACCGTCTGACAGACTCGGCTGCGACGCTGGGCTACATTGGATTCTTGAGCCAGATCCCGACCTTTGTTCTGGCACCCCTGGCAGGGGTTGTGGCAGACCGCTGGAACCGCCGCAGCATGATGGTTGTGACCCAGACCCTGGCCATGCTGCAGGCGTTTTTCCTGGCTTTTCTCGTCTGGTCAGGCACTGCGGCCGTTTGGCAGATCATCCCTCTGAGTCTCTTACTGGGCGTGATCAATGCCTTCGATGCCCCTGTGCGCCAGGCCTTCACGGTTGACCTGGTAGACCGCAAAGAGGACATGGTAAACGCCATCGCCGTCAGCTCGATCATGTTCAACGGAGCTCGGCTGATAGGACCTACGGTGGCCGGGCTGTCGATTGCTGTCATCGGAGAAGCGGGCTGTTTCTTCCTCAACGGGGTGAGCTTCCTGGCCGTGATCGTGGCCATGTTCATGATGCGGCTGGCTCCTCCCAAAGTGCGCACGCTCGAATCCCGACTCATGCAGGACCTCAAGGAAGGCGCTTCCTACACCTTTCGGTCGATTCCGATCCGGATCCTGTTGCTCTTCTTGGCGCTCATGAGCGTGGTGAGCATGCCCCTGCAAACGCTGATGCCTGTTATGACCAAGCAGGTGCTGCACGGAAGCGCAGCCATGCTCGGCTTCCTGGTCGGGGCAGCGGGTGTGGGGTCGCTCATCGGGGGGCTCTACCTAGCCCAGAGGCGGGACGTTCTGGGATTGGAGAAACGCATAGCGTTTTCGGCGGGCCTTTTCGGTGTGGCTGCTGTGGCTCTTGGCTTCACCCGCTCCGTGTGGATCGCCCTACCGTTGGCTGTGGTGGCTGGGCTGGGCCTGATGGTTCAGGCCGGATCCAGCACTACCTTGGTGCAGACCCTGGTTGAGGACGACAAGCGCGGACGCGTCATGAGCTTCCAAACCATGGCCTTCATGGGCATGATGCCATTCGGGAGCCTCTTGGGAGGGGTACTGGCCGACTGGATCGGCGCCCCCGCGACCCTGCTGCTGAGCGGTGTGATCTGTCTGGTCGGGACGCTGGCGTTCGCCCGCCAGCTCGACACGTGGCGCCAACACGCGCATCCGGTGTATGAGCGCATCGGCGTCATGGGGCAGAGTGGGAAGAGCGACAAGTGACGAGCATCGAGCCGCTTTTCTGGAGCCTGCAAAGCTACGTCTGGGACGACTACTTGCAGTTCACCGAGTGCCGCGAGGAGATTCGTGCGACGGCGGCGCGGCTGGGACAGTACCTGCCTGCGGGGGGGCGAGTGCTCGACGTGGGTTGTGGTACTGGCAATTACGCGCTGGCTCTGGCCGAACTGGGCTACTGCGTGGTCGGTGTCGACTACTCGACTGGCATGCTGCGCCGGGCACGCGCCAAAGCGGCGCGCCTGCCCCAGGCGCGGCTCGAGTTTCGGCAGGTCGACCTGAACCGCGGCCTGCCCTTCCCTGCCGGGGCGTTCGACGGGGCCATCGCCGTAGCAGTCTTGCAGTGCGTGGCCGATCCCGGGGCCCTACTGCGTGCGCTGCGACGCGTGCTCCGGTCGCCGGGCGTGTTCCTGCTCGTGGCTCTGGACCCTGCGCAGCGCGCGGTGGTGAAGCGCAAGCCTAAGACGACCCCGAGGAGGTGGGTCATACGTCAGGTCAAGGCGCTGGGCAACCGCAGCCAGCGCGTGCAGCGCTACAGCCGGGCAGAACTGACAGCACTGCTGGACCGGGCGGGCTTTGATTTGTTGGAGGAGCGCGCGGCACCCGGTACAATCGGGTTGTTGTGTCGCGTTGGAGACAAGGCCGCTCACGGTGGCCAGGAGATTCGCGGTGACGACCCAATGGAATGAAGCCGGGGTGAAACGCTGGTTGCGCGGCCAGAGGGCGGCTCAACGGCGGATCGAGCGAGAACGAATTGGCGCTCTCTTGAACCTCACGCCGGACAGGTCGTGGGACACCTACCTGTCTCTGCTGCAGGTGGGCGGCGGGTATTGCGGGGATGCGGCAGGGACTTCCTACGTTCTGTGGGCCATGCGTCAGCTCCTGCATGCACTAGAGCGCAGTAGGTGAGGTCGCGCATGGGCGTGTTGGAGGCCCTGATAGAGGCCACCACCTTCTTGGAAAACCGGGGCGTTCCCTATGCTGTCATTGGGGGGCTGGCCGTCCAATACTGGGGCGAGCCCCGCGCCACGAGGGACGTCGACATCGTGGTCATGGTGTCTGGTGGCTGCCAGGAAGGTTTCTTGAGTGATGCGCTGCAGCAGTTCCGTCCGCGCGTCGCGGATGCCCTGGCGTTCGCCCGCCGCAACCGTGTGCTCCTCGTGTCGGCGGTGGACGGCACCCCCATTGACATCACACTTGGTATTCCTGGCTATGAAGAAGAAGTGATGCGCCGAGCGGTGAACGTCGCGTTCCCTAATCTGCGCCCCGTGCGCCTGATCAGCGCAGAGGACTTGATTATCCACAAATGCGTAGCGGGACGTCCCCGTGATGTGGAAGACGTCGAACGCATTCTGCTGCGTCAGCGCCTGGATGTGGATTTGCGCTACATCCGTAGATGGTTGCGTGCCTTTGCGCCGGTCGTGGACCAGCACGACCCGCTTGTGGTGTTCGAGAGCGCAGTCAGGAAGACGCGCAGTGCATTGCGCAGCTTTGGCGGGCGACCGTGACCGGACGAACCATCGTCGCGTGGGCGACTCTGCCCCATTGGAGCACGAGGTGACCACGGGACAAACCCAAATCGCGAACCTGTCTCGCACCAAGATCATCGCCTGCCAGACCGTGGCCCAGGCGCTGCAAGGACTGCTGCCGAGCACGGCGCAGCTCAGTGTGCTCGAGTTCGGTTTGCACCTGACGCCCGAGAAGCTGCACGAGACGCTACAGGCTGAAGTGGACCGTAGCGATGGCGACGTAGACACAATCCTGTT
>Ga0315291_10011174_pt1 | contig 10959 bp, 8 predicted proteins | sample YL17G12_20_MG_FD_203070 | JGI IMG/M metagenome (GOLD analysis project Ga0315291, IMG submission 203070) | Sediment microbial communities from Yellowstone Lake, YNP, Wyoming, USA - YL17G12_20 | ecosystem: Environmental > Aquatic > Freshwater > Lake > Sediment | place: USA: Wyoming | collected... | reverse complement strand
GGAAGCGCGGGGCGGAAAAATAGGAGTTTTCGATGAGCATTGGGGAGTCATTGACCGACAACAGGCGCTGGAACCAGTTCACCCGTGCTGCCTCGGGAAGCGCCAGCGTCCGCTGGATGTCCAGGGGAGGGTCATAAAGCACCTTTCCGAGCAGGCAGGCAGAGGGGTTCAAGCCGTTACGGCGCATGATATTCGAGAAATCCAGCAGGCGCAGCACCCCTTGCTTGATCTTCGGCGGCGCGGCAAAGGTGCCTTTGCCATGAACCCGGTAGAGGATGCCTTCTTTGATCAGGTTCTCGATCGCCTGGCGTACCGTAGCCCGGCTGACACCAAAAGCCTGCATCAGCGTCCGCTCGGAAGGAATCTGCTCTCCGATAGGCCATTCACCGCTCTGGATCTTGCTGCGGATGACCTGCCCCAGGCTGTGGTAGAGCTTAAAGGGGCTGGTGTGGATTGCAGCAACCTCTTCGAGGCCGATGATGGTGTGGTTTTTCATAAAGAAGAGAGATGAGAATTAAGGAACGTAATGAATGAGGGTGTGATACGGTGGTCCGTACCAGTATTATATAATAAGACAGGGGAGAAGTCAATAAGGGTTCAGAAATTGGGTAGTTACCTTACCGCGATATCAAGGGCAGGTAGAGGAACGGCGATTCCCCGGTGTAGCGTGGGCTCATCTCCGAGCTGTCCAGGGTGGACGGCATGACGCCGATCAGGGTTACACTGGTGGATATCTCACCTGTGGGCAGAGGGATCGACCAGTCGCCCGAGGCAAGCGCTGATACCTCCTGTAAGTAGACCCCGCCCCCGCCGATCCCGGCAGGATCGTCCAGGGCATGGTAAAGATGGATGAGGCAGTTTGCGCAGGCTCTACCCGAGATCGTGCTGTCGCTGGCAGAGGTGATGACCGGGTATTGCATCCAGTTGTTCGGTCCGGGCGGTGTATGGGCACCGTTCCAGGTGTGCCCATCGTTGCCCAGGTCAATCGCCAGACCGCCATTGGCGTAGACAGAGCGGGGTTGGAATTCATTGCCAATGGCGCTGCTCCCCACCAGGGCGATGCCGGCCCCGCCGTTATTGGCGACGAGAGCCGGGCGCACCGCCGTCCCGGTCGTCCCATTGAGCATTATGCCTGCCAGCAGGTTACCCCGGGGCGTTACGTTATCCGTCCCCACCCCGATATAGTTGGACGCCTCAATCTTGGTGCCATTCGTATACTCGATGTAGATACCCTCACGGGCATTGGCGGAAATATATTGGAAAACTCCCCCTGAAGACGAACCGATCGTGTTATTGGGGCCGTTATAGATCGCCAACCCTGTCTCACCGTTGGGGATGGCGGTGCCGCTGGCGTTGATGCCGATATAGTTGTTATCGATGGTGTTCAAGGAGGCGCCGGTGGTCAGGCGGATGCCACATTTGGTATTGCCGCTGATGGTGTTATGGTGGGAGGCATCGCCAATCTTATTATTCGTGGCAAGGTTGCTGATCTTCACGCCATCTTCGCTGTTTGGCAAAGCATGGGCCCCGGTTTCGTCCGTGCCGATCATATTGCTGATAAGGACCGCATTCACTGAACCAAACAACCAGACGCCAGGCCCACCCATGTTGCCAGAGAGGGTATTCCCTTCGATGTGGGTGCCGATAGTGTCCTTATCGTAAATACCAGACAGCCCATTGCCCATGGCGCTGGTACCATCTGTGCCAATGTCATTATTTGACAATCCTGTGTTGGAAATCTTATTCGTAGGGGTCCCGTTGATATTAACGCCATTATACGCGCTGCAGACGATGCGGTTGCCGCTGATGACGGTATTATCAGCGCCCCCATCGATATAGATGCCATCAAGGCCGTTTTTGGCTGCATCCACACAGCTATGGGTCGTATCATTCGGTGTACCGATCAGGCTGCTCTGGATGGTATTGCCGTTGCCGCCGCTGGCGCTGCCGTGGATAGTGACGCCGGCATCGGTGTTGCCGATGATCACCAGGTTTTCGAGCGTGTTATCGTTACCCGTCACCTGGATACCGTCGTGCGGAGCGTTGCTCACGGTGAGGTTACGGAGGGTGTTGTTATTGCCCTGGATGCGGAAAATGCTCTTACCGGAGGCCAGACCCTGACCGCTGACGGCGATGTTGTTAGCCGCCCCATTTACATCAATGCTGTTGCCGGTCCAGATGATCGTCCCGTAGGTGTCCGTCAGCACGATGGTTTGATCAGCGATTGCGCTGGCGAAGGTGATCGTCGCCGAGGGGTCAGACGAGGCCTGCTGGATGGCTGCGCGCAGGGTGCAGTGATCGGTGCCGTCGTTACAGACGCCGTCGCCTGGGATCAAGTCGGGGCGATCTGCAATGACATCGACAATATACGGACCGCCAGCGCGCGCCGTTTGCCTTGGGTCATCCGGCAGCCCGGTCAGGGTCAGCAGGAGTGCTAACACGGCCAACAAACGCATGGTCATACGACCCTCCTTAGTATCTTTCCGGAAATTCTTTTTGTTGTGTGTACGTTGGTGCAGCTACCGTCCGCACCACTAATAATATATCAATTTTCGGATATGCACTTAAGGATTTAACGTTATCTCAACCTGGAAATGGCGCTGCTCGCCCGGCTCGATAACCTGCAGTGTACCGTTGGCGCGTTCCTGGCTGCGACCATCCACCCAACAGTTGGCGGGTTCCAGTCCCAAGACATAGGCGGCGTGCCCCATCATCTTCCACTCCACCAGGTTGGGGAGGGTATTCTTCTGGAAGCGGACGGTCAAGGAGAGCTGGCGGGTGGGGTTGGAGAGGGTGATGGCAGCCCAGCCGTCCCGGTCTGCCGGCAGGTCGTGGTAGAAAACCTGCTCCTTGTAGCCGTGGGTCGGCTGCTGAAAGCGCATCCAATCGCCCAACCCGCGTGCGGCAACCGCGTCACGTGGGTGGACCGGATGAGGCTCGGCTGTGAGCGTGCAGGTCTCGTCGAGGAGCGGGAAGCCCAGGTTGATGTGGTAGAGGATCATCAATGGGCTGGGGGCTTCCCCCAGGTTTTCGACCCGGTCCTGGATCAAGATACGGTCCTGCCCCAGCCAGGAGGTCACCCGGCGGGTCAGGCGCAGGTCCTCGGCGAACAGGCGTGCCTGGCGTACCTCACCTTCGACCCAAAAGGCACATTCATCACCCTGCCATTCCTGGTTCACGCGCAGGTTACGGGCTGGCAGGTGCGAGAGCCGCCCGTGCAACCCCAGAGCCTCCCCTTCGTCTTCGCCGGGTGATCCCAGGTAGGTGAGTCCGCAGCCGGTCATCAACCCGCCGCCGAAGGTACGCAGCCAACCCAGCCCCTCAGGCTCGTAGAATGACGGGTGAGCGAAGCCGGCGGGTGAGATCCATGCCAGAGGCAGGCCGCGGTAGGAGGCTGGTCCCAGGTCCAGGCCGCGGTCGATCAAGAGCGTAAACTCCAACCCTGAGCCAGTGCGCACCTCGGCGATGCGCAGGCCGCGCTCGGGGCCATCGCTCCATTCGCCCAGCTTGATACCCGCGATCTGCGACAGGTCGCCGACATAAGGCAGCAGCTCTGCCCGGGTCCACTTCCGACCATATAGTGTGGCCATATCTAACCTCCTCTATAGGCTCCATCTTTTATAGCTGAACTGCTCGAAATAGAACAGCATGCGAGCCACGACCGCTTCCTGCCAGACGTCGCGGCGGCGGCGGTCGCCCACAGCCCAGCCCTTAGGTCCCAGGGAACCCTGGCACTGCTCGCGCTGGTAGGCCTCCTCGAACACGCGTGGACCCAGGGTGCCGGCCTCCTGTAAAGCCCGCAACTGTTCAGAGGTGAACAGGTTGCCCAGGTTCTCCAGCACATCCCGCGCCACCGCCTGCCCCCCCAATCGCTCGAAGATCGACCAGATATTCACTTTGACGATCCCGTCACCCGCCAGGCGGGGTAAATCCTCGTCATGCAGGCTGGAGGAGCCGTGCAGGACCATGCGGCTGCCGATGCGGTCGCGGATAGCCCGAGCGACGGCGCCATTGTAGTGAGCTACAGCAGCCGTGGAGCGGTGCTCGGTCCCCAGGTAGGGGACGATCAGAAAAGCCCCGGTCTCGCGCAGGAAACGCTCAGCCAGGGCCGGGTCAGTCAGACCACCGCGCGGTGCGGAATCGGCAGCCTGGACGACCTCCTCCACAGCCCCTTCGACCCACACCCGGCCTCGGTAACGCTCTACAAATCCGGCGACCTGGCGGATGTTCTCATCGATGGGCAGCATCGAGCAGTCGTACATGATGGTGGCATATTTACCGATGACCTGCGGGATGATGTCGTCGTCCAGGCCGGGTCGGGCGTGGTCCAGGTGCAGGAGCACGCGCACCCCGGCGTAGGGGCTATCTTCGCTGAGGTAATTCTCCACGTCGGCGAGCAGGGCGCGCAGGCCCAGTTTCGCATTGGCGGTACCCGTATAGTGTTGGAGCTGCGGCTCGATGGGGTAGTTAGCGGTAGCGGCGATGACGACGGGCACACCGGGCAGGCCGTGGGCCTGGGCGAAGCTATGTGCGGCGCGGAAGATGGCCTCGGTAGTGAGGGTGTTGGCCGTGCAGAAGTTGGCCAGGCAGATGCCCTGCTCTACGGCCTGGTCGTAGATCTCTTTGACTTGAATTGGGTCACATATCAGGGGCATAGATTTTTTTATCCTGTAAACTTATTTCCCGACAACTTCAGCAGCGATCTTCGCCCACTCCCACAGCCTGTGGGGTTGGTAGCAAACCGTGCTGATATCCTTTAGTATAAATTCGGCCGGGCATCCGTAACGGGTACATTTCTCCAGCGTGTCCTCAAGATCCCGTTTTACAACCTCGGGCTCCCATACGCCTCCAGCCAGTAATGCCGGACTGGGCTTTCTGGAGAAAACAAAGTCGCGCCCGATCCTTTCGGCACCTACCTCCACATCCACCCATGGGCTCATGGATATTTTCCTTAAGTGAGGGATCTTCCTGACGATGTCCATCTTCGCGTGCAGGGGATCACAACATCCATAGTATACAAGACCGAACCTGGCATACCACTTCACCGCATAGTCTAAATCAAACTCCTGATGCATTGCGGGTGATACCGCGGCGAATATCTGAGCCAACCCGAACGTCCATATATCTTTTGCCCTGGGATGCTGTGGATCGAAACCAGGAGCCGGAAGCTCATCCGTATAGGCGCCGGTACAGTGGACGGTGCTCTGTCCATAACCCAGAAGTCCTTTTGCCTCGAGTTGGTCCAGCATGGAAATGGATGCATCGGTGTATCTGGACATTATTTTGTGCATGAATTCCGGCCTATCCGCCATATCGTAGAGCAAGTTTTGAACACCACGCCACTCGGCAATGCGATCCCAGGCGGCAAACCACGGCAAACATCCTTGCATCCGTACTTCGAGGAGGCCGTCTAAAATCTCATGTGCTTTCTCCTGTAACTGGGCCGTAGCCTCCTCATCCAATACCACCTCAGGCATTTGGATTTTCCGCAGATCCTCCTCGGTTTGCAACTGGTCGAGGTAATAATGCCCAACCACATCATTTTTTGGGTCGGTAACCGCTCTTTGTTCGACGGCAGTGATGCCGAAGTCAGTGCCACGTATAACCTTCGGAATTTCTACATAAGACTCGACGACCATGTCGGCCTGCATATATCTCCAGTGGTAAAGGGTCCGGCGAAGCCCCTCTTCGATACCGCGGCAGAAGCTGTCCTCCGTCCGGAGCACAAGCTCCCCCTCTACATCCATTTCATGCCATGGAACCTGGTCTATCATAACCATAGGCCGGACCGGCTTTAGACCGTTGAGCGCCTTCCACAGGTTTTTGGTCTCTTGCTGAACGGGCAGCGCCGCAATTTCTGCCACCTGGTTGGCAAGTTCTCTTAGAATTTCTTTATCCTTGATAGGTATTTTGTTCATGTTTGCCTCTTCGTATAAGATCGGAGATAATCTTTCAAAAGGGGATAGAGCTCCTTGTAGCGGGTCATACGCTCCAGGTAAAGGGCATGCCTGGATGAGGAGGGTTCAAAGAATCGCGTCACGCGCACAAAACGGCGAGCAGTCTCGGCGGCGGAAGAGAACTGCCCTATGCCCACGCCAGCCAGGATTGCAGCGCCCAGGACACCGCACTCGCTGACCTCCACGCGACCGATGGGCTGTCCCAGGATATCAGCGGTGATCTGCAACCAGGCGTCGCTTTTGGAACCCCCACCGGTGGCGCGGAACTCGCCTATATCCAGCCCAGCCTGGGATACCAGGTCGAGGCCCTCTTTAAAATAATAGGTGACGCCCTCAAGCAGGCCTTTGATGAGCTCACCCCGGCTGGTCTCCAGTTTCAAGCCCAGGATGACGCCGGAAGTATTCGCCTCGAAGCTGGGTGGGCCGCAAGGGGCGAAATGAGGCAGGACCATCAGGCTGGTCGGCGATTCGGGCATCTCAGCCATCAACTGGTTGTACACATCCAGCCCCTGGGCAGCCGCTTCGGCCTTTTCGCGCGCCGCCAGGGTATCGCGCGCCCAGCGCAATACGGCGCCACCGCTGAGGTTGTACAGGAAACTGACGAACAGGCCCGGGACGACGTGGTGCTCGACATTCAGGCCGTTCTGCAGCATGACCGGGCTGGGTGGTGGGTTTTTATAGGCTGGGGTTATGCAGATATAGGTGCCGATGCTGTAGGTCGCCTGACCCTGCTCCACGACCCCCACGCCGAGTGCTGTGCAGCATTGATCGTGACCGCCGGCGACGATCTTAACTCTATCGGGCAGGCCCAATTGTCGGACGAGGGCGGGGTCTACCTGACCGGTGACCGTGCCGGGAGGGACGACACGCGGCAGCTTACTGGCAGGTATGCCGGCAGCCTGCAGCAGCTCGGCGGACCAGTCGCAGCTGTGGATATCGAGTAGCAGCGTGCGGTTGGCCAGGGAAGTGTCTGCAGTCGCTTCACCGCCGAGAAGGAATCCCACCAGACCGCCCCACAACATGAATTTATCAGCCCGCTCGAAGGCGTCTGGGCAGTGATCGCGCAGCCAGGCCAGCTTGGGGGCCGAGTAAGCTGCGCCCAGGATATTGCCGTTGATCTGGTGCAGGCGCTCCCGCCCCGGGTCCACTGCCAGTGCAGCGGCATATTCTTCGCCGCGTCCATCGTGCCCCAGGATGCAGTTACCGAGGATCTGGCGGTCAGCGGAGACGGGCGTCATGGCCTCGCCGCAGGAGGTGACGCACAAGGCGGCGATGGGGTCGTTTTGTGAGGCGTGGGCGGCTTCGGCGATGACCGCTTTTACCTGCTCCCAGACGAGGCGGCTGTCGAACTCGGCCCAACCTGGCTGGGGGTGGAGGGTCTCGTATTCGCGGTAAGCCAGCGCCAGCAGACGGCCCTCGGCATCGATAACTCCTGCTTTGCAACCCGTCGTGCCAACGTCAATACCAAGGAGGCTCATATTATATAATTTTAACAGACGATGGGCTGGATGCCCAGGACTGCGCAGGTTGCCAGCAGGTCGTCCTTGAGGTCGCCGTAGACCATGTGGATATATTCGGAGCGCAGGTTCTGGACGAAAAAGTCCAGGCTGCCATCCAGCCTTAGGAAGGCATGCGGCCACATCGGGTAGCCGCATTCCTCCAGCCAGGCGGGATCGCCTTCGACGGCTTCGCCGGGGGCGATCAGCATCACATACTTCCCCTGGACTCTGGACAATCGGGCCAGGGTGATGCGCCCCGGCTTGCAGACCAGCCCGGTGCACACACCGCTGGCTTTGCACTCCAGGCGGGGCTGGTAGCTGAGCCTGACGTCCTTGGGGTCCTTGGCCAGGTTGATGGCTCCGGCGCCGTCGTCAATCATGCGTACGATGCCGGTCTTCTTGTCCACCAGGTTGACATCGGCGGTGAAGAGGGGCTGGTCGCTGAGCTGGCGCAATATGTAGGCGGTAATGGCACCGTTAGAGTCGTTCAGGCAGGTGGTCACGAATCCGCGCGAGGAGAGCCGGCTCTGTGCCAGGCACATGGAGCAGTAATTGTCGCTCAGACCGAACATGTCGTTGACGCCGGTGAAATCGAACTTCTCGCGGGCGATGATCCTCTCCATGCCCAGGTAGAGGCGGATGGAGCGCTCGGTGACGCGGTCGTATGGAGGCACGCTGCCATATTCCTGCTGCAGTTTTGTGTAATATTGGAGCAGCTCTTCGGGGGGCACTTTCTCGCCTTCGGCGACCACCTCATACTGGTCGATGAAACCGATGGTCACGCCAAAGTCGCGTATCCACTGAGACGGGTCGACCGGGCCGGTGTAGATGCCCATGCCATGACCGCCCACCGAGCCAAAGCGTGACTTGCGCAGCACGTTTTTGACGTGCGCGGCGCGAGCAAAGCGCACGATAGCATCCACCAACCCCGGCTCATCGGGCATGCCGTAGACGACCTGATGAGAGATGCCGACCTCGTCCAGTGAGCCGTGGGTGACCGACAGGCCACCGATGGACCACAGGCGCGAGATGGGCAGAGCCCATAGCAGGATGGGGCGACCAAAGCGCTGCGCTGCCTGCAGGATGCGGTCGGCCCAGTTCCAGGTCTGGACGAAGAGGACCATGGCGTCGACGTCTTCATCCAGGAAACACTCGACGACCTGCAGGGATTCGTCGATCTCGCTGACCACGTGGTCATGCGCAACGACCTCGAGGGGGGCTGCCTGGAGGGCTTTCAGGGCCATAAGGGTATCTTCAGCCTGGATCCAGGCCTGACCTGTCTCGCTGCTGGCGGTGTACAGGCCGGGCCAGGTGATGGGCAAAAAGCCAACCTTGGGTGTGGGTGCCATAAGTATTCTCCTGGTCTGGGTAATCGGGTTAGATAAACAGGTAATAGGGTGATTGGGTAATCATATCATAGGGTGATACGGTGGTCCGTACCAGTTAGATTGTATATCAAGGTATAGTAGATGTCAATATGGAACTTGGACCCACTGAATTGATATTGATCCTGCTGATCGTGGTTCTGCTGTTCGGTGTGGGCCGGATCGGTAAAATTGCGGGTGAGCTGGGCAGTGGCATCCGTGCCTTTCGAGAAGGGCTGCAGGACGCGGGCCCCGCTAAACCCACTGAACAAAAACCCAAAGGACCAGAGACTGAAGGGCAGAAACCGGCTGGTGCTTAGCTGCCGGACCGAGACTTCAGGATACTTAAAGGAAATGTGGATTACTGACTCCCTGGCCCAACCCACAGATTCGCCTCTGGATCCCATTGCCAGCCGGGGGAGGAGAGCAGCAGCGGGTGGCGCGGCCAGCCAGCCTGGATGCGCCTCAGAGTGACCTCCCACGGGCAAATGCCGCTCAGGGCGTCGGCGGCTTCAACGTTGCAGGCGCCGACCGCCAGCGCGGCGGTGACGGCTTCCATGGGCAACATGCCGCGCAGCAGCCCGCTCAAGAAGCCGGCGATGGTGGCGTCACCGGCGCCGGTGGTGCCGACGACATTGACCTGGAAGCACGTCGCCCACAGCTCTATATCTGCCCAGGCAGATAGGTCCGAGGGCCGGGCGCGACCCATCCTCTGCAGTGCCTCCCTATCAGCCGTGCGCAGGTAGACGCCCCGGTCGCCGATCTTGATGACGGCGATCTTGACACCCATGGAGAGCAGCTCGCAGCTCAGGTCAGAGAGCAGCTCGGGCGTCACCCCAGGCTGGATCTGGTTACTCCCGGCAGACTGCTCCAGGCGGTTGTAGGTCTCCCGCCGCAGGGTGAAGAGCAGCTCCTCGACGCTGGGCAGGAAGATATCCACGTTGGGCAACGTGGACCGGTAGATGGAGGGCCAGTCGGCGCGCCCGCCCGGTGAGGCCGGGTCGGGGAAGGTCATGTCGAGGGAGGTGGTTGCACCGGTGGCTTTGGCACGCCGGTAGAGCTCTGTCAGCTCGGCCCCACCGTTCTCAAACAGACGCCGCATAACCGGTGGGTAGCCGAAATGTAACAGGGCTGCCTGGGCGACCTGGTCAAAGTCGACATCACCCGCGCAGAAGGTATTGTTAGCGCCAGGGCTGTGCAGGAACATGCGGTCCACCCCGGGCGAGCTGATGATGACAGTGTAGGAGGTGCTGGAGGTCTTGTCGATCACCATCCCCTCCGCCAAACCAGCCCCGTAGGAGCGCACGATATTCAGCACGGCTTGCCCGAACAGGTCGTCGCCGATCTTGCCCATCAGGCGAGTGGGGATCCCGAGGATGTGCAGGGCCAGGCCGGTGTTGGAGACGGGTCCACCGGTGGCGATGACGGTGGGGCCGGCCTCGATCAGGTGCCCGGGCTGAAAGTGGGCCGCGAACTGCCCCTCGGGGATGGAATTCAGGTTGGGGATGATGTCCAGGCAGATGTGCCCGGCGACAATGACGGTCTTATCGGACATGAGGTATTCCTGTAGGTGTAATCTGACTCAGCGTTCTCTGTGTTCTCAGTGGTAAAACCTGGCTAATTGTAATCGAATCGCGAGGCGACCGGGAAGCGCGAACCCCGGCAGCGGACGGTGACCAGACCATCCGCCGGGATGGTCACCCGCAGGCTGTGGCGGTCGAAGGGCAGTGGGCGGTCATCCTCTTCGACCAGGTTAGCCTGGATGGCACTGGCAACGTCATAGAACGGCAATGTTATTGTGGCCTGGACAGGCCGCCCCTGCGTCCCCGCCAGGCGGATGATCAGACCATCGCCGTCCTCAGCCGCTTTGAGGGTCAAGAGCAGCGCATCCGGTGGGTCCACCTGGCAGAAGCTGCCCGAGACGGGCAACTTGCCATCTTGAGGACCGAGCAGGATGACCGGCTCGAGGGGGGTGCTGGCTGACCATCCGAAGTCACGGGTGCTCTTTGGGTAGAAATCCCCGGCGTGGGTAGTCAGGCTGTAGCGGAAGAGGGCCTCGCCGACCTGGACGGGCTGGAAGTTGGTGCGGAAATTGTTCACCGCGGCATAAGAGTAAATAGTGCCCTTCTGGAACCCGGA
>Ga0315291_10011173_pt1 | contig 10959 bp, 6 predicted proteins | sample YL17G12_20_MG_FD_203070 | JGI IMG/M metagenome (GOLD analysis project Ga0315291, IMG submission 203070) | Sediment microbial communities from Yellowstone Lake, YNP, Wyoming, USA - YL17G12_20 | ecosystem: Environmental > Aquatic > Freshwater > Lake > Sediment | place: USA: Wyoming | collected... | reverse complement strand
CTCGATCTACTTCCACACAGGCCGCGCCGGCCGCATCTTCGCCAACATCGCCCAGAACCCGCGCGTCTGCCTCAATGTCTGCCGCATGGGACAACTTATCGCGGAGCCTGAGGCATGCCGGTTCGATCTGGCCTACGATAGCGTGACCGTCTTCGGGCGGGCCCTCGTGCTGGACGAACCCCAACCGGCCGCCAACGCCTTGCGCCTGCTCCTCGCCAAGTACTTCCCCAACCTGCGCTATGGCGAAGACTTCGCCCCCATCACCCCAGAGCAGCTTGCCCGCGCCGCCGTCTACCAGATCGAGATAGACGCCTGGAGTGGCAAGCGCAACGCCCCCTGACCGCCCCCCTGGGAGCGCAGGCGTCTCGCCTGCACCATGCAATCTTCCCCTACCCCGCCTCCTTCAGCTTGTCCAGCGCCGCCTCCAGCGCGTCCAGCTTCTGGCTCGCCTCCCCTGATTGCGCGTTCACCGCGCTCTGCAAGTCACCCATCAGGGTCCGAAGCTCGCTCGCCTCCTTCCGCTTGCTCTCCGGCGCCACTTGCTCGATGAGCGTCACCTTGTCCTCCACCGACGAAAACACCCTCTGTGCATTCCCCCAGTTCTCGTTGTGCAACGCGAGCCGCGCCTGTCGCACTTGCTCGATCGCGTCCCCCGCCGCGAACGACACCGCGACCATGAGCTTCGACTCCGCCGTCGCCCGTATCCTCTCCGCGTTCTCGAGCCGCCTTGACCCAACGGCCATCAGGATCGAGCCCAGCATGATCGCCGCGATCACCCCTATCACCCCCACCATCCAGCCCTTCGCCACCGGGCTCGGGCCGGGTCGCGCCCCTGCTCGCCGCGCCTTTTCCTGCCATTCGCGTATCCGCTCTGCCGGTATGCCCGAGGCCATTGCCGCCGCCTCCGGATCGGCCGCGGTCAGCTCCTTCAGCGTGCGGATGCTTGCTCGCGCCAGCGCTTCCACCGCGGTGCGGTCAATGCCAACAGCATCGGACAACGTCTGCTCGCTCATTCCGGCCTCCCCATTTCGCTATCTGGCCGCCTACTACCGGTGCTTGCTTCTCCACCCACTCTGCCCTCCCTGTCGCTTTCAGCAGACACTACTCCCCGACTCCTCAACTCTCGCCTTTTCCACTCTTCTACTCTTCTACTCCTCGCCTCTTCGCCTCTTCGATTCTTTCCGCCAGCGCCTCCACCAGCGTCGGCTGCCATTGCTCGCCCGCGCCCCTGCGTATCACCTCCAACGCCGCCTCCGCCGTTAGCGGCCCTCGATAGGGTCGGTCGCTTGTCAGCGCATCGAACGCGTCCGCCACTGCCAGCATCCTCGCCCCCAGCGGTATCGCCGAGCCGTGCAGCCCATCCGGGTACCCGCCGCCGCCGTACCACTCGTGATGGCCGCGCACCATCACCACGATCTGCTCGTCCTCCAGCAGCGGCGCCAGTATCCGCGCTCCCACCACGGGATGCTCCTGCACTTGTCTCCGTTCCTCCTCCGTCAGGCTCGCCGGCTTTCCCAACACGCTCTCCCGCACCCCGATCTTCCCGATGTCGTGCAGCCTCCCGGCCAGCCGGACTCTCCCCACCTCCTCCGGCCGCTCCCCCAGCGAGCGCGCAAGCTCCGTCGCGATCCCGCTCACTCGCTCCGAGTGGCCCCGCGTGTACTCGTCCTTCGCCTCCAGGGCCGATGACAGCGATTCGATCGCTCCCACTAAGAGGCGGCTAGCGGCGCAGGAGCTCTCCCGCGCGCCGTCCTCGAGCTGCTGTTCGTGCCGCCGGCGTCCCAGCGCTCTGTCTCGCCGCTCGAGCGCCTTCGTCAGCCGCGCCACAACCTCGCGCACATCGAACGGTTTCGTGAGGTAATCATAGATCCCGGCCTGCAGGCAGCGAACGGCCGTGGCGACATCGGTCACCCCGGTGCCGATCACGACCGCCGTGTCCGGGCACTTCCGCGCGATCGCTGCGGCTAGCTCCAACCCGTCCATCCCGGGCAGCCGCAGATCAACCATCGCCGCCTCGAAGGCCGCTCCCTTCAGTGCCGCCAGCGCGGTCGGGCCATCTGCCGCGCACTCCACCACGAACCCCGCATCCGCAAGCACCCGCCTCAGCAAACTCCGCACTGACGCGTCATCATCCACCACCAGAACCCGTGGTCGAGTGTTCCCTTCCATCGCACACAGCTTTCACCGCCAGGCATTGGCCCACCGCCCGCTTCAACTCCTCCGGCATCATCGGCTTCTCCAGCCACAGTTGCCCCCCGCCGGCCAGGAACTCTGCCGTCTCCGCCCCAAGTGTATCCCCTGTCAGGAAGATGAAGCGAGGCCGCATCTCCGGTCGCCGCGCTACCATCTGACGGTAGATCTCGGCTCCGCTCAGGTCGGGCAGCTTCACATCACACAGCACCAAGTCGAACTGCGCATTCCGCAGCAGCGCCATCGCCGTCTGCCCGTCCTCGCACACGCTCACCTCGTGCCCTTCCTCCGCCAGCGTCCGCTCCACAAAAGCCGCAACCACCGGCTCATCATCCACCACCAGTATCCTGCCCGGCCGCGCTTCCTGCTTCGGCGCCCCGGCTTCGCCGCACACCGCCTCGAGCGGCTCCTCCGTCTTCACCGGCAGATCAACTGTTAGCACCGCCCCTCCCGACGGATGGTTCCTGGCGCTGATGGTCCCGCCGTGTCCGCGCACGATTCCAAAGCACAGCGACAGCCCTAACCCCGTTCCCTGTCCCGGCTCCTTGGTCGTGAAAAACGGGTCGAAGATGCGATCTATCACCTTCTCCGGGATCCCGGGCCCATTGTCCCTGAACTGCGCCCTTATCTCACCGGCGCCCGTTCGCAGTGTTCTTATCGCCAGGCACTTCGATGCCCTCCGCCCGGCCATCGCCTGTTCCGCGTTGACGATGATGTTGAGGAACACCTGCTGGAGCTCATCCGGGTCGGCCACCGTCTGCGGCAGATCGTCGGCCAGCTCGAGCACCACATCAACGCCCGCGACATCGAGCTGATAGGCCCGCAGCTCCAACGTCTTGCACACCAGATCGTTCACACTCACGAGTCGGCGCGCCATACCGCCGGCGCTGGGCTGCCGCGCAAAGGCCGACAGATTTCGGACGATCCTCGCCGCCCGTCGCGCCTCGTTCGCGATCTTCTCCAGGTCAGCGTGCAGGGACTGGCCGGCCTTGTTTCGAAGCAGCAGATGGGCGAACCCGAGTATCCCTGTCAGAGGGTTGTTCAGCTCGTGGGCAACACCCGCCACCAGCTCCCCCATCGTGGCCAGCTTCTGCGCCTGCGCCATTTGCTCGCGCAGCTTCCGCTCCTCGGTGATGTCCCTCAGGACGTGAACGACCCCGACCCGCCGGCCCTCCCCGTCCTCGAAAGGGAAGGCCGAGAAAGCAAACCATCTGTCCAGATGGGCCAGATAACGGTCGCTCGACACCGGCCGGCCCTGTGCCAGGGCCTCATGCCACGGGCAGGCGCCGTCCCCGCCCGTTATGATCTCATGGCACACCTTCCCCGCCGCCTCCCTCAAGGGCAGGCCGAAGCAGGCCGCCGCCGCCTTGTTCACCCTCACCAGCCGCAGTTGGTCGTCGCTTATCAGAATCGGATCGGAGATGGAATCAAAGGTTCGCTCCCATTCGAGCTTCGCCCGCGAGAGCGACGCGAAGAGCCTCGCGTTCTGCACCGCGCTTGCCGTGTGGCTCGCAATCGTGCACAGCAGTTCTGTCTCGTGCGGCCCAAAGCGCCCTGCCTGCTTCGCCCCCGCGCACAGAAACCCGGCGTGCCGGTGCCGCCTCAGATTCACCGGCGCCGACGCCTGGCTGCGGAACACCGGCTCCAGCCGCCTCGCCGTCTCCGGCGAAATGCCCCTGGCGCCCACCAGCTCGAGCGACCCGTTGCCGTCCGGCAGCGGACCCTCCGCCGGCAGCGGACCATCCGCCGGCAGCAGGAGCCAGGCGGCATCCGGCCGCAGCAGCTCGACCACCCCGTCCAGACACGCCCCCGCCACCGATTCCAGCTCCAGCGACCCGCCGATCGCCTCCGCTATCTCCTTGAGCCTGCTGATCTCCTCTCGTCTCCGCCGATGGGCCTCCACCGCGCGCTGCACCACCGCCGGCAACCTCCGCAGATAGTGCGCGTCCTTTGGCACATAGTCCTCGGCCCCGGCCTTGAGCGCGGCTACTGCCGCGCCTTCGTTCCCTTGACATGTCACCACTACCACCGGTACGTCCGCCGCCTCCCGTATTGCATCCAGGGCCTCCCAGCCCTTGGCATCCGGCAGCCGGTAGTCCAGCACGACCACATCCGGCTGCTCGCCGCGCATCTCCTCCAGCGCCGCCTGTGCGGAGCCGCACCAGCGTGTCTCCGCCTCCAGCTCCTCCCGCAGCGCGCTCTGCATGAGCGTTGCGTGATCGCGATTGTCGTCAACTATCAGCGCCCGCAGTCTTCCCTGTCCCATATGCAGCCCCCCCTTCCAGTCAGACTACTACTGACCACCTTCACCCACCCCGATCTCTGAGCCCCCGGCCGGCGCCGTAAAGAGGAACGTACTTCCCGCTCCCGGCTGGCTCTGCACCCACACCCGGCCGCCGTGCGACTCCACAATCCGCCTCACGATTGCCAGTCCCACGCCGCTGCCAGGAGCCCGCGCCCCCTCGGCCCGCGCAAACAGCCCGAACACGCGCTCGCGATCCTCCGGCCTGATGCCGACCCCATTGTCCTCGACGGAGAAGCGGTGCCCGTCCGGCGAGCGCTCGTATCCTATCGCGATCGCCGGCGTGGGCTGGTCCCCCATGAATTTGATCGCGTTGTCAATCAGATTTCGGAACACCCGCGCCAGCAATCTCGGGGAGTAGAGGATCGCGGGCAATCCCTCCGCCACCTTCACCGTCACGCGCAGCCGCGTCATCTCCGGTTCCAGATCCCGGAGCACCGAGGCCACGATCTCGCGCGAGTGGACCAGCTCCTTCGCCTCCTGCACCTTCCCCGCGCGCGAGACCTCCAGCAGATCCCGCAGCAGCAGGTCCATCGCCTCCGCGTTCGTGCGTATCCGGAGCAGGTGCTCGCGGGACTGCTCGTCCAGCTTCCGGCTCAGGTTGCGCTGCAGCAGGGTCGCGAACCCCTGAATGCTCAGCACCGGCGCCCGGAGATCGTGCGAGGCCGTGTAGACGAACTGCTCCAGCTCCTGGCTCCGCTGCTCCGCCTCCAGGCTGCGGCGCCGCAGCCTCTCCTCCAGCGCCAGGTTCAGCTCTTGCAGCCGCTTGCGGTCATCCGCGATCGCCGCCATCATCTGGTTGAAGGCGCCCGCGAGCTTGCCCATTTCGCTGCCCGGCCCGCTCGGGAGCTGCACTCGGAAATCCCCCCCTGCCACCTGCCGCGCCGCGTGCGCCATCGCCCCGACCGAAGCGGCCAGCCGCGCTGCCAGCACCCCCATCAAGACCGCTCCCCCCGTCGCCCCGGCCAGCCCCAGACCCAGCGCGCTCCCCCAATCATACTTCACCAACACCAAGCCCACACAGCACAACCCCGCGCCGGCCGCGCCTCCCAGCAGGCTGAGCAGCGCCGCATAAGTTCCAAGCGAGCCACACGCGCGCGGCCGCCGCGCCGCGCGCTGGAGGCTAAGCTGTACCTGGTGCGTCGCCACGATCCCCCACTCCCACCACCAACTTCCTCCCCCTCTCCGAACCGGCCAACAGAAAACCTCCTCATGTCATCCCGATCATGAGGAGGCCGTCCTGCCCCGCCAGCTTCGCCGCTAAGATACCACGCACCCGGCCCTTTGTCCAGACTCGAATCGCACTACGCCCGCACTTCACCCCCCGGTTGTTCGTTTGCTCGCGCATTCCGCGCACGATGCCCCACACCGCCCACTCAGCCTTCTCCCAGAGGTTGTTCTCACCCTGAAGCAGGCGATCTCCCCTCCACGCCTAACTTGTCAAGCGGAGATTTCTCGATAGGGAGTGTGAAGTCATGTCAAGTGAGGTGTACTTCGCTTCGGCGAAGGTCAGGTCACTGAAGGCGAATGGGACGCTGCCGGCCAAGTTCGGGCGAATGCTCGATCACCTCGATCTCAAGTCCAGGTTCGCCGACAAGCGCGTGGCGGTGAAGATGCACGTGGGCGGCCACCTGGGATACACCACGATTCATCCCCTCTTCGTGCGCATGCTCGTATCCAGCCTCAAGGACGCCGGCGCCAATCCCTTCCTCACCGACGGCTCCTTCTCGGTCGCCGACGCCAAAGTTCGCGGCTACACCGAGGAAGTGCTGGGCGCGCCGATCTATCCGGTCGCGGGTGTCCAGGACAAGTACTTCGTCCCCAAGCCCGTCAACTACCGCTCGCTGGAGAAGATTGACGTCGCCGGCAACATCGCCGACGCCGACGCCATGATCGTCCTCAGCCACGGCAAGGGCCACGGTCACTGTGGCTTCGGCGGGGCCATCAAGAACATCGCCATGGGCTGCGTCACAGTCGAAACCCGGGGCTGGATCCACGCCCTCATAGACACCGAGTTCTCCTGGGACTCCGAGGCCTGCCGCCACTGCTTCATCTGCCGCGAGAACTGCCCTGGTGGGGCCATCTCCTTCACGGACGAAGGCGAGTTCGAGGTCTTCCTGCACAACTGCCGGTACTGCATGCACTGCGTCACCTCGTGCCCCGAGCACGCCATCGAGATACGCGAGGAAGGAATCCGCTACTTCCAGGAGGGCATGGCCCGTGCCACCAAGGCGGTGCTCGACACGTTCGAGCCCAACCGCGTGGCCTACATAACCGTGCTGACCAACATTACGCCCCTCTGCGACTGCTGGGGCTTCAGCACCCCCTCCCTCGTCCCCGACATCGGCATCATGGCCTCCGAAGACATCGTCTCCATCGAGCAGGCCAGCCTTGATTCGATCAAGTCCGAGAACTACATCCCCGGCTCCCTCCCCGACCAGCTCCAGCTCGCCGAAGGCGACGGCCACCTCTTCCAGCGCATCTGGCACAAAGACCCTTACCTCCAGGTCGAAGCCGCCGCCGAGATAGGGCTGGGGAGCAGGGAGTACGAGATCGTGGAGGTGGAGTGAGCGCGGTTGTAGGGCGGGCGTGCCTACGCCCGCCGGCCGTTCGTTATGGTAAACGGCCGGTTAGCCACAAAGAGCACCAAGGGCCTGTTGTAGGGCGGGTTATCCTGCGTAGCCTTGGCGAAGTCAGGATGCCCGCCGCTCCTTTTCCTACACCTCCTCCACCCTTTTCCCGCGCGACCGCTGAAGCAACCGAACCGCCGCCGCCAGTGTCGGCCATCCATCCACCTCCTCACCCGTCGGCGCCAACAGTGTCACCGCGTTTCTGACGACCGTTGTCAATCGCTCCGCGAAGACCCGTGGCTCCCTCTCCATCCAAGGCACCAATATCCTAAGCGCCTCATCATAGACGTGCCGTGCCTCCGCCCCCTCCCCCAGATCGCTCAACACAGCGCCCAGGTTGTTAAGCGTCATGGCCACATGCGGTTCGAAGGCGGCCGGCTCCGCCTCCGCCAGCTTGCGGTAGATGCCCAGCGCCTTCTCGAAAGCCTCCCGCGCCGGCCCCCGCTCCCCCACGTCGCGCAGCACAGTGCCCAGGTTGTTAAGCGTCATGGCCACATGCGGTTCGAAGGCGGCCGGCTCCGCCTCCGCCAGCTTGCGGTAGATGCCCAGCGCCTCCTCGAAAGCCTCCCGCGCCGGCCCCCGCTCCCCCAGGTCGCTCAGCACAGTGCCCAGGTTGTTAAGCGTCATGGCCACATGCGGTTCGAAGGCGGCCGGCTCCGCCTGCGCGAGCCTGCGGCGGATGCCCAGCGCCTCCTCGAAAGCCTCCCGCGCCAGCTTCCGCTCCCCCAGGTCGCTCAGCGCAGTGCCCAAATTGTTAAGCGTCATGGCCATATCGGATTCGAAGGCGGCCGGCTCCGCCTGCGCGAGCCTGCGGCGGATGCCCAGCGCCTCCTCGAAAGCCTCCCGCGCCGGTCCCCGCTCCCCCACGTCGCGCAGCACATTGCCCAGGTTGTTAAGCGTCATCGCAAGGTAAGGTTCGAAGGCGGCCGGCTCCGCCTGCGCGAGCCTGCGGTAGATTCCCAGCGCCTCCTCATAGGCCTGCCGCGCCAGCTCCCGCTCCCCCAGGTCGCTCAGCACAGTGCCCAGGTTGCTAAGCGTCCCGGCCACATCGGGTTCGAAGGCGGCCGGCTCCGCCTGCGCCAGCTTGCGGCGGATGGCCAGGGCCTCCTCATAGGCCTTGCGCGCCTCCGCCCGCTCCCCCAGGTCGCTCAGCACAACGCCCAGGTTATTCAGCGTCATCGCCACATCGGGCGCGAAGGCGGCCTCCGCCAGCCTGCGGCAAACTCCCAGCGCTTCCTCATAGGCTTTCCGCGCCTCCGCCCGCTTCCCCAGGTCTCTGAGCACAGTGCCCAGGTTGTTAAGCGTCGCCACAAGGTAAGGCTCGAAGGGGGCCGGTTCCGCCTGCGCCAGCTTGCGATACATTCCCAGCGCCTCCTCAAAGGCCTGCCGCGCCGGTTCCCGCTCCCCCAGGTCGCGCAGCACAGTGCCCAGGTTGTTAAGCGTTGCCGCAAGGTAACGCTCGAAGGCGGCCGGCTCCGCCTGGGCCAGCCTGCGGCATTCCGGTAGAGTCCATTTGAGGTCGCGCTCCAATGATCTCAGCAGGCGGAGGCGATACTTCTCCTTGCCTACTCGGTCTACCGCTTGTAGGAACACCTTTACATCGCCCGCGTGGTACGCGTGGAAAGGGTAACGATCGAGTGCATCCTTATCCGAGCCGGTCCGGTCGAGGTCGGCCGCGTACAGCGCTGACGCGCGCCGGTGGAGGTCCCTCTTTGCTTCCTCTGACATCTGGCCGAGGACGCACTCGCCCATGGTGGCATGGAAGAACTCGACAGCTCCTCCACTCCCGAGCCGCAGGCACCGCGCCATCTCCTCGGCTCGCGATACCGATGTCAGCGAGTCTGCACTACAGCCCTCCTCCACATACATCGCGGCCACCCGCTCGCAAGCCGCCGGGACTTCGAGTACCGCCAAGCCATGAAGCAGTCGTGTCGCGGATTCTCCGACTGCTACGGCTTCATCGTACCGCTTACGTAGAATCCCTTCATAATCCTTCGGCAGCGCGCGTGACGCGTCGAGAAGCTCGTCGGCGGAGGCCGGCTTCGCCGGTAGGTCCCGCAGCGCCATTGTCAGCGGCAGCGCGTAGCCCTTGTATTTGCGCCAGAGTTCGTCCCGAAGTGCCTTCAGAACCGGGTCCCCCAGCTTTGTCCACCCAATGCGCTCAGACCATCGCCTCGCAACAAGGTCATCGCTTTCATCCCTGTTGAGGTGCTTCAGATCGCCGTCAGGCACGCGGCACACGTTGCTGCACCGCCGGAGCCCTTCCGACCTTGCCAGGCAGTCATCTAACCGCTGGGCGAAGATGATAGTGGTCCTGTCCGGCAAGTCCCGCATCAGGCTCACCAAGTCGGCCTCGACGGATTCATCCAGGTACTCGTCCGGATCGAATACAAGTACCAGCCGCTGCCAGTCCTCAAGCTTCCCCGCGGCCGCGTGCAGGAACTCGACGAACCGTTCGCGGATGGGCCGTCGCTCCTCCGGTATCAGATCGGCAATCCCCTCGCCGACTCCGGGGATAAGCTTCGCAAGGGTCTTCCAGCGTTCAACCTGGCCCGGAGCGTGAAGCACGAGCCGGCGTCGCGTAAGATCCTCGACGTTCAGCAGATCGCCCATCAATCGGTATAGAAACGCCTCGGAGGTGTCGTTGCGGTTCAATCGGTAGAGAAGACAGAAGTGGCGTTCGACCTCTGCAAGGTCTTCGTTGAGCTTCTCAAGCAGAGCGGTCTTCCCAAACCCCGTCCCGCCCACCACCAACACGAGCTGCCCCTCCGGCCGCGTGATCGCTTGCTTGAGTGCGGCCAGCTCTTCCTCTCGGCCGACGAACACGTGCTGCTTGTCCGCCATCAACACCCCCCTTTGGAATGCCAACCAAACGCCTCTCGGTTTCGTGACTGTTTCCCCCTGTTGGCATCCCCTTCCTTTATCTTAGCATTGCAGCAGGGGCAGGAGCTCACGCTCCTGCCCAACGGGTCTTGCGACTCTACAGAACGGCCCGGCGGGCGTAGGCACGCCCGCCCTACAACGCAACGACGAACGCCCGGATAACGAGGGCAGGAGACTCGCTCCTGCCCTACAAGAACAAAGAGCACGAAGGGATGGGTGTTTGCGGCGCGCTGGCCCCCTTCGAGTTGCTCGGGGGAAGCGGCGGGCGTAGGCACGCCCACCCTACAGGCGAACGGCCGCGTGTCTATTCACTGCCGGCCTGATGCAGGCGAGACGCCTGCGCTCCCAGACGCCCTACACCGGTCACCTTAACACGACTCCTGTGCCGTTACCCTTATGCTCCTCGCCATCCAGCTCGATGACGCCGTTCACGATCACGCATCTCACGCCGGCGGCGTACTGGTGTGGTTTTTCGTAGGTGGCGGTGTCCGCGACAGTGTCCGGGTCGAAGACTACGATGTCCGCTGCATAGCCCACCGATATCTTGCCGCGGTCTTTCAGCCCCAGCCGCACGGCCGCGCGCGAGGTCATCTTCGCCACCGCTTCCTCGAGGGAGAAGAGCTTCTCCTCTCGTGCGTAATGCCCCAGCACCCGCGCGAACGTCCCATACGTCCGCGGATGTGGATGCCCCTTGCCCAATATCCCATAGGGCGCGCACGACGCCGAGTCCGACCCGATCGTCGCGAGCCTATGGGCCAGCACCTGCCGCACATCCTCCTCCGCCATCCCGAACCCGACCATGTCGGCGTCGTATCGCTCTTCGATCAGCAGGTCTATCACCGTATCCGCCGGCGCGGCGCCGCGCCGCTTGGCGATCTCGGCAATGGTCATCCCCTGAAGCGGCCGGTTCGCCTCCGTCTCCACCGAGGCCAGCAGCCTGCGCTCCCACCGGCC
>Ga0315291_10011172_pt1 | contig 10959 bp, 4 predicted proteins | sample YL17G12_20_MG_FD_203070 | JGI IMG/M metagenome (GOLD analysis project Ga0315291, IMG submission 203070) | Sediment microbial communities from Yellowstone Lake, YNP, Wyoming, USA - YL17G12_20 | ecosystem: Environmental > Aquatic > Freshwater > Lake > Sediment | place: USA: Wyoming | collected... | reverse complement strand
ACCGGCAGCAGCCAGCAGGCCATGGCGCACATCTACCGCGTCCTGGACCGCTCGCGCCTCGCCTGGCGTGTCGTCGAGAGCCTGGACGGCCTTCTGAAGGCGTTCGCCATCGTGGGCGGCAGCCTGATCGTGGGCTTCCTCGCGGACAACTTCTTTCACTTGCCAGGGCCGGTCCGCCTCGTCTGCGCGCTCGTGGTCCTTGCCGGGCTCGCCCTCATGCTGGCGCGATTCGTGTTCTACCCGTTGCTGAGTCCCATGAGCGACGAAATGGTGGCCGCCCACGTGGAACGCGCCTTCCCCGGCCTCGACAACAGCGTCATCAACTCCGTCCTGCTGGCGGGCGAGAAGTTCCGCGACCCCCTCACACGACGCATGGCTGTTTCCCAGATCCTTGAGACGGCGGAGCGCGTCCAGACGCAGGAGGTCCGCCTGCGGACCGGGGCCCGAGGCCTGTGGAGGTCCGGCCGTTGGGCGCTCGCCTTGCTCGCCGCGGGCCTCCTCTACGGCGTTCTCTTCTCAAGCTACTTCGGCAACGCCCTCCTGCGCTTCGTGCATCCGACCCGCTACATCCCGCCCATCACGGCCACGCGCCTCGAGGTGAGCCCCGGCGACACATCGCTCCTCCAGGGCGCATCTCTCGCCGTGGAGGCGCGCGTCAGCGGCCTGCTTCCCGAGAACGGCCGCATCTTCGCGCGGAGCCCCTCCGGCGAGCGCAGCTCCGACAGCATGGCCTTCGAGGGCAACGCCTTCACCTACGGCTTCGCCAACGTGCAGCATGACTTCACCTACCGAGTCGAGGCCGGCGACGCCGCCACTCCCTGGTACAGAGTGACCGTGCGGAACCGCCCGGCAGTCCGCTCCCTGGACATCACGTATTCGTACCCGGCTTACACGGGCGTCCCGGACCGGACGGACGCCGGCGCCTCCGGCGACATCCGTGCCCTCGTCGGCACCAGTGTGCGCCTGCGCGTCCAGACGGACCGTCCCGTGCGCGTCGGCGGCATCGAACTGAGGCCGTCGGCCGGCCCTAACGAGCCGACTCCCGCGCCCGAGAGCTTCGCGCTCGTGCCCGAGGCGGACGCCATCCTGCGCGGCGAGTTCACCGTGACGCGCAGCGGGCGCTACCTGATCGGCGTCGCGGACGAGGCCGGCGTGGCCAACTCCCCCCAGGTGCGCCGGATCGAGGCCGTGCCGGATGCCCCGCCCCGCGTCTCCTTCGAGCAGCCGGCCCGGGACGTAGCCGTGGCGCCCGATGCAAAGGTCGCCCTGCTCGCGGGCGCCGAGGACGACTTCTCCCTGCGCGAACTGCACTTGTTCGTCCAGCGCCGCGCCGGCGCCGATTGGGAGATCCTCCAGAGCTGGACCTACGGACCCGGCGCGCATGCCGCCCGCGAGGGGTGCGTGCTCGACGTGCGGGAACTCGGCCTCAAGCCCGGCGGCGCGCTCGCCTACTACATGCAGGCCAGCGATGGCCTGCGCCGCGAGGGCGCCGACCGTGAGGGCGCTGAAGTCGGGCGCAGCCGCACGTACTACGTCCGCATCGTGGACGCCGCCGCCGCTGCAACCGCCGCCGAGGACACGCGCGAGGCCCTCCGGGACGTCATCAGGAAGCTGATCGAGCTTCAGAAGGCGAACCTCTCGAACACCCGCTCCCTTGCCGACCGCGCCCTCGGCAGCGCGGAGCTGAGCCAGCAGGAAGGCGGCGCTTGGACCGACTTCCGCGACCGCGCTTCGGCACTGCAGAAAGCCGAGGAGGAGATCTACGCGCGCGCCGGCGACGCTGCGACGGCCTATGCCGGCCAAGACAGCGGCAGCGTCACCGAAGCCCTCGCCCGCGTCGCCGCCGGCCCCATGAGCCGCGCCGTGGACCTGCTCAAAGACCTGCGCGCCGCCCCTGACGCCGAGTCCATCCAGCCCCGCTCTCAAGCCGCCGCCGAGACGGAGGCCGCCATCATCTCGCTGCTCCAGCAACTGTTGGACAACCCCGCCGCGCTTCTCGCCCAGATGCTCAGGGAGGAGGAGGCGAGCGAGAAGGTAGCCGAGCAGCCGGAAGAGGCGCCCGAGGCCAAGCAGCTTGCGGAGAAGCTCCTCAAAGCGCTTGACGACTTCGCCAAGGACCAGAACCGCGTGGTCGAGATGTCCAACCAGTTGGCGCAGAAGCCCGTGGACGACTTCACCGATGAGGATGAGAAGAAGCTCCAGGACATCGTGGAAACCGAGAAGAAGTGGACCAAGTTCTTCCAGGAAGCGGCCACCGACCTGAGCAAGCTCCCGCCGCAGGACATGTCCCTCGCCACGCAGGCCAAGGAGGTCCTGGAGGTCTACAGCGAGATGCAGCAAGCCGCTGAGGAGGCGGAGCGCAAGGCCGTCGAGATGGCCGTGCCGCACGAGCAGGCGGGCCTGGAACTCGCCAAGAGCATCGAGACGAACATCGAGAAATGGCTGATGGAGACAAAGGACAACCAGCTCTGGTCCATGGAGGACCCTCTCCAGGACTACGAGGTGCCCATCGCTGAGTTGCCCAAGGAGCTGCAGGACCTCATCGGCGACCTCGTCGAGAACGAAGAGGACATGCAGCAGCAGTTCGACGACACCACGAGCGGCTGGTTCGACAGCCTCGACCTCGGGGCCGGCTGGGACACGATGGACGGCCCTATCAGCAACATGTCCGCCAAGGGAGTAACGGGCAACCGCCTCCCCAACACGCAGGAGATAGGCGGCCGCAGCGGCGAGGGCCGCACGGGCAAGTCCAGCGGCCAGTTCGTCGAGGAGGAGGCGACCGGCAAGGGCGGCCGGCAGACGCCTACGCGCCTCACACCCGACCCGTTCGAGGCGGGCTGGGTCAAGGACACGAGCGCCGAGGCACCCACCGGCGCCACGGGCGGCGGCAAGGTCAGCGGCCAGGGCGCCGAAGGTTTCCAGGGACCCGTGCCGCCCCCCTTGCAGCAGAGGCTCAAACGCATGGCCGTGCAGCAGGGCGAACTCATAGACAAGGCGAAGCGCCTCGACTACGGCCTCCAGAAGTACCAGCACCCGCGCGGCAAGCTGCCCGAGACCATTGACCTGATGGAGAAGCAGAAGGCCGGCCTCGAACAGGCCGAACTCAGCACCTTCGGCAAGACGCAACGGATCGTCCTCGACAACCTGCGCGAGGTGAAGGAGCTCTCCGAGAAGCAGAAGCAGCTCTATCGCGACCGCAGCGCCCTGCTCCCGAAGCAACTGCGCGATGAGATCGCGTCCTCGCAGAACGAGAAGGTGCCCGAGCAGTACCGACAGATGGTGGAGAACTACTTCCGCGCACTCTCCGAGGCCGGCACCCCGCGGAAGTAGGCGGGTCCTGAACCACGAAACCTACGAAGCGCACGAAGACATGGAATGGGAGACGCGCACGCTCGACAGAACGGGACAGACCGTGGTCCCATTCTTCGCGCTTTTCGTGTGCTTCGTGGTGAGTCCCGCCGTGGTGCTGAGCGCGTCTCCTGCCGCGGCGGAGAGGACGGAGGGGAAGCAGAAGGCCCAGATCGTCGCCCCCGACGGCGTCCCGTACGACAACGAAAGCTCCTTCGACGTCATGCAGATGAAGCCCCTCTGCGCCAACCTCGTCGCGAACGGCAGCTTCGAGGCGGGCCGCTACTGGCCCTCCGACTGGCAGGCGACGGACGGCCTCTGCACCTTCTGGGTGGCCGGCGGAACGGACGGAGCAAGGTGCCTCCGCATCTGCACGGACGTGCTCGACGCGCAGTGGAAGGCGCGCGAGGACCAGGTCCGCGCCGCAGTCGAGCAGGCCTCGCGCGACGGCGCGGACCCGCAGACGCTGCCCCACGATCCCTTCCCTCCGCCGCCTGAGCGCATCCCGACCAGCCCGCCCTACTACGATACGGTTGCCGGCATCCACGGCGTCCACTACCGCAGCGCCTACATCCCTTGCGCGCAGGGCGCCGTCTACCGCTTCAGCGTGGACGCGCGCACCGAGGCCGAAGGCGAGCCGAAGGTCTTCATCAAGGGCTTTTTCGACGAACAGATGCAGACGAAGGCAGGCGTACAAGTCGTGCGGCGCGATGCCTACCAGGCGCCCATCTTCCTGGATCCGTGCGACGGCCAGTGGCGCCGCTATGCCCGGCTGTTCCGCCCGTCGCAGTCGAAGACGACGCTCGACGGCAAGCCGGTAATGTCGCAATACTTGCAGGTGCAGATATACGCTTATTGGAAGCCCGGCAACTACTACTTCGACAACGTCCGCCTCGACATCGTCGGCATGGAGCCCCAGGAGCCGGCCGCGGCGCCGCCGAAGCCGAAGGAGGCCGCCAAGCCATCGCCTGCCCTTCGCGACGACGAGTTCCCGACCTTCAACCCGTGACACGCGCGATCGAGGCGCATCAATGCACTCACGCGACTGCAAGCATCAGACGCCCCACCGCAGACGCCCCTCCACGTTCTTCGTGCTCTTTGTGTGCTTCGTGGCGTCTGCCGTCGCCTCGGCGCAAGAGCGGCCGGCCTGGTGGGACGGCCGCTGGCGCTACCGCGAGTTGGTCTCCATCAACCCCGACCAGGAGTTCATGGAGAGCCCCTTTGCGTGCGTCTGGGTCCACGTCCGCCAGGACGCTGACCGGGGCGGCCGCGACATCCGGGTCGTCGCTCCTGACGGCCGGCCCGTCCCCTTCGCCGTTCTGTACGGCTCGGCGGAGGGACGCTACCTCGTCGCCTTCCAGGCGCCGCAGAAAGACGGCCTGTATGCAGTTTACTACGATAACCAGTACGCCGAGGACGTCGCGCCCGCCGATCCCGGCCGGGGCCTCGTCCACGAGACGCGCCCTATCCCCGCCGGCGCGGTCGTTAGCTCCTGGGCCGACGCTCAGGCCGTGCTCGCCGAGGCCGGGCCGCCCTTCGGCGCCGCCTGCTGGAACCGCGTCTTCGACGCGCATAACCCCTTCGGCCCGCAGACGGACTACATCGGCATCTACCGCGGCTACGTGGCGTGCCCCGAGGACGGCGCCTACAGCTTCGCCACGGTCAGCGATCAGTCCTCGTTCCTCCTGGTGGACGGCCGCCTCGTAGCCCAGTGGGTCGGGCCGCACGGCATCCATCAGGGACAGCGCGGCGAGCACAGCGGCACGGTCGAGCTGACGCGCGGCATGCACGCGTTCTTCTACGTCCACTTCTCCTTCGGCGGACCGGCGCGCGCCGAAGCCGCCTGGATGCCCCCAGGCGCCGACGGATTCGAGATCATGCCGCATTCTGCCTTCCCCGGCCTGCCGGAGGCCGACGTGTTCGAAGGGGAGTGGTTCCGCCAGCCGCTTTGCGCAGACTTCACCGCGCGGCCGGAGAGTTACTGCGAGGTTGCCCCCGCCGGCGGCGCCGGAACCGGCAGCGACGTGACCGACGACGACACGGGCGCCACGGTTCAGATGACCGCCGTGAAGTTCGCCTCGAAGAGCACAAGCGCCGGAGACGCGCTCATTGACAGCTACCTGTGGGACTTCGGCGACGGCCAGGCCGCCACCGGTCCGCAGCCACAACACGTCTTCCTGGCACCCGGCGTCTATACCGTGACGCTCGGCGTCACCTCCACGGCCGGCGACCGCACCAGTTGTGCCAAGAAGGTGCAGGTCGGCCCGATCTACGAGGACCTGGACTTTCCGCTCAAGAAGGTGCAGGCCTTCTGGGACGCCGCCAAAGGCTACCAGCTGGGGACTCTTTCCACGCCGTCCCTGCTCGCCCTCTGGGACTTGGCCAAGCGGACCGAGAAGACGCGCGAGAGCTACGACGTAGCCAGGGAACTCGACAAGCGCCTCGGGGAACTCGGCCCGGCCCCCGCCTACGCGCTGGCCATGGCGCTCGGGAAGTACTATGAGGACGTGGAACGGCAGCCCGACGCTGCCGAGGAGTGTTTCCAGCTTGCGCTCAAGACGGCGCCCGAGTCAGACACGCAGCGGCGGTTCAGGGCGCGGTTCGCCCTTTGCGATCACCACTTTTACTACCGCGGGCAGCCTGAACGCGCCCGCGAGGAGTACCGCAAGCTCCGCGAGGACTTCCCCCAGGCCGACGCCGCTCTCCGTCGCGTGGCCCTCATCCGCATCGGCGATACCTTCGCCTTCGAGGGCAAGGCGCAGGAGGCCCTGGCGCCCTACCGCGAGGCCGAGGCGGACCCGGCCTACGCGCCTTCCGAACCGCGGCCCCTTCTATCCGGCGCCATGATGCAAGAGGTCCAGTCCCACCTGCGCAGCGGCGACGGCGCCGAGGCACTGAAGCAGCTGGAACAACTGCTCTGGTGCTACCCGACCATGCGGCTCGACGGCGAGCCCGCGCTCTTGCGCGTGAAGGCGAATCTCATGATGGGGAGGTTCGACGAAGCGAACAAGCAGGCAGTCATCTTCATCCGCTTCTCGAAGGACCCCAACTGGCTGCCGGCCGTGCACGTGCAGGCCGCGGAGGCGTGCATCGAGCTGGGCCTGATGGAAGAGGCAGGAGGGCACTACAAAGCGGTCCTGACGGACTTCCCCGAGTCGCCGCAGGTCAAGGACGCCGAGGCGGGCCTGCGCCGCCTGGAGAAGTGACGCTCAGACCGCCGCACCAGGGCCACGGCGGGCGACGCTTGGGCCGGCGGCAGTCATCGGAGCACCTTCGCTACGAGGTCCGATCCGGCTTCAGCGGAGGGCATGAAGAAGCCGGCGGCGAAGGACGCGCCTGCGCTGCCGATCACACAGTAGTCGTCGGAACCCGCCTTCATTACGGTAAACGGGGACTTCCGCGCCTCCTCCTCACCCCAGCCGGAACGGACCTTGGCCAGGCGCGCGACCGTCGCGGCGGCGGCCTCCGCCGTCCCATACTCGATGATCAGCAGGCCGGCCCTCCGGTCGTCCTTCGACAGAGCCGGATAAGCGCCGTATGCGCCGACGGCACCCGCGGTGCCGGCGCTGAACCCCCACGTGTCGTCCGGGATGAAGTTGCCGGCCAGAACGATGTTGAAGAGCGGCTTCTCGTCGCGCATGTAGACGACGCTCATGGGGTCGAGGCCATCGGGCGGGAGCCTGCGGCAGACTTGGGGCGGCTGGGCGGACGGCTCGTTGAGTGCGCCGACCGCCGTCGTGGCGAGCAGCCGCGCCTGCTGCACGGGGATCGTGCCAAGGTTCGTCACGGCCATGAAGAACCGCCCGCGCCAGGTCCAGAGCGAGCCGCCGAGCACCGCGCCGGCGTCGCCGAGCGCGGCCGGCTCGCCACGCCGGTCTTTCGCAAACGCGCCGAACGCCCCGTCGCTCGTCTTGAACTCCCAGAGGTCCACGTTCAGCTTGTCCTTGCCGTCTGTATACTCGGCCGCGGTGACCCGCACGAAGCCGAACGTGAGGTAAGGGTCGGCGCCGCCGTCAATGTAATCGAACAGCCTGTCGCGCCCCTCGTACGTCGTCTTCGGGCCGGCCAGGCGCAGGTCCCCTGACGTGGCCGGCAAGGCGGCCTCGGTGACGGGAACCTGTGCAGGCGCCGCTGCCTGGGGCGGGAGTTCCCGGAAGCCGCCGGTGACGCGGACAGCCGCCTGGCCGATGACGGGACAGACCGCCTCGCAGTAACCGCAGCCGACGCAGGAGTCCGGCAGCACGTACGGCAGGCGGAGTTCCTGCCCCTTCTCGGAGGTCGTCTCAGTGCCGTCGGGGACAAAGTAAGTGCGCCGGAAGTGGATGGCCTTGCCGGGCGCGGGGCAGACCTCCTGGCAGACGCCGCAGTTCCACTTGTCGGGCACGAAGCCGGCCTCGCCGCGCCTCTCGTAGCCACGCCACGGGATGCAGCGCGACGTGTCCACGTACGCGAGGCCGATGGCGGTCTTGTGCTTCTCGTCGAGGGTGAAGCGCGGGATGGCGCCCGAGGGGCAGGCGCGCCCGCAGAGGTCGCAGTTGTACTCGCAGTAGCCGGGGCGCGGCGCCACCTTCGGCGTCCAGAGCGACTCGGCGCCGGCCTCCAGGCCCGCCGGCTGGATCACCTGAGTGGGGCAAACCCGCATGCACTGCGCGCAGCGCACGCACTTCTCGAGGAACGTCTCGGCGTCCCGGCCGGCCAGCGGCGGGCGGATGAGCGGGTCGTCCTTCGCGTGGGGCCACGCCCACCTGCTCCGCAGGAAGGGATAGGCCGCCGCGCCGGCCACGGCAGCGGTCAGCGCGCCGCGACGGGTCAGGCCGACCTCCGCCTGCTGCTCCGCGGGCGGGCGGACCAGGAAGCGGACGGCCCCGCTCGCGCAGACTGGCTGGCACTGGAGGCAGAGGATGCACTCGTCGTGCAGCGTGCGGCGGCCGTCGGGCGAGATGCAGCCCATCGGGCAGACCTGCGAGCAGCGTCCGCACGAGGTGCAGGCGTCGCTCACGGAGCGCTTCGTCCGGGAGGGCTTGGCTGCAAAGGCATAGATGGCCCCGAGGGGACAAACGTACCGGCACCAGAATCGCCGCCGGAACAGGCCGAGCGCCAGCAGGCCTATGAGCGCCAGCAGCGTCAGGCCCTGAAGCTGGAAGATGGGATCGCTCCGGGCCGCCAGCACGCTGCGTAGTGCGGCCGTCCCCTGCCCGCCGACAACGCGGGGGAACGCCTCAAAGGCGGACAGCAACCCCTGAAAGAGAAGCGAGTGCACCGCAAGGACGAAGCTCCGCACGGCAATGCTGAGAGGATCGAAGAGGCCGAAGAAGGCGACCCCGAGGAATGCCCCCGTCAGGCAAGCCGTCAGGAGGTAGTACTTGACGCGGCGCCCGCGGATGTGCTCGAAGTCGGGTGTGGATGCGTCCACGTCGGTCGCCGCCTTGCTGCGACGCCCGGAGCGGCCCCGAAGGAAGCGGACGGCGCGGTCACTGATATCCAGTGTGGCGCCGAGTGGGCAGAGCCAACCGCAGAAGAAGCGGCCCAGCAGCAGGGCGGCCACCAGCAGTGCCGCCCCGGGCCAGAAGCAGGTGATGAGCTGCCAGGAAGAGACGGACGCGCCGATGCCGCTGAACGGGCTGAAGCGCATGAGCCAGTCGCCGCGCGCCGCTGTCCCGGCCAGCCCCGGCGCGCGCACGACGAACAGGAGGAACAGGCCGAACGCCAGTCCCTGCACTACTCGCCGGGTAAGACGCGGCCAGGCCCTGCGTTTCGCCGGCACACTGCCTCCACTGGCTCGCGGCAAGGGGATCCCTCGGCCTCGCGTGACCGTGCTCACGAATCTACCGCAACGCCCGGAGCCCGTCAAAGCCCTCTCTCACGGCGCCCTGTACTCGACCAGGAAGATCCCCTTGCCGATGGCCGCCAGGAAGTGGAGTATGTCGGGCGAGTCGAACACGATCCTTCCGCCGCGGATCGTCAGGATGCCGTCGTAGAGCCTGCCCGCGATGCCGTCCACGACCACGAGCTGCCGATCGCCGGACTGAGCGCCGTAGGCCAGGCGCCCGCTGTCCGGCCCGAAAGTGAGCGTGCCCGGCCCGACGAGGTCACAGGCGTCGCTCTCGCGGCCGTCCACGACAACGACCCAGCGGCCGCGGACCCGCGCCGTGTAGGCCAGGCGCTTGCTGTCGGGGCTGAAGACGATGTCGCCGATGAGTTCGTATGGGTTCTGCTCGTGCCCGTCCAGCACAACGGCAAAGGATCCGCCAAGGGCCGCGCCGTACGCCATCCGCGCCCCGTCGAGACTGAAGACAGGGAAGCCGACACGGTCGTACCGCTTGCCCTCCTGCCCGTCCACGACGACGAAGGCAGCGCCGCCGGAGTCAGCCACGTAGGCCATCCTGCTGCCGTCGGGGCTGAAGGCGATGGAACGGACGCCGTCGTACTGCCTCTCCTGTGCCCCGTCCGCGACCACAAACGACCGGCCGTCCAAGACGGCGCCGTAAGCCGCCCGCGTGCTGTCGGGGCTCCAGACGGGCGAGCCGGCCAGAACGCCGTCGTACGGCCCCCGCTCCTGGCCGTCCACCACGATGAACGACCTGCCCTCCCGGAGGGCCGCGAAGGCCAAGTGCTTGCTGTCGGGGCTGAAGGCGATGGTGCCGATGCGGTCATAGCGTCGGCCCTCGTTCGCGTTCGCGACGAGGACCTCCCGCCCCCCGGCCCGTGCGACGTAGGCCAGGCGCCGGCTGTCCGGGCTGAAGAGGATCGGCCCGACGCCATCGTAGGCGGCCTGCACCTCTGCGTCCACGACCACGAACCACCGGCCCGCCACGCAGGCTGCGTAGGCCAGCCGCTTGCTGTCAGGGCTGAAGAGGACGCTGGCCTCGGCGACGTCGTCGTACTGCCCCTGCGCCACGCCGTCCACGAGGACAGACCAGACCGCGCCGACGCGGGCGGCGTACGCGGTGCGCAGGCTGTCAGGGCTGAAGACCGGCCCTCCCCCTCCGAGGTCGTCGTACGTGTCGCCCGCTTTCCCGTCCACCACCATGGACCAGCCGCCGTTGCGCCATTCGGCATAGCCCACGCGTCTGCTATCCGGGCTCACGCGGAACGACTGCCGCGCCCAGGCGGACGGGGATATCCTCGCGACAAGGCGTTGCGAGACGGCAGCGCGGGGACGGTCAGCCTGCGCCCGCGCCTGAGAGCCGACGCCGCACGCAGCGCCAAGGGCGAGGAGAACACAGAGCCTTGCCTTTGCGCGTCTCAGCGACACTCGCAACCCCCTCCCGGTCCATAGCAGCCCCACTGGGCAGGGCGCAGGTCAAAGCAGGCCACCGCCCATCGCCAACCGCAGCAGCCCGAAGAACATGGCCACAATGCAGCAGACTGCGCCCGCCACCGGCGCCGCCACGTTCTGGCGGCGGGCCGCAGCAAGCACTACGGAAAGAACGCACACCAGCAGTCCCAGGCCGGCGAACGGGATGTTCAGCCAGTTCAGCGCCCCCAGGCACGGAACGAAGGCCACGAGCATCCCGCCGATGGCCAGAACTCCCCAGGCAAGTGCGATGGCCCGCATAGTGGACCCCGTTCTCCGCTCAAAGCGGTGTCTCAGACCTTCGCCGAACGCGG
>Ga0315291_10011171_pt1 | contig 10960 bp, 13 predicted proteins | sample YL17G12_20_MG_FD_203070 | JGI IMG/M metagenome (GOLD analysis project Ga0315291, IMG submission 203070) | Sediment microbial communities from Yellowstone Lake, YNP, Wyoming, USA - YL17G12_20 | ecosystem: Environmental > Aquatic > Freshwater > Lake > Sediment | place: USA: Wyoming | collected... | reverse complement strand
CGGAATTATAATCTATGGCAATCAAAAAATTGATAAGAGAATCTGCAAAGAAAAATAAAAAAAAGATAAGTTTGGAGGCGATTAAAAAAATAAATGACATCTTAGAAGAAAGATTAAATATTATTATTACAAAATCTTCTAGGAATGCTGATTTTTCCGGCAGAATTGTCATTAATGAAAGAGATATTGAGGAATAAAAATAAAATAAAAATAAAATGAAAAAGAGGACATTAATATCAACTATCTTAATTCTTATTATTTCTATAAGTTTTATATCTTCTTTTGACGCGAGTTCAAGCAGTTATTCTGTTGATTCTTTCAACATAGGATTAGCAGGGGGAAATCTTTCAAGTTCGAGTTATGATTCAAAATTTTCTTCACAATATCAACAAAGTGTGGTAGATGGAGAAAGTTCAAGTTATAGTTCTACTATTGGCTGGTTTTACACAAGTTTTTGCGGAGATGGAACTTGTGATAGTGATGAAACATGTTCTTCTTGTCCTTCTGATTGCGGAGAATGTTCTGCTCCTGAAATTCCAATAACTCCATCTGCAGGAGGCGGAGGAGGTTGCACTTATGATTGGGTTTGTTCAGAATGGTATCCTGAACCTTGTCCTTCTGAAGGATTTCAAAAAAGAGTTTGTGTTAACAGAGGAAGTTGTAATGGAATATCTGGCATGCCTGATTTAGAAAAAAATTGTATTCCTTCTTTTGTTTCTCCTGCAGAACCTTTATTCGATATATTCTTGAGAGTCCCTTTATTTAAAAAATGGATTTCAAAAGGAGATTCTATAGATACAGATGTTGAACTCGTAAATGTAGGGAACACAACCAAGATTGATGTTTTCTTCAAATACTGGATTGTCGATAAGAATAATAGATTAATCTTAGAGAAACAAGAAACAAGAGCTGTTGGAGAATATGAAAAATTTACAATTAGATTTCCTCTTTCAAGAGATTTGAAAACAGGAGTTTACAAAATTTATGCTCATATTTCTTACGATGATGGAAAAGTAGCTTTAGCAGGAGATAGTTTCGAAATTTTTCAAAGCAGATTTGTTATGATAATAAGAGTTGTCTTAATTTCATTAGGAATTTTATTAGGAATAATTGGCTTGATATTTTTGATAACTAAAATTTTTAGGAGAAAAATTTCAATTAAAAAAGAGAAACCAAAAAAAATAGTAAGAATAAAATACAAGAGAATAGAAACAAAGAGAGTTTCTATTTTTGATTTCTTTGCTAAATTAAGAGAAAGAATGCATAAAGCAAGAATGAAGAGAATGGAATTCCAAGAAAAATTAAGAAGAATAAGACAACAGAGAGAATCAAGAAGAGGAATCTTTATTAAAAATCAAGAAAGATTGCAAAGAATGAAAGAAGCAAGAGAAAGAGCACTTGAAGAAAGAGAAAGAAGATTATCTGAACAAAGAATTGCAAGAAGAAGAACTCTTGAAGAAAATAAAAGAATGGAAGAAAGATTAAGAGAAGAAAGAAGAAGAGCTTATAGAGAAAGAAGAATTATTCAAGAGAGAGAAGAGATGAGATTGTTAGAGGAAAGAAATACAAGAAGAATGAAACTGAAAAAAGAGAGAGAAATAATGCATAGAAAACCAGAAAGAAAGAAAAAAATAAAATTATTCAATTTTAACAAGAAGAAAAAAATACATAAAAAGAAAAAGAAGAAATTTATTCATTTAACTCTTACACGTGGCGGACATGAGGAAAGAGTGAGGTTGGAGGAATAAAAGATGTCTACTTCGTAGAATGAATTGCTACGAAATCATCTCCGACAGATTTCTTCGCTAGGAATAAATTAATGGATAATAATTTTAACTCCGGAGTTAATCATAAACGACTAATTATAAATTTAAAACATCTACAAAAGACTTCAATTATTTCATTAACCCTTTTTAAAATTTAATCCTTAAGGATTAAACTTTTGCAACAGGATGTTTTGCACCGCACGCAAGACAATGTATAGACGCAATTCTGTCTTGTTTTGATAATTCTGTATCAGGTTTTCCACATTCTTTGCATATTACATATTCTTTTGCGTATTGTTCAACTTTTTGATTTATCTTTGCGCTTGGAACTTTCATGTTTAGAACTAATCTGTCTCCTTCTTTTTGTCCTGATGCTGCTAATTCTTTAAGCATGAATTTTTGAAAATGTTCTGGTTCTCTTCTAAGATAAGAAGCAATTTGTGAAAAATTTGTTATGATTGTTTTTTTACCTTCAAAATGTCCTTCTGCTTTAGGAATTTCAAATCTATCGCTAGATGTTTCTATTTTCTTCACTTTTTCATATGCTTCGTTTAATAGTTGTTCGTAGTTGTCCATAATAAAAATCTTGATTTTTAGTATATAAATGTTTATAAAAGGATTTTTAATTATAAAAAAATGAAGGCAAAAGAATTGATTTTTGGTTTATCTATATCAATTCTGGTTTTTTTGATATTTATTTATGGAATTAGTATTTTTTATTCTAGAGGTTCTCAAAGTAGAGATATATATTCTTTTAATATTTTTGTTATTTCACTTTTATTCTCAGTCCTTTTCATATCAATAGGGGCATTTATCATTAAATCGGATTTTATTGGGGCTGGTTTAATGGGAAGTGGTTTATTGATTCTTTTGTATGGTATTGTTCCATATTGGAGAGATTCAGATAATATACCTAAATTTATTGTTTCTATTATATGGCTCTTTGTATTTATTTTTTTAGCTTATTCATTTACTAAATTTAAAAAGAGACACACTATCTCTTGATAATTTTACCCCAACCATCTCAATTTCCCAGGACGAGGTTCGAATATAATCCCTTCTTCGAGAAGTCGCTTAATTTCCTGATTGATTACTGCAGGAGAAACTTCCCTTAGATTAGTTATTATTGAATCTGTTTCAACTCCTCCAGCTTCTTCTGAACTCTTTATCATTTCAAGAATTCTATCTCTTGCTGAATTTATCTGCCCTTTTTGAACAGGAGCATTAGAACTTTTGTTTCTTTCTTTTTCAATTTCAAGTTTTCTTACTAAAAGATATTTTATGTCTGCTTCTTTTATTATTTCAGGAGAAACATAAAGTTCATTATTGTAAACTCTTAAAACTCCAATTACTACAACTGTTTGTCCTTGAGAAATATTTCTAAATTTTTCAGAATCATCTCCAAAGCATTTTAATTTTATTTGTCCAGAACCATCATCTAAAGTTAATGAAAGATATTTGCTTTCCCCCTCGCTTTCATATTTGTCAACAATATTTCCTACTATGTTAATTCTTATTACTTTTTGATTTCCTAATTCCAAAAAAGCGAATCTTTCCCGGTCTAGAATTGGTTTTCCAATAAGCAAATCTCCTATTCTTAATTTGTATGCAACATTTCTTTTGAATTGTTCGTCTGGCATATTAGAAAGAAAAAATAGTTGTTTATAAGTTTTTATGAGACAGAAGTATAATAAATAACTTGTTTGCTCATTTCATTCGATTTGATATTTAAATTAATGGATAAATTGAAGTCTGTTGTAGATGTTTAAGTTTAACAAACGAGTTTATGATTAAAAGAGGTGATAATTTTATCTCGCAACTCCTACAAAACCACGTCGTGGTTCGAATAAAGTTCCCTCTGATTTTAATTTATCTATTGATTCTTCAATTTCCCTCTTTGTCATTTTTCCTTCAAGTTCTTTTTCAATTTCTTCTATTGGAATCATTTCTCCAAGACGCTCTTTTAACTGAAAAATAACTTCTCTCACACCAAAAATTTTTCCTCTCTGAGAACTTGTGAATTTTCCTGAAATCCTGTCAATGTCAAATGTTTTCGATTCATAATCATAACCTACTTTTATCAAAAAGTACTTCATCAACTCGATTGCTCTTCTTGCATCTTCTCTTGAAACGATTAAACTGAGTTTTATTTTTGCAGAAGCTTCTGACATTCTAATCAACGCTTGCAATTGCCTTGCTGAAATTGGAATTGATTTTTGAGAACTTTCTGAAGTTGTTGGACCATTTCTTAATTCTACATAAAACTTTTTTATTTCTTCAACAGCATCATTGCTTAGTACTGGCTTTATTTTTTGTTTTGCGAATGCAACATATTTTCTGAAGAGTTCTCTTGGGATGTACATTCCCTCGCCTTGTTTTTGATGTTCTTCTAAAACATGAGTTGCAATATTTGAATCGTTTTCTCTATTAGGTAAATCCCTCATTGTAAATAATATATCAAATCTATTAATTAGAGTCGGAGGCATATCAATCTGCTGAGCAATTGGTTGTTCAGGGTCAAATCTGCCAAATTTAGGATTCGCTGCTGCAAGAACAGAAGTCTCGCTCCTCAAAGTGGCTTGGACATTTGCTTTTGAAATTGTAATCGTTTGCTGTTCCATACCTTCATGCATTGAACTTCTTTCCTGTGCATCCATTTTTTCTAATTCATCAATGCATACAATTCCTTTATGTGCTAGAACCATTGCTCCTGCTTCTAAACTCCAACCTCTAAGATATTCATCTCTTACAACTGTTGCTGTTAATCCTGCTCCTGATGTTGATTTTCCTACAACATATCTTCCTTTTGGAGAAATGCTCGCTATGAAATTGAGCATTTGTGATTTCGCAACTCCTGGGTCTCCAATTAATAATATATGAATATCTCCCCTGCTTTTTTGTCCATCTGCATGAATTTTCCTAACTCCTCCGAATAATTGAAGGACAAGAGATTTTTTTATTTCTTCATAACCCCAGATGCTTGGTGCAATGCTTCTTGCAAGATTATCAAGAATTCTTGGGTCTGTGGATAATTCTAAAATTTGTCTTTCATCTTCATCACTAATATCTAATTCTTCAAATGTTTCTTCAAGAGGGATAATATTATTGGCTTCAATTGCAAGTTCAAACCTTGTTGACAAACCTCCTGTCTGCAATGGAACAGGAACTTCTTTCAATATGCCTATTATTTTTATCCTGCTACCCGGAGTTGTTTTTTCTTCCATTTTTGGTTCTACTAAATCTTCTTTTACAAAAACATTTATTCTCTTTGGCTGTTCCCCCCCTGAAAGAGATTCAGGAGATTCTTCAATCACTAATCTTTGAGTATCAACCATTTCCTTGCTAAGCAATCTAAATCCTCCTTTTCTTCCACAAGAACATCGTGATGGTTCGCGAAATTTTTTATCCATTTGTAATACAGAAAGAAGTGTTCCGCAACTTGGGCATTCAAATTTTGCATTTACAACTTGAGGACGAACATCGCTCGCCTGTCTTATGATTCCTTCTACGACGATTAGCTCATTAAGATTTCTTGAACGAATAGTTCGGACTTTCATATCCTGGCTTTTTGGAAGATTATACAATCGGACTCTTACATTGTTAACCAAGCCAGATTCCTCAATTGCAAGTTCAACTAATCTTAAAACTTCTTCTGGATTTGAAAGAATTTCATCAGATAACTTATTTGAAAATTCTGTTAACTTCATGAAATCAACAAAAACCACATTTACATTGATTTCCCTCTTGATTTTTTCTCCAATCTCTTTCTTATTAAAATCTAGAAAATTCTTTGCTTCAATTATCAAGTCTTCTTTCTTTAATTTCTCTGCTCCCGATTCCTCTCGTTTTGGATTATAAGAAGACTCGTGAAATCGCTCGTCTGCCCCTTCCTTTTTAGGGGTATAAGAAGCCTCTTCAAATCCCTCTTCATCAGCCATAAATTAGAAATATTCCATGACTTTTTATAATTTTATGTAGAATAAAGAAGATGTTTGAATAATTGGGTTTTGATTGAATAAGAGAAGGAGGATTAATGGATAAACTGAAGTCTGTTGTAGATGTTTAAATTGAACAAACGAGTTTTTGGAAATTATTGCAAATAAAATGAGCAACAAAAACTTTTAGTTTTATTATCTTCTACATACCCTATTTGAACAATGTTTTCCTGAAGAGCATTTTGTTCCAGTACTACAATAACCCCCACATCCATTACTAGGTGTTGTTCCACAATTAATCGTGCTTGGAGATGCACAACTAGGAACACATCTAGCTACACAACTTCCTGCTCCATTACAAGATTGTGAAGAAGAACACTTAAAAGCAATAGGTTGAGCTTTTACACATGAAGTTACCCATCTTCCAGATGTTACACTGCATGTACTCTTATATATCCCATTATAACAATCATTTGTTATGCAACCAACCCCGTCTCTCGTTAATCCAGCTTTGCAAAGACAATGACTCATTCCATCACATCTTTCATCCTCTGCACATTTATATGCAGGCATATGACAGCTACTTGTTGAACAAGATGATGGATTTTCTACACAAGCTCCCATCTGCCAATTGGAGAATGTTAATCCAAGAAATCCTGTTACCCGACAAGTCCATATATATATTCCAGTATAACAATTGTTTTGAATACACGACCCTTCATATTTTTGAATCCCAGCTACATTTGGATTACAAGCAACATTTCCAGTCATATTTGAACGAACAGAAATAGAATAAACTGCAACAGCAACTAACAGTATTATTATTCCTAATATTGGATATAAATTTTTTAGAAATTTACTTTTCACCTTCTTTTTCATAGATATAATTAGTTAGAATTATTTATAAAAGTTTGTTTTCACTAACAAGTCTTATAAAGAAATCCTATTTATAATTCTTCAATGCTTCCTTGACATTCTTTAGAAGAAGCACCATTGATTCTTCTAATTGCTCTTTGTTCTTTGTTCCAGTGCAAACAAGTTTACCATTGCTAAACAATAAAAATGTTGCATTTGGTTCTATTAACTTGTAAACCAAACCAGGAAATTGTTCTGGTTCATATTCTGTATTCTGCATTTCTAATGCTAAGAAATTTAGATTGAGTTTTAAGTCGATTGTTCCTGAAGCAACTATGTTTTGAACTGTTATTTTTGGCTTTGTTGTTATGTTAACACTTATTTTCCTCAATTGCTTTATAACAGCGTCAATAACTTGTCTTACTTGAGTAGTTGATTTTGTTCCTGTGCAAACAAGATTTCCCGAACTAAATACAAGAACAGCTGATTTTGGCTCTTTTATTCTTAAAACCAAGCCTGGAAATGTTTCTGGATTATATTCTGTGTTTGGTTGTGTTCTTGCTAATTTTGTCAATGGAACAGGCTTTCCTAAAGAAGCAGTAGCGACGATATTTTGAATCTTATAATTGCTTTTTGAAGTCATTTTCTTTATAAAGGATAATAAAAAGTGCTTTATAAAGGTTTTTAAAGGAAAATCAGGATTTTACTCGTTTTTTAATTTTCTTCTTTGCAGGTATCCACCACATTAAATTGCCAATTATTATAAATATTAGTGGTAAAAAAATTCTTTCTGTACTCCAACTAAATTTTAAACCTCCAAAACCCATTAATGCTAAAACCATCCCAATAAATTGTCTAACATTCATATTTTATTAAAATTATTTAAATATTTATACTTTCTCTTATGGAATATTCATCCATATCTCCAGTTTCTTTTTTGGTCAGCGAAATCTTTTTCAATGTCTTTTAGACTCGCTATTTCAGATAGCGGTTTGTCTGGACGAAGAGCGATAAAACGGGGAAAACGTAATGCCCATCCAGAATTATAATTTGGAGAACGCTGGATTTCCTGATATGTAACAGAAAGAACTATTTTTGGCTTTATTTTTACACTTTTTCCTTTTTCAGAAATAATCAATGGCTTAAGTTTTTCTGTGAGTTCCTTGAACGACATTCCCGTGCCGTCGGCGTTCGAGACATTCTCCTTTTCTTTTATTCCTGTTCCCATTTTTCCTATCTCCAAAAATTCTCCACTCTTGTTTCCTTTGCAAGATAAAATAAAACTTGACATCCATCCAGAACGCTTTCCTGCTCCATACTCTGCGCCTGTGATAACCAAATCCAAATCTCTCTCTTCTGGCTTGACTTTAATCATTTGTCCAACTCTTCTTCCTGGCTGATAAATTGCTTGAAGATTTTTCATCATTATTCCTTCTTGCTGATTTTCAAGTGCTTGCTTATAGAATTTTTCTGCTTTATCTTCATCACCTGTTATAATCATTTTTGAAGAAATTATTTTGTAAGGCTGATTTTTTACTATTTCTCTGACTAATTTTGCTCTTTTTTCATAAGGCTCGTCAATTTGTGATTTTCCATTATAATACAATACATCGAAGACATTTATTTCAATGGGAAGTTCTTCTTGCATTTTTTCTATATCATATTTTCTTCTTATTCTTTGGCTGATATGCTGGAATGATTGATATTCTTTCGTTTTTTTATCATAACCAACTGCTTCAGAATCTAAAATGAAAGAATTCCCTTTCACATACTTGTTAAGGTATTCTACAACCTCTGGAAATTGTTTTGTTACATTTTCTAATCTTCTTGTGAATAGAATAACTTCTTTTCCTTTTTTATGAATTAATAAGCGGAATCCATCATATTTGTATTCTATCCCACAAGGTTTTCCTACCATTTCAAAACCTTCTTTTATGCTTGTTGCTTTTTGTGCTAACATTACTTTTATTGGTTTTCCAACTTCCAAATGAACTTCTTTTAATTTGTCTAATTTTTTTGTTTTAGTCATTTCAAAAACAAGAGCCAAATCATTTGTCCTGTCAATCGCTCGTTGAATTTTATCTGTTGTTTCTTTATCCTCGTCAAAAAAAGCTTTTGCCATCGCATCTTTGATAGTGCTTTCCTGAACTCCAATTCTTAAATCTCCAATTAAAGTCCTGATTAAATATAATGATTCAACAGGAGAAGCAGAAGTTAAAAGTTCTGTAATTAATGCTAATTTTTTATTAACTGTCCCTTTTCCTATTAATTCTGGAAGTTTTCTTAAATTTTCCAAAACTTTTTCTGTTGTTAAAACATGACTCTGCAAAGTAGATTGTTTTTTTTCTTTTGTTAATTTTTCCGCAACTTTTCCTAAATCTCCAATTGATTTCCATTCTTTCACTACTTTGTCTTTTTCTGTTCCTGTTGATTTGGATATTGCTTGAATTACTAACTGACTGCTTATCCCTATTTTCTTTTCACTGTATTCTGGATAAATTTCTCCTTGTAACAAATAGAGAATATCTTTATCTTCATTATCTATCTCTCTTAAAAATTTTGAAAGAATTTCTGTTTTCTCCAAACGTTTTGTTGTTGCAGAAAGAGATTCATACAATTCTGCAAGTCTTTTGTACCTCATTTTAACTTATAGAATAAATGAAAGAAGTTTTTAATGTTTTGGCTTTTTTAAAAAATGCTGAAGAATTATATGTATAGTTGCAAGGAATAAAAGAATTGCCCCAAAGATGACATGAATTTGTCGGATACTGAGTGGGAAAATTTTAAATTCCATAAAAAATACACTTAATGCAATTAGAATAAAATTTAATCCTAAGATTATCCCTACTATTCGTTTTATTTTTTGCAGATTCATTTTATCTCTTTTTCTTTCCCCAAAATTTATCTGCTTGTTTTTCTAGTTTAGCAAGTCGCGTATAATAGTCTGGAAATTCATTAAGATGAGCAAGATCAATCTTACCCGTCATTATTGGATTATCATTTGTTACATTTGTTTTTGGACTAACTCTCCCATGTTCAAGTTCAACATCCAACCCCATTCTAAATTGTTCAACATTCCACTTGCTCCAATCTATATCAAGTTTTTCACCAATTTTTTTTGCTTCTTTTTTTGTAAACCTCTTTTTTAACATACAATAAATTAGCGACTTTGTTTTAAAAATTTATCTAATAAAATTATTTTCTAAATGCAAAAGATTTTTTTCCTGCGCTTGTTAATCCTCTCAATGCTCTTTTCTTGTTTGCAGGATTAAGAATCCAATTCATGCTTTTGTCATTCTTTATTTCTGGCTTGCTTGCATCAATGCAGATTACTTCATAGAAATAATTTATTCCGTCTTTTCCTATTTGATATGAATTTAAAATTTCAAGATTTTTGTATCTGTGCGCAACTCTCTGTTCTGCAATTTCCTTGTAATTTAATTGAAGATTTTTTCTTGTATGAAGTCTCTTACTTCTTCTTCCTTTATTTGGACGAGGACGTCTGTGTCCACCCCTCATTATTCTAACTCTTATTACTATAACTCCTTTCTTGTCTTTGTAACCTAATGCTCTTGCTCTATCTAATCTTAATGGTTTGTCAACTTTTGTGAAAACTCCAGATTTTCTCCATTCAATCATTCTTTGTCTTAATATTTTTATATCTGGTTTTTTCCATGCTTGTTTTATATAATGATACATTCCTTGTGCCATAGATTATTTAGAAAAAAATGATTTAAAAAGGTTGGGGTATGAGCCTGCAAAACTCCCGACCTCACTCGAATTGGATTATCGGAAACTCGTGAAATCACTCTGGATTTGAAACCTACGGTTCAAATCAAATTTATTAATTCTATTTATAATAGAAAAATATGAGGCTGCAAGGATTCGAACCTTGGACCCCTGCCTTATCAGAGCAGTGCTCTAGCCAGGCTGAGCTACAGCCTCATATCATCTGAGATAAAATAACCCTTATTTAAAAGTTTTTACAAGCCATTCTATGCTTTTAATTCCAGAACTAATATTTCATCTGAAAAATCATAATCTACTAAAGGAAGATTTATTGGAATGATTTTGAAATAAGCTTTGTCTTTTGCTATTGCTCTTATTTCTATGCTATTTTCTAATTTTATTACAGATATATCCTCTATAGAAACAACACCAGCAAGTTCAACTTCATAAACTACTTTTTTTGATAATCTTCTCAAATCTGTTTTTGGTTCTTCTTTTGAAAGTTTGAGAAATTCTTTTGATTTTTCTTCTGAGAACATTTTCGATTCTGCTTCTTTAACCTTTCTTGGTTTTTTTTCAGCATTGTTTAAACTTATCTCTTTCCCGTTTATCATTAATCTAATATTTGTTTTTGGCATATCATTTTTTTGTGAACTCATTTCTTTCTGCATTTCT
>Ga0315291_10011170_pt1 | contig 10960 bp, 10 predicted proteins | sample YL17G12_20_MG_FD_203070 | JGI IMG/M metagenome (GOLD analysis project Ga0315291, IMG submission 203070) | Sediment microbial communities from Yellowstone Lake, YNP, Wyoming, USA - YL17G12_20 | ecosystem: Environmental > Aquatic > Freshwater > Lake > Sediment | place: USA: Wyoming | collected... | reverse complement strand
GGTTTCGGACCCGGCATGATACTCCCCTTTGCAGAGTATCTGTCAATGATTATATAAAACCTTATCCTTAGGTTTATATCAGCCCAGACGTACTAGAGGGATAATAAAGCTGGAGGGAGAGTAGGCTAGCGAAAATTAAGATTGCGGCCCGAGCATCCTGCCTGCGATCTGCCTTTCTAGCAGCAATTATAGCTTCTGAGGGCCTCTCTTCATCTCCTTTCTGTAGCGGCGATAGGCCTCTCTGGAGAGCTCATCTGCCTCCTCGTTCTCCTCCCTGTTGACCCAGACAAAGCTCACATTTCGCCCTGCTAGCAGCTTCCTTATCTCCGGCACATACTTCCTGGAGGTGGCCGATCTCACCATCCACTCGGCCTTCATCTGCTTTACTACCAGCATGGAGTCGCCCTTAATGGTGATCCGGCCCTCAATGCCGCAACCCTCGAGCCATTGCGCCGCCGCCTTCAGGGCCTCGTACTCCGCCACATTGTTGGTCATGCCCCTCCCCTCCCCAACTACCCCCAGGCCCTGGTGAATCAGCTCGCCGTCGCGCCGAATCAGGTATCCGTAGGCGGCCACGCCGCCTGGATTCCTGGGATAGCACAGGCCATCGAAGTAAACTGTGATCATGGTTCCCCCTGCATTACTTTTAGGACCTCTTTTTCTGTGTCCTTTTCCCTAAATGATAAATTTGATGGTAAATTTGTCGCTATAGATTAATTTTCTCATATTTATTGACGTTGATCTCTGCCCCATCTTCAACGCTGCCACTTGCGACTGGCTCCTTGATCCTATTTGCGGCCCAGTCCTGAAATAATAGTAATAATAACATAGTATTAAAACCGAAATTCCGGAGTTGGGATCAAATTGATGATTAGTCTTGAAGAGCAAATCGGTCTATCAACCCTTTCGCCGTGTAGTGTTCCTCGCGGACGCTTTGGGGAACGCGCCCGCGGCCTCGAGCGGGAGCTAAAGGCACCGGGGCGACGCACAAAGAAACATAGTCGTAAGAAATCGCAAGCTTCTAGCGCCCGAGGACGGCCAGACCCGGCGGGGAGAGACGAGCCAAACCAGTATGGCCCCATCCGTTATGCATGCCACCACACTTGAGCAGATCAAACCTGGTGGCAGTGAGTGGGGGAAAAAGACAGCTGTTATAAAATTAAGACTATATAATTAGAGATTACGACCCAATGCCCGCAATAAGAAATAATGAGCTTTATTTCATTAAATACAAAATTAAAAAAGGCTGGCCAGATCACCTGGCCGCCTTGGCCACCCGCTCCACGCTGTCCTTGTGGTTGATGGCATAGCTCTTGGGATCGCGATTGGCCGCCGCCATGATCTCATCGGCCAGGGCAGAAGAAGCAGACCTCTTGGTCTTGAAGGAGGATTGGCGGGCACCCTTGGCTATGAACATCAGAGCGGTATCCACCCTCCTCTGCGGCGCAGTATCCACGGCCTTGGGCACAGTGATGCCGCCGTACTTTAGCCTGACCACCTCTTCGCGCGGCCCGGCATTGGATATGGCCCTTGCCAGGACCCCCAGAGGATTCTCTTTGGTCCTGTGGTGGATTATGTCGAAGGCATCTTCCACTATGCTGTAGGCCCTCGTCTTCTTGCCAGTGTTCTTCGCCTTTCTCATCAGCTTGTTGATGAGGCGCTCCACCATGTGCTGATCGGACTTCTTGAACTGCTGCCTGGCATGCCTGCCTGCGGAGTGCATGACCGAGCGGGGAGCCAGGTTCAGGTACCCCTTAATGCTCAGATCAGAGACCTCTACCTCAGAGGGGTCCCACTTGCCGAATACCTTCATAGCTATCACCTCACCGGCTTCTCCTTCCTTCCGCTGACCATCTCCTGCAGGGAGACGTTGTTCACTGCAATCACCTTGAACCTGACTCCAGGGATATCTCCCATAGACCGGCCCATTCGCCCGCCGATGCGGTCGATCACCACTTCGTCGTGCTCATCGATGAAGCTGATAGCTCCATCCCCGGGGCAAAAGGCGGTTACCTGCCTGCCGTTCTTAATGAGCTGAATGCGCACCGCCTTCCTTATGGCTGAGTTGGGCTGCTTGGCCTCGATTCCCACCTTCTCGAGCACTATTCCGCGCGCCATGGGCGCACCGCCCAGAGGGTCAGCCTTTATCCTGCTTCCAGATACACGCCTGATGTAATGAGGATCGCTCCATCTCAGGGCCTTCCTATCATGCTCCAGCTTCCTGGCTGCATAGATTCCCTTTCCCATTCCTTTCACCTTAGTAATCGCGAATGCCAGGGACCGGCTACTGAATTATGACATCATCCACGCCGTGATGCCTTTGTGCCAGCATCTTGGCTTTCAATATGTTGCGGCCGTCCCGGCCAATGGCAATGCCCTTGTCCTTATTTGCTACCTCTACATAAGCCAATCGCTTGTTGTTCTTGTTGACCACCATGACGTTTTTGATGGCGGCTGGCTGAAAGACGTTCTCCAGGAACTCCTTGACGTCGTCGCTATACTCCACAATCTCAATCTGCTTGCCCACGGACTTCTTGACCCTATTTATATTGGATCCCTTTCGGCCAATGGCCGCTCCCATATCTCCCTTTTTTATGACGAAGATGATGCGGTCGTTGTCCTCATCTACAACACAGTCCCTGGCTACGCCCCCCGTCAGGCTCTCGAAGAGGGCGATATACCTTATTCCTTCCGTGGTGAGCTTGAACTCGCTCATGCCTCGACACCCCGGATCTCCCGCAGCAGCGCCATGATCTCTGAGTCGCCCGGCTCAATCACGGCCAGAGCGGCAACGGAGAAGGGTTTCCCACAGGCAGATCCGAGATCCTTGCCAATTCCTTGATAGCTGTATACCGGCACATCTACCGTCTCCAGCTGCATCCTGGCTTCTTGAGGACAGTCAGCTGCGTAAATGATGAGCTTGGCCTGCCCGCTCAACCCGGCGTCGATGGTCTTGTTCGATCCAAGCAAAACTCTTCCTGTTCTGATGGAACTCCTCAGCGCTCTATCTACATTTATCATCGTATTACCTCATCTTCTGATCGCTACCAGCTGCACATCTCCTGTGCCCAGCTGTATGGGTTGTCCCACGATGACGTTCTCTGTGACTCCTCTGAGATCGTCGACATCTCCTCTTATAGCCGCATCCAGGATGTGGTTCACAGTTACCTCGAAGGCAGCCCTGGCCAGGACGGAGGCCTTCTCCCCCGAGACGCCATGCCGGCCGATCTGCTTGACCTCTCCGTCCACAGTCATTATATCGGCGACCATCATGATGTGCCTCACGTCTACCGTCAAGCCCTGCTCGCGCAGAGTGTCCATGGCCTCGTTGATGATGGCGTTTCTGGCAGCTTCGATCCCCAGGACCTCGGAGATCTCATTTATATTGTTGGTCTTTGTCCGGGAGGGGTCGACCCCATCAAACTGCACGACCTTGCGCAGGGAGGATCCCTCTGTGTAGAGCACATACTCCTCGCCCTCCTTGCGGATCACCACCCGTTTGATCCCCTCCACTCCTTTGAGAGATATCTTCTTGATCTTCTCCACCAGCTGCAGCAGCTCGCGATAGGAGGGCTCCTTGGGGACCATCAGCAGCACATTTTCCCTCTGCTCAACAGAGATGCCCGTCTCCTCAGCAAGGCGGTCTGCCACATCCTGGGCGGAGATCTTCCGCTGCTCGAGGGCAGAGGGGTTGAGCTCCAAAATCACATTCATCTCCGCCAGATCCGTGGCGATGGAGCCCAGATGAAGGATCGACGTGGACTCTATGGCCCAGGCCACCTCCCTGGCCAGGTCCCTGTCGTGAGCATAATCTGGATTAAGCCGTATGGTCATGGTGGGCGTGGAGGGGACCTTTCTTGCGTCTACTATCTCAATGAGCCTGGGCAGACCAAGGGTAACATTTATCTCCGCCACGCCTGCGTAGTGAAAGGTCCTCATGGTCATCTGCGTGCCCGGCTCGCCTATGGACTGAGCGGCCACGACGCCTACCGCCTCGCAGGGCTCGACCATGGCATGCTCATAGTCGGCGATCACCTGCCCTATTATCTCTTCCAGCTGCGTCTCTTCAATCTCTGCATCCTGCAGCCCGGAGCGGAGCGCCTCCTTGAGGCTCTGCGGCAGGTCCAGGCCTTCTATCCTGTCTCCAATCTCCTTCTGGCCCAGGCTCATGCCTTCTCCCTCTGCAGGACTCTGTTTATGATGCGCTTCACATTGTCAGGACTGGCATAGTCCCGCCGGGATGCGTCCACGCCGTCCTCTCCATACTTGAACTGCACAATCATTCCTCTCGTCTCCTGCACAGTGCCGTCATACCTGACCTCCAGGTCCTGTAAAGCATTGACCAGACGGCGCTGGAGGTATCCGCTCTGGGATGTTCTTATGGCCGTATCCACCAGCCCCTCTCTTCCGCCGATGGCATGGAAGAAGAACTCAGTAGGGGTAAGCCCGTCTTTGTAGCTGGACTCAACAAATCCGTGCGCCTCTGCCCCCAGATCTCCTTTCTGGAAGTGGGGAAGGGTCCTGCTGGCATAGCCGCGCTTGATGCGTTCGCCCCTCACCGACTGCTGCCCCACGCAGGCCGCCATCTGAGTCAGGTTGAGCATGCTTCCGCGAGCTCCGGAGACGGCCATTACCACGCCCGAGTTGTCCAGTCCCAGGTACCGGCTGGCGATCTTGCCAGCGGTGTCCCTGGCCTTCCCCAGGGTTTGCATGATCCTCATCTCTAAGGTCTCGTCCAGAGTTCGACCCGGCAGCGGCTCCAGCTCGCCAGCCTTATAGGCATCGATGAGCTGCCCGACCTTCTCCCTCGCCGTGCGGGTAGTCTCGTCGATCTGCATTGCCGCATCCTTGGGAATGTCCTCATCGTCTATTCCAAAGCTGAAACCGGCATACATTATCCCCCGCAGGGCCAAAAGAGTCATCCTGTCGAGGAACTCGCTGGCCACGGAGGGGCTGAACTCCTTGATCACCCTGTCGGTTATCTTGCCCTTGAAGGCTCCCACCGCCTCGGCATCAATCGTCCCGCGCAAGAGAAGCCCGTCCCTTATAACCACAAAGGCGTCGTGCTCACACTCCTCTTTTCGGCAGACCTCGCAGTTGTAGCAGAAGTCGGCCCTGAAGGTCAGGTTGAGCCCTTTGGGGAGGATGGTGCTGAAGACCTGCTTGCCCGTCCAGTAGGGTTCTCCGTCGATGCGGCCAGCGGGCTCCGGCAGGTCGGAGAGGTCGAACTTCTTCAGCAGCTCCATCACGCCCTTGCTGTCGATGGGCTTGTTGCCATGGGTGAGCAAAAAGGAACCAGTGACGTAATCGTGGATACCGCCGATGATGGGCCCTCCGAAGCGGGGCGAGAGGATGTTCTCCTGCACCCTCATCAGGATCTCGGCCTCGGCCCTGGCCTCCTCATTCTGGGGAACGTGCAGGTTCATCTCATCCCCGTCGAAGTCTGCGTTGTAGGGCGGGCAGACGGCAGGGTTGAGGCGGAAGGTCTTGTAGGGCATGACCTTAACTCGGTGGGACATGATGGACATCCTGTGCAGCGAAGGCTGGCGGTTGAAGAGGACTATGTCGCCATCGGCCAGCTGCCGGTCTACCTTCCAGCCCACATCGATCTGCTCTGCCACCTCTGCGCAGTTCTTGTCAGTGACCTTGACCCTTCTGCCGTCGGCGCGGGTGACATAGTTCACTCCGGGATGCCTGTCCGGCCCTCTCTCGACAAAGGTCTTGACGATATCCTTGTTCCGGGAGTTGATCACAATAGGAACTGAGAGCTCCATGGCCACGTCCATCGGCACGCCCACATCATTGATACTCAGGTTGGGATCGGGCGAAATAACAGTTCTGGCGCTGAAGTTGACGCGCTTGCCCGACAGCGATCCCCTGAACCTGCCCTCCTTGCCCTTCAGCCTCTGCGATAACGTCTTCAGCGGCCGCCCGCTCCTGTGCCGGGCCGGAGGGACGCCGGAGACGGTATTGTCCAGGAAGGTGGTGATGTGATACTGGAGCAGCTCCCACAGGTCCTCAATGATGAGCTGGGGCGCACCGGCCTCCCTGTTCTCCTGGAACCTCTGGTTGATGCGGATGATGTCCACTAACTTATGGGTGAGGTCGTCCTCGCTTCTCTGGCCGCTCTCAAGCGTGATCGACGGCCTCATGGTCACCGGTGGGACCGGTAGGACGGTCAGTATCATCCACTCCGGCCTGGCAGTCTCCGGGTTCATGCCCATGACCTTGGTGTCATCATCGGGAATCTTCTCGAACCTGTCTCTTATATCAGAGGCAGTGAGCTTGTGGCCGTCTTCAATGTAGGATAAGGGCCGCTCAAACTTGATCTCTTGCTGGGGAGCGCTGCAGTAAGGACAGTTCTTGTGCTTCCTGGCCTCGGTGAAGACCTCGTTCACCACCTTCTCCGTGATCTGTCCCAGCCTCTCCTGCTCCTGGATCCTTCTCAAGTACTCCGTCTTGTCGCCTGAGGATATCATCAGGCGGGAGCAGCTCCGGCAGACGGCTCGCAATAGCTTTCTGATGAGCTTGGCGAAGCCTACGTGGATGACGGGAGCTATCAGGTCTATGTGGCCGAAATGGCCAGGGCATTCCCCTGGCCGGCCTCCGCAGCTGCGGCATCTCAATCCCGGGTCGATGACCCCCAGGCGCGGATCCATCAGCCCCATCTCAATGGGAAATCCGTCGTCGTCGTAGGTGTCTGCAGTGATGATCTTGACTACGCTCATCTTCCGAAACTCCTGAGGAGAGAGGAGACCAAAGCGGATTCTGCTTATTCTCTTGGGTACGCTCATTATCTCACCTAAACCGCATCTTCCAGAATCAGCCTGGGGGCTACTCCCAGGGACTTGATCTCATCCAGCAGGAGCTTGAAGGCATAGCTCATCTCCACCTGGTAGATGTCCGAATCCGGCCCGCAGACCGGACACAGGTCGACGTTCCTCCTCCGGTCATGGATGGCAATATTTCCGCATTTGCTGCACACCAGCTCTATGACTCTGTCCGACTCGTCCACCAGCCGCTCCTTTAAGGCCAGAGCTGCTCCATGAGCGATGAGAACGTCTCTCTCCATCTCTCCGAACCGCAGCCCTCCCTCTCTGGCCCTTCCTTCAGTGGGCTGCCTGGTCAGGACCTGGACCGGCCCTCGGGACCGGGCGTGCATCTTGCCGGCGACCATATGGTAGAGCTTCTGGTAGAGGATGACGCCCACAAAGACGTCAGCCATTATCTGCTCGCCGGTGGCTCCATTGTAGAATATCTCTCTCCCGGTATGGGAGAAGCCGAACTTCGCAAGGGCAGATCGCAGATCGGTCTCCTCTTCGCCCAGAAAGGCCGTGGCATCCACAGACCTGCCCTCCAGGGATCCCACTTTTCCTCCTATCATCTCCAGGACGTGGCCCACAGTCATCCTTGAGGGGATGGCGTGGGGATTGAGGAGAAGATCTGGGACCAGGCCAGCCTCTGTGAAGGGCATGTCCTCCTGGGACACGACCAGGCCCAAAACGCCCTTCTGGCCGTGGCGTGATGCGAACTTGTCCCCCAGCTCCGGTATCCTCTGGTCGCGGGTCTTGACCTTGGCCAGACGGTTGCCGTTCTGGCTCTCCGTAAGAATAACCATGTCTACAACGCCTTTCTCGTTGGACCTCATGGTCACCGAGGTCTCCCGCCTCTGCTGGGGAGTTATCCCGAACTCCGAAGGCTCTTCTAAGAACCTGGGCGGGCTGGTCTTGCCGATCAGAACATCGTTGGACGCCACGTAGGCATTCGGGTTTACCAGGCCGTCGGAGTCGAGCTGGTCGTAGGCTTCAGAGCCCCGGGCGCCACGCACCTCGACGTCCGGGATCTCGAACTTATCCTCCTGGCCTCCCGGGTACTTCCTCTCCTCAGCCTCCGAGACCCGGAAGAAGTGGCTGCGGGCCAGCCCCCTTTCGATGGAGCCCCTGTTCATCACCAGGGCGTCCTCAATGTTGTAGCCCTCGTAAGCCAGGACTGCCACCACGAAGTTCTGGCCGGCCGGCCTGTCGTCAAATCCCACTGCCTGCGAGGTCTTGGTCCTGACGATGGCCCTATGGGGATAGTTGAGATAGTGGCTTCTGGTGTCCGGCCGCAGCCTCATATTGGCCATGGACATCCCCAGGCACTGCTTGACCATGCCTGCGCCCATGGTGTTCCTGGGGCTGGCGTTGTGCTCCGGATAGGGGACGAGACCAGCCGCTATTCCCAGGATCAGGGAAGGGTCGAGCTCCATATGGGTATGCTCCGTGGTTATGTCCTCCTCCCAGATGGCAATGAGGCTGTTCTCCTCCTCCTCGGCGTCCAGGTACTCGACGGCGCCCATCCTAACCAGATCGTCAAAGGTCATCTCTCCCCTGCCGACCGTCTCCACATGCTCTTCCGTGACCAGCAGCTGGCCATCTTCTACGATGATGAGAGGTCTGCGGGCCCTGCCAGAGTCGGTGTTGATGAAGATCTCGCCCGTATTTTCAAAGTAGGCCACGTTGACCTGGCTGCTCATGCTGCCCGCGCGTCGGAGTCTCTTGAGGTTGCCCAACAGTGTCATGGGGTCAAAGTGATGTCCTACTATCTCGCCGTTGACATACACCCTCGTTCCGGCATCGCCCGTTTCAGCCAAGCATACCACCTACCGGAGCTACGCCCAGATCGAGCAGCATTCTCTTGATATCCTCGTAATCATCTACCCCCTTGGAGAGCTCCACCGCCTGGGCGAAGTTCTTCACCAGCCCGCAGTTGGGCCCCTCAGGGGTCTCGCTCGGGCAGATGCGTCCCCACTGGGTGGCGTGCAGATCCCTGGCCTCGAAATGGGGCTGGGATCGAGAGAGGGGGGATATGACCCTTCTCAGATGAGATAGAGAGGCCATGTAGTCTGTTCTGTCCAGCAGCTGGGAGACTCCCGTCCGCCCGCCCACCCAGTTGCCCGTGGCCAGGGGATGGATCATCCTCTCCGTCAGGACGTCAGACCTGACGGTGGTAACCACGTTCAGCTCCCGGTTTCTCATGCTGGCCCTCTCCAGCTGGTACTTTATGTCCCTGGTCAAACGGTTGAAGGCCACGCGGAATAGATCCTCCATGAGGTCGCCGGAGAGCTTGAGCCGCTTGTTGGTGTAGTGATCCTTGTCGTCCTCACCTCTGCGCCCCAGAGCCAGCTCGAAACATGCCTCAGCCATCCTGGACAGGAATAGCGCTTTAGCGTAGCGGTCCTTCTCAGCCACGCCGATGTGCGGCAGCAGATATCTATCCAGGACGTAGGCGGCTCTCTTCTTCTGATAATCCTTGGCCTGGCCGGCTGCCACACGGCTGCCTATCTTCTCCAGGGCCTCTTCGATGGTGGAGACCTCAGCCTCCTCCAGGTTCTCCAGCATGAACTTGATAATCTCCGGGTTGTCGGAGACTGATTTTACAATATCCATGTCCGTCTCCATTCCCAAAGAGCGGAGCAGTGTGACGAAGTTCAGCCTCCCTGAGACAGATGGGAAGGAGACCTCCAGGATGGACCGGCGGCCGCGCTCCACTATCACCAGGGATCGATATCCCTGCCTCTGGGAGAAGACTTTAGCCACCTCAATGAACTCGTCGTAGCGCTGGTTGTACTCCACCAGGATCTTATTGGGGGCCAGATCTTCAAGCGTCATAATCACCCTTTCTGAGCCGTTCACTATGAAGTAGCCTCCCGGGTCTAAAGGATCCTCTCCAAAGCTGATCATCTCATCGGGGGACATCCCGTGGAGGTTGCAGACGTTGGACATGAGCATGATGGGCAGAGACCCTATCTCTGCCTCCACAGGCTCCTTCTCCTCCTCGCCCTGGACGATGGTCATCTCCAGCCTGATGGGCGAGGCATAGGTGAGGTTGCGCAGCCGGGCGTCGTTGGGATAGAGCCGTTCCTTGGATCCGTCCGCCTCCTGGATCATGGGATTCTCCACGCTGATCTTGCCCAATTTTACAAAAGTATTTTCGATGTTAGTCTCAATTATGCCCACTTCGTCGATGACCTTCTGCAGGCCTCTGTCGATGTACTCGTTGAAGGAGTTGATGTGATGGTGCACCAGCTTATCCTTGGTAAAATAGGCGTTATACAAAATATTTCTGTCGAGCAAAGGACCACCTTTAATCAATCACCAGCCGGTAAAAGACTGATTGCCTTGCCGTGTAGCTTTTTCTAATCACCTTAATTACATCCCCCACCTTGGCCCCGATCTCCTTTGCGGCAGGATCGTTTACGAAGATCTTGGGCAGCTGTGGGGCCTCTGCGTTGTATGCTTTCAGGACCTCCTCCGCCTCCTCTGGCGTTAGGAGAACATGTTCCGGAACCAGCTCGTGATCTTTTACAGCAAACTTCAATCCACCACCCCCGTAAGATGGAGCAGCTAACAGGCTCAAGGGAGCACCCAACGGGCTCGGGGGGATTTGAACCCTCGACCACCTGGTATCTCCACATAAAAGTCTAAAAGCCAGACGCTCTGCCTAACTGAGCTACGAGCCCCCATGGCCTGGCCTACCTCAAGCCTCTTCAACTGCACTATCTCCGAAATAAAATCCCCCCACATAAAACTTTTTCCCTTGCCGGGCCTCAGGCTCCCACCAGGCGCGCTATCTCTGAGCCTACCTCCGAGGTGGTAGCGCTTCCGCCCAGGTCGTAGGTCTTCACCTTGCCCTGCAAGCTCTTCTCAATGGCCCTCACCACATCCGCGGCCGCCTCGGCCTGGCCCAGATGCTCGAGAAGCATTGCTCCTGCCCAGATGGTGGCTATGGGGTTGGCCTTGTTCATGCCCTTGTACTTGGGGGCCGAGCCGTGGATGGGCTCGAACATGCTGGTTCCTTCAGGGTTGAGGTTGGCTCCCGGAGCCAGGCCCAGGCCGCCCTGGATCATGGCCCCCAGGTCGGTGATGATGTCGCCGAACATGTTAGGCGCCACAACCACGTCAAACCACTCTGGATTCTT
>Ga0315291_10011169_pt1 | contig 10960 bp, 7 predicted proteins | sample YL17G12_20_MG_FD_203070 | JGI IMG/M metagenome (GOLD analysis project Ga0315291, IMG submission 203070) | Sediment microbial communities from Yellowstone Lake, YNP, Wyoming, USA - YL17G12_20 | ecosystem: Environmental > Aquatic > Freshwater > Lake > Sediment | place: USA: Wyoming | collected... | reverse complement strand
AATCGAAGCCGGCGGCGTCATAGAGGCCGAAGGCGAACCGGCCGGAGTGCCCCGATGAGGTCAGGACGGCAGCCACGCCTGCGATGCTGCCCTCGCAGCAGAGTTCCGCAATGCCGAAACGGCCGAACGTGGCCGCCTTGTCGATGACTGGAACCTGGCGCCCAAATTCCGCGAGATCCTGAACCCGGGAAGGATCGACGCCGGCCTCTGCCAGGATCCGCTTGTACGCGGGAACCCGTTCTGCGGCGCGGTGGAACGCCGCCAGCACTGGGTGTTCAGTAGACAAGTGAGCATCCTCTCCTGCAGCGGCAGGCAGGCCGAATGCGCGTCCGGCAACCCAACGCCGCTTAGGCACCGGTGGTCGGACCGACCGCCACACGGGGAGCCATGGGCTGGCCTCGACGACGGCGCTCGCGCAGCCAGTGTCGGGTGATCAGTGGGGCCTTGCGCCCCTCCAGTCCGCTGCACTCCAGGGCCGCCACCAGGGCCTCCGCCAGTTCCTGCCCGTCGATGGGAAGCGTCAGGTAGGCGCGGATGCCCAGGCGCTGGCAGCGGGCGGCGTCGCCGCGCTTGCCCGCGGCGGTGATCATGATGATCGGGGCCTCGCCATGCGCGCGATCCGCCAGGAGCCTCTGCGCCAGCGGGAATCCGCCGCGCGGGGCCAGGGCGTCCTCCACGATCACGAGTTCGAACGGCCGCTCAGCCCGCCTCACATCGTCCAGGGTCTGGAGCGCGGCCTCAGCGCTCGCGGCGGGCGCCGTCTGCACTTGGAGCGCGCCCAGCATCCGCTCCAGGGCCTGCCGAACCGGCTTGTCGCCGTGGACGACCAGCGCCCGCCGCCCCCGCAGCCGCGAGAAGTCGCACTCGGCCGACTGCGTGGCCTGGGACTCCTGTCGCTGGAACCGCACGGTGAAGTGAAACCGGCTGCCCTTGCCCGGTTCGCTTTCGAACCAGATCCGCCCCCCCATCATGTGCACAAGTTCCGAGGCGATGGCCAGGCCCAGCCCGCAGCCCCCGTGCGTACGCGTCTCGGAGGCGTCGCCCTGCCTGAAGGCCTCGAATATCAAGTCGCGCTTCTCAGGCGGGATGCCGATGCCCGTATCCGTGACGATGCCATGGAAGCAGACCTCGCCGCCGTCCTGCTCGCGGACCTCGAGGTCAAGGGAAACCCCCCCCTTCTCTGTGAACTTTACGGCGTTGCTCAGGAGCGCACCCACGACCTGCCGGAGGCGCCCCGGGTCGCCCAGGAGGACCTCGGGCAGGCCGGGGGCCAGGCGAAATTCAAATCGGAGGCCCTTCTGCCCGGCCCGGGGCCTGAACTTGGCAACGACGTCGCTCAGGCATTCCTCAAGCCGGAACGAAATGGGGTTCAACCGCAGGCGATGCGTGTGGATCTTGGCGAGGTCCAGCAGATCGTTCAGCAGCCCCAGCAGGGAGCCCGACGCCTCGCGTGCCCGTTCCAGGTAGTGCCGCTGCTTGGGCGTGAGGTCCGTCGACAAGGCGAGTTCCGTCATCCCCATGATCGCGTTCATTGGCGTGCGGACTTCGTGGCTGATGTTGGAGAGGAACTCGTTGCGGAGGGCCTTGGCGCTCTTCGCCATGACGGCGAGTTCCCGCGCCCGTTTCCTGGCCCGCGCCAGGTTTTGAAGGGCATCCTGGCACCGGAAGTGGTCGCTCGCAGCCGCGGTCTGGGCGCGCGACAGCCGCCTTCTGAGCCGGACTACCGCGATGCCTAATGCTGCCGCCACACCGGCTGCGCAGACGGCCCCACTGGCCAGGATCGCCTCCGCCCGGTCGGCGCCAAGTTCCCAAGGCATGAATTGCCGTCCCTGCCGCATCTGGTTCGGCTGCCGCCCGCCTGTCGGCGCCGAAGCCGCCAGCCGCTTGCGGCCAGACCCGCGCCGTTGCGGCGCACGTGCTGGCCGAACGCATTCCTTTGCCGGTGGGAGCGGCCCCCACGGCCGTGGACGACACAAGCGGTGGAGAGCCATGGCGAGGCCGGGCCAGAGAACTCAAGCCGTCGTGGTGTTCTCTCGACCTCGTCCCCCCGGAAGCCGCGCCCTTCACTCATATTGCCTACATTGCCTATATTATCGGCCATCAGTGGACCCCGACTTAACCGCCATCGGCGACAGCCACTGAGCTTCTGGGGATGCAAGGAAGATCCGCGGGCGCCGTCCTTCCGGGTGCGCCTGAAGAAAGTGGCACAGTTTTCGGAGTTTGTCATTCTGAGCCGCCTTCAGGCGGCGAAGAATCTGCCGTGGCGATTCCCACAGCGAGATTCTTCGCTGCGCTCAGAATGACAAACACGATGGTCTTGCCATGAATATTAGGTGCGCCCGTCCTTCCCGCGTCCGTCACCAGAAGAGCAGTCTGCAGGTGTGCTCTTGGCCCATGCTCCCTTGCGGCGGATCAGAGCGAGTCTGGCTCGGAATCGCTTCTCAGAAAGAAACGCAGATGGAGAACGTCAGCGTCCGCGAGCGGCCGAATTCCGGTTTCAGTTCGGGGAACATGTTGTCTTGGAAGGCTACGTCAACCGACACATTCTGCGACGGACTGACGCCAAACCCTGTGGTCCAGGCCGCGTTTCCCTTCTGATCCAGGGCAACCCCGCCCCGGATGTACACCCCCTTGATGATGGAGTGTTCCGCACCCACGAAGAAGCGGCTGACCAGGAGGCGACCTGTGTCATTCGCGAACGAGGCAAACTGGTAGTCGGCGTAGATGGTCGAGTCCTTCATGTACTCATAGGACACCCCCGGCCGCAGGATGAACTGATGCGTGGTGTCCGCCACACGAAGGTTGCCCGTGCCAAGGCCCATGAAGTCGAAAAGCGTGGTCCGGTCCCGGGAAAACGCGTAGTCGAAGACGACGCCCCCCAGCAGGCGGTCGGCCAGCCGGTTCAGCGTACCGAAGCGAAAACCATACGTTTCACCATGGGAATCGCTGACCTCGGCATCTGCGAGATCGAACCCCATTCGGGACTTCGCGAAGTTGAAGTTGGCCCCGATGGCCCATTGGTCGGTCAGTCGCTTCGCCCACTGGCTCTGGACGACATCCATGTCGAGGTCCATGTCGAGGCCCTGGCGCGTCGTCCCATGCGTGCTGCGCACCTGGGCCAGAGCCGCCTGGAATACCCCGCTGTTGCCCGTGTCCCACGAGAGCGATTCGCTGCTGACGTGCAGAACCGTGCCGCTGCCGAAGGCAATGTTGTCGTACTGAGGACTCGCCGCCAGGTGGAGGTCGGTCGTGATGGGCTCCCATGCAAGCGAAGCCGGGTTGATCGATGTGGCCCACTTGCTTCCCGCCGAGGCGCCGCCGACCGCGGCCACGTCTGCATAAGTGGCGAAACGACTGAAGGCGGCTGGCAGGCGGAGCGAGAGGTCCTTGTCGTCAAAGCCCTGTGCCGTGGCGAGGGTGGGACCAGCCAGCAGCAGCGCCCAGATCCAACCGCCTGGGAACCACCTTGCCGTCCGCATCGCGTGCAGGGGCCTGCCCTCCAATCTGGCGGTCTGTCCTTGGACCGGAATCCTGGCTGCGAGTCTGGTCTGGAGCGAGGGGACATGCCAGCACGTCCTCCGCCTTGACCGGTGAGGACCCGAGGCACGGAATGCCGCAGGGCCTCTCGCCAAACTGCTTATCGGCTGAGTACGGTCAGCGAGATTCCTGAATCCGGCCGGTGTCCGAGACGGGGTCGGCTTTTTTTGGGCGATAGAGCGGGGCCTGTTTGCCGATAATGCTGTGGGGTCAGGGTGTATGCTAAGCGAGCCATGCGCGCAGGCGTTGGCCTGGGGATGGGTCGATGGTTCTCAAAGAGTGGTACGACCTGCCCCGGTGTGGGAGTGGATTGCTTTTGTGCCTGATCGGCTTATACTAGTTGCAGCACACAGGTTAGAGACAGGGAGTTGGAGTCCGGATCCTGCCGTGGGACGGCAGGATCTGAGTGGATCGGCAGCACAAGGGTCGACGGTTGCGGCCGCCAGGGTGCCGCTTTGCACCCGGCGTTCCCTGAACAAGGGGGCAACTCGGATGACTGGAATCCGCGGTTTCATCGGCGCTTTGGCTACGGCGCTCCTGTGCGCCTCGCTGGCGGGCTGCCACGGTGGCATGGAGAAACTTAACGTGTTTCTCCAGAAGCCGCGCTCGCCCGTCTCGGCCACGGAGTACCGCATTTTGCCTCCCGACGTTCTCCAGATCACCTCCATTCACGTTCCGGAGATCAACAACCTCAAGCAGGAGGTGCGCCCGGACGGCAAGATCAACCTCCCGCTCCTCGGCGAGGTCATGGCGGCCGGCCGGACCCCCGGCGAGATCGAAAAGGAACTGGTGGAACGCTCGAAGGCATTCTATGAGCAGCAGGATGCGACCGTTCAGGTGACGGACTTCAGGTCCCAGAAGTTCTACGTCTTCGGCCAGGTTTTGCGGCCCGGCCCCATCCCCTGGACAGGCGCCGACACGCTGCTGGATGTGCTGGCCCAGGTCCAGCCAACTCCCTCTGCCTGGGCTGAGAAGATCCACGTGGTTCGCGGCAAGCCGCCGGTCCGCGGCGGGTATCTGCCCGGCAAGTATCTGAAGAAGCACCCGGAGGAAGCCGAGGCGATCGATGAGCCTCAGGACGAAGGCGAGGAAGGCACGGACGCCAAGGCGGAGGGCCCGCCTCCTCCGAAAGACGATGCCGGCAAGCCGCCCAAAGCCAAGGGCGAAGACGAGGGCTTCGAAGTGGTCCAGCCGGTCACCGTGGACATCGCCAAGGCGGCCCGGGAGACCGAGCAGGCCGCCCTCCACCCCGATGGCAAGGGCACGGTGATGGTGGTAAACATGATGAAAATGATCCACGACGGAAAGATGGCCCAGAACGTCCTCCTCCGGCCGGATGACGTTGTGTATGTGCCGCCGAACCCGCTGGCGGCATTTGGCTTGGCCATGCAGCAGTTGCTGCTGGGGATTCAGCCGGCGGCGCAGACGATCCAACTGCCGGCCAGCGCATTATATTCGGTGAGGTCTGCTCAAAACTTTGGGGGCTCCAAGGCGGTCCCGTAGCGGGAGGCGACTGATGGCGGAGACGACGCACAAGGCGACCCCTCGGGACCTGTTGAGGTCGGTGTTCCGCCGGCGCCTGCTGTTCTTGTCGGGCACCGCGATCTTCGCCTTTGCGGCCTTGGTCGGCGCTCTCTGGTGGCCCGTGAAGTATACGGCTATGGCCAAGTTCGAGCGGCGCTCTGACCCCGCGTCCGAGGCCCTTGCCGGCAGCAAGAGCGAGTCCTTTGAGACGTTGAAGCAGGTCCTCCAGCAGGAACTCGCCGGGTTCAACGCTCTCAATGCGGCGGCCGAGGACCTGGAGAAGCAAGAGCTGCTCCCGCCGCTTCCACGGGGCAACAAGCAGGAACTCACATCGGAGGGCAAGATGGTCCGGCAGCAGGTGGTCCGGGACTTGACGGATGATCTGAAAGTGACTTTCATGGTGCGCAGCGCCGAGGTGGACCTCGTGTCCGTGGAATTCACCGACAAGGACCCGCGCCTGGCCCAGGTGCTGCCCAATACACTCGTCACGAACTACATCAACAACATCAGCGAGAAGATGATTGTCAATCTGACCGCCAGCGTGGTTTTCCTCCAGAAGAAGGTCGACGAAGCCAACACGCGACTGACGGAGTTGCTTAAGACGCGGACGGAGTTCGAGAAAGAGCACGCCGGGATGCTGCCGGAGAACCCCGGAACGCTTCAGCAGGAGGTCCAGCGCATCGAGGCCGACATGGATAGGATCGGTCGGCAGCAGTCACTGGCCAAGATGAAACTGGAGCAGATCAAGGCTTTTAGGGCAGGCGGCAAGGCGCCTTCCGACAACTCACCCCCTGCTTCCCCCAAGGACAAGCCTGAAGAGAAGCCGGCGAAGAATGACACCCCGCCCGCCGCTTCCACCAAGGATAAGCCCGAGGAGAAGCCGGCGAAGAAGGACACCCCGCCCACCGCTTCCACCAAGGACAAGCCCGAGGAGAAGCCGGCGAAGAATGACACCCCGCCCGCCGCTTCCACCAAGGATAAGCCCGAGGAGAAGCCGGCGAAGAAGGACGCGGCGTCCTCCGCGGCGATTGAGAAGAAACTGACCGAGGATGGGCAGTTGCTGGAGCGGGAGATGGTGGAGGTGACCCAGGAACTGGGGCGACTCCTGGACCAGCAGCAGCAGTACCAGCGTTCGCTGGATGAAGGCCGGACGCTTAACCACATGACCGAGAAGCACCCCAGGATGGAAGCCCTGAAGAAGCAGATCAAAGACCTTGACGACCGCATCGCGAAAGCGAGGACCCGCCTCACAGACGTGCAGTCACGCCGCTCGGATTACATCAGCCGGGTGAAGGAGTCGTTGCCGGACACCGCAAGGGGGTCTGAACTCGTCCAGTCTTCCCCGGACCCTCTCCTCCGCAGGGCGTTCGAGATGCAGATGGCGCAGATGGTGATGGAGGAGACGGCCGCCCAGTTGGAGGTTAACCTGACGACCAGCGAACTCGGCCGGCTCAAGGATCACCAGGATAAACTCAGGAAGGTCCTCGATGGTTACGTTCCCAAGCGGCAGGAATATGTGGAGATTGTCAAGAAAGTAACCGACCAGCAGGCCGAGGTGAACCGGTGGCAGGCACGCCTGACGGGAGTCAACATGGACCTGGCGGCCGAGGCGGCCAAGCGTCGTACTCACTTGAGCCAGGTGGAGCTGGCCCAGGAACAGTTCCGCCCGTCATCGCCGAAACTCCTCTATGTCATCGCCTTTGCCCTTGTGGGCGGGCTGGCCTTCGGCGGCGGCCTGGTCTTCCTGGCCAACACGATGGATCGCTCTGTCTCGACCACTGAAGATGCTGTTGACTGCTTCGGCCTGCCGATCCTGGGCATCATCGGGGAGATCGTGACCTCGAAGCAGAAGACCCGCCGGAAGATGATCCGAGTGGTGCTGCGCGCGGTAGCCGTGCTGGCTGTGGCGGCCATCGGCTTGGCGGCGATGAACATCACGCTGTGGCTGAACGACCGCAGCGGGTTCGAGGAGTGGAAGAAGGCCCCGGTCTCCTTCGTCTGGGGCGGGGTGAAGGGCCAACTGGACGCTCTGAAAAGCCGGCTCTGACCGTGAACTAATGTATACTGAGTTCTATAAATTGCGGGAGTTCCCGTTTGCCATCACGTGCGAGGAACGCTTCTTCTTCGAGAGCGCCGTCCACGCCGAGGCGCTCGCGAACATGGTCTACACGGTCCAGCACCGCAAAGGCATGGTGCTCGTTACGGGCGAGGTCGGCGCCGGCAAGACGTTCGTGGGCAACATGCTCGGGTCCCGCCTCGGGGCCGGATGCCAGACCGTGGTGATCGGCAATCCGCCGCAGTCGGGCAAGCAACTCATCGGCAGCCTGGCCCGACGCGTCGGGATGAGTGTCCGGGCCACCGCCGATAAGGTGAGCCTGCTGGAGAATCTGGAGCAGTACCTTATCCGCCTCCAGGCCCGCGGGCGGATCGTGGCGCTGATCATCGACGAGGCACAGGACTTGTCACCGGCTTCCCTTGAGGAACTCCGGCTTCTGTGGAATTGGGAGCAGGCCGGCCAGCGGCTGGTTCAGATCGTCCTCATAGGCCAACCGGAACTCCGCCGGAGGTTGCTCGAGCCGAAATGGGAAGCCCTGCGCCAGCGGATCGTCTTGAGTTATCACCTCCAGCACTTGTCGCCGGCGGATACGCCTGCCTACATCAGGCACCGGCTTCGGGTGGCTGGCGCGGATGAAGGGGAATCGCCGTTTACAGCCGAGGCCATGGCGGACGTCCATGCCGCCACAGACGGTGTGCCCCGGTTGATCAACATCTTGTGCGACAATGCACTGCTGGTGGGCTACGCCAGGGGGACCCGGACCATCGACAGGTCGGTCATCTCGGAGGTCCTTCGCGACATGACGTGCTGGGGTCTTCGAACGCCGCCGGCGCCGGAGACGGCGGTCAGCCCGCTTGCAGGCCAGGAGTGAACCGTGTCACACGTGTGGGATGCCATGAAGAAGCGCCGGGCCGAACAGGCGGCCGAGGCGCCCCCGGTCAGCGGACCTCCCGGGGCGCCTGTGCCGCCTTCGTCGGCGCTTCCCCCGGCGGCACCGGCTTCGGCCCGGTCGCCCGTTATGAACGGGTATGCGCCTGAACTGGTGGCCCATCATCTGCGAGGGGGCGAGGTCACGGAGGACTTCCGTGCGGTTCGCACCCACCTCTTGGGCCAGTATCCCGAGGAGCGGTTCTGCATCCTTGTGACCTCGGCTGAGAAGGGCGAGGGCAAGACCGTCACCTGCCTCAACCTGGCCGTGGTGCTGGCCGAGCGCCAGGAACGGCGCACGCTCGTTGTGGATTTCGACCTTCGTATACGAAAGATCGCCAGTCTCCTGAGCATGGATAACGAGCCGGGAATGGCGGACCTCCTGCGGAACACGGCCCGCATAGACGATGTGGTCCGGCCGACCGCGTATCCGAACCTGTTTGTCATACCCGCGGGTGAGGCCAGCCGAGAGCAGATCGGGGAGGTCTTGCACCGGCCGGAACTCGAGGAGATCGTGACCGAACTGCGCCGGCGCTATGACTACGTCCTGTTCGATACGCCGCCGGTGACGATCGCACCAGATGCCGGCATGCTGGGCCGCGCGGTGACCGAGGCGGTCCTTGTGGTGCGCATGAACAAGACGCATCAGGAGACTGTTGGCAGCGCCATCCGGCTTCTCCACGCCGCCAACGTCAAACCGGTGGGGATTGTTCTGACACATCACAGATATTACATCCCCAAGATACTGTACTACCATACGTGAGTCCGTTGCTTGGCGCAGGGCGCTGCGGGCGGCTTGGGGCGCTTGAGAGCATGGCGTCCCGCGATCTGGACCTTATGCCGAAGGCGATGCCGCCGGACGGACAAGCCCGTCTGCGGCCGCCCCTCGGCGACCTGTCTTCAACAGGTTAGAGTGGTCGCGAGCCGTGGCGGAGGCCGTCTGGTCCGGGGGTTCCCCGAATGGCAGAGTTCGAAGAAGTCTGGACCGTCCCTGACCCACAGGGGGGGTACTGGAAGCGTTTGGTGGTGCGGTCGCTGATCCTGGCGGGTCTGGTCGCGACCTACGCCAACACCTTCGCCGAGATGTGGGGCCGCTGGTTCCCCGCCTGGAAGACCTCAAGCCTCGGGCTTTACGACCGCTTCGTGGGCGGCGAAAGTTACTACACGCACGGACCCCTGGTGCCCCTGGTCAGCCTGATCATGGGGATCCTGCTGATTCGCCATACGCGGATCCCCGTGCGACCCCGGCCCGTGCTCGGATCGGTTGTGCTGGTGGCCAGTCTGCTTCTGCACCTTGCGGCCTGTTTTGCGAGAGTGAATTTCGTCAGCGGATTCAGCCTGATTGGGGTTCTGGCCGGCCTGCTGTTGCTGTTCTGGGGCACGACGGCGCTACGGCGTTTGTGGTTTCCGGTGGCCCTCCTGGCTTTCATGGTTCCCCTTCCGGAAGTCACGATCGCCCAGATGAACTTCAGGTTGAAACTGACGGCGGCGGACTGGGGCGTGGGGCTGGCCAATTTCCTGGGCGTCCTCGCGGAACGCTCCGGCAACACCGTGTTCCTCGAGGGCGACAAGACGATCGTGGTGGCCAACGTGTGCAGCGGCCTGCGGACGCTCATCAGCCTGCTGGCGTTCGGCGCAATCTACGCCTACGTGTGCAAACTGCGGGGGTTGTGGCGGCTCGGGCTGTTTGCCATGAGCGCCCCGGTGGCGCTGGTCAGCAATTCGCTGAGGATTGGGAGCCTCGTCGTCGTGGCAGACATCTGGGACACCCGCACGGCCACCGGCTGGTACCATGACACGTCCGGGGTGTTGATCTACGTGCTGGCCTTCTTCCTGATGTTCAGCCTCGAACGACTGGTGCTTGCGGCACGCCAACTTGCGGGCAGGCCGGCGGTCGTTCTGCCCCTGTTCCATGGGGCGCTCCGCGGCCCGGAGGACCGGCACCAGTGGCCCCGTCTCGTGACTGCGGTTGGGGGGCGCGCCGGCGGGCTGGTCGCAGCCCTGGTCGTCCTGGTGGCCATCGGCACCTTGGTGCTTGTCCGCAATGTGCCGTCGATATGGAACCAGCGGATGGCGAGCAAGGCCCTCCCGGCGACGATGGAGATGGGCGGATATCGCTGGCAGGCCACGGACCTCGAGATGGATGAGCAGACCTTGGCCATTCTCGAGACCAGGGACTATCTGTACCGCCGGTACAGGACGCCCGGCCAGGTGCCCGTCGACTTCTGCATCATCTTCAGCCAGGACAACCGCAAGGGAACGCATCCTCCCGACATCTGCCTGGAAGGCGGCGGCGGGGATATCATCGACAAGCACGAGGTGACGCTCCGCAACGTCGGCGAGCGCGGCGACGTGGATTGCCGCGCGTTGGTCGTCCAGTCAGGGTCGCGGCGCGACTACTTCCTCTATGTCTATAAAAGCGGTCGCAGTTACACCCCCAGTTTCTGGAAACAGCAGTTTGCCATCTTTGCCAATGGCCTGCTTTCGCGAAATGCCAGCGGTGCGCTGATTCGCGTCTCGACCCCGGTCGGAGACGATCTTGAGGCCGCAGGGAAGCGATCCATGATGATGCTCAGCGCCGCCATTCCGTACCTGGATGCGGCGCTGCCGTAGACTAAGGAGAGAAGCGATGCGACGCTTTGCATTGATCCTGGTCATCGTGGCAGTCCTTGGCGTGATGGTGATGGGCATCGTCTGGTACCTCCACAGGAACACCGCGGAGAAACTGCGGATCCGCTCGGAACTCGCCCTGAGGGCCAAGGAATACGACCGGGCGCTGGCACTGGCGGAGTCTGCCATTGCCAAGGAACCCGGGAACTGGCAGGGCTATTACACGCGCGCCCGGGCCCTCAGCAGCAAGGCGCTGTATGACGAGGCCAGGAAGGCGCTGGAAGAGGCGGCGAAGCATGATCCGCC
>Ga0315291_10011167_pt1 | contig 10961 bp, 6 predicted proteins | sample YL17G12_20_MG_FD_203070 | JGI IMG/M metagenome (GOLD analysis project Ga0315291, IMG submission 203070) | Sediment microbial communities from Yellowstone Lake, YNP, Wyoming, USA - YL17G12_20 | ecosystem: Environmental > Aquatic > Freshwater > Lake > Sediment | place: USA: Wyoming | collected... | reverse complement strand
TCTCGCCGCTACTGCGGTCCACCTTGGCGATCCGCTCGGCAAAGGACGTGTCGCGCAGCCCTTCGTACGCGACCTTCTGCTCGAAGTACTCGCCGTTGAAGAGCACGTCGTCCAGGTAGGCGGCGCCTCGGGCGGCGAGTTCGGCGTACTCGACGGCCTCCTCGGGGCTGCCGGTCTCGCGGCACATCTCCGCCATGGCGGCAAGCGCGCCCAGGTAGATGCTGGAGCACATGCCGTCCGGGCCCCAGAACTCGATGTCGTAGGTGTTGTGGTGCGGCTCCACGAGGACGCCTTCGCGGTCCGGGTCCCACGTGCGGATGCAGTAATGGAGGCTTCTCTTGGCGAGCGGCAGCATGCGCTCCAGCCAGGCCCGGTCGCCGGAGATCTGATAGTCGCGGTAGAGCTTCATGATGCCGCCGAGCTGGCCGTCCGAGGCGGCGTGGAACGTGTGCTCCGTCGGCCCGTCCGGCAGGGCTGCGCGGAAGGTCACGTGGCCGCGTTCGTCCATGGAGCGCTCGTACTCCTGCTCGCGGAGCGTGCGCTCGAGCTGCGGGAAGAGGTGCGGCATCGCCTGAGCGTAGTTCCAGACGTGCGTGCACGTGCCGTGGCAGCAGCCCGCCGTCGGGAAGCAGCCCTCCCAGGCCCAGACGTTCCCGTTCTCCTCGCGCAGAACGGTCGGCGACTTCAGGATCGCAAGGTTCGCGGAGACAGCGTCAAGGACATACGAGGGCAGCGTGGAAGCGAAAAGCGCGTCATGGAACGCCTGTGTGCGCCGACGCAGCGACGCGTAGTTCTTCCGCACGTAGGCCGCCACATCGGCCGCGTCCTTCCACTGCGAGACGTAATACGGCCTCCATGCGGGCGCGGACTTCTCGCCTTCCGCGCAACCGCAGTCCGAACCCTTCGGCCGGCCCACCGTGAGCATGCAGTTCGGCACGTACCAAGCGATGACGACGGGGTAAGTCACGCGCGCGCCCGGCCTCAGCGCGCCGCGCATCATGACCGAGCCGCCGTTGCGGCCCTCCACGTCCTTGCCGTTCGAGCCCTTGTTGGGGCGGAACTTGCCGGCCGAGACCTCACGCCAGAGGGCGCTGATGCTGTCGAACCAGCCGCCGCGCGGCCACATTGCCTTGATGGCGGGCCTGTGCCCGACCACGGTCAGGCTCGCGCTCCCGAAGCCCTCGGCAGCCGGGTCGTCCTGGTTTGTGAGGAGCGCGCCCGCGCCCGGGATGACGGAGTTCAGGCTCCCCGCCGCCCCTTTGCTGCCCGCGACGAGGTGGGAGAGGTGGTAGGAAAGCTCATACTGGACCGTCTTCCGCGAGCGGTTCTCGAGGGTGTATTCGAGGATGACGCACGGAATGCCGGAGTCCTTGTCATCCAGCGGAATGAACGGGTTCCAGCCGGTGATGGTAACGCGCAGCGGCACCCTCGGATCCCGAAGCGTAACGATGCCGAACGGGAACTCGCCCCTGAACGTCGCCTGCTCGAAGCGCGGCAGCCCTTCGTGCCCGCCGCAGCGGGAGCCCTGAGCTTTGAGCCCGAAGGCATACTTCTGTTCCGGCGGGAACGGCCCCTCGACCAACCGCGTGACCGGGTCCCTGCCCCTAACGTGCAGCAGGGCGAACGCCGAGTGGCCTGCGGCATGGCCGTCCGGCAACGCGGAATTGTCCGGCCTATGCCGGATCGAGAAGTCCTGGAGGCCGCCGACGCCGTTCAGGCAGATGCAGCCGGCCCCAATGCCGCCGATGGGCATCGCGATCTGCATCGCGGTGGTCCCGGAAAACGTCCTCTGACCTCTCTCGCCCTTCAGTTCCTTCGCCGAGTACGGCCTCGCCGATTCCACCATTGACGTCTTCCTCTTTCCCATGCTCCTGCTCGTTTTCGTGATCGTGCTCTTACTCCTGCTCGTCTTAGTGCTCGGGAGAGGACACCACGCGGGCTACCGCCCCTTGACGGCCCGGGCGAACTGCGCCCCCGCCTGTCGGACCGCCGCGAGGTCCGCCTCCCCCGGGATCCATTGCACGGTCACCTGCTCGACCGGCATCTCCCAGCCGAGCTTCGTGACGGCGTCCGCTACCTCGGCCACGCCCTGCTTGCCCCAGCCGTACGAGCCGAAGGCGAGGCCCAACCGGTTGCGCGGCCGCAGGCCCCCGATGTACGCCAGGGCGCCGGCCACAGTCGGGAAGATGTGGGAGTTCAGCGTCGGCGAGCCCACGGCAATGCCCCGCGCCTCCAGCACGTGCGTCATAATGTCGGAGATGTGGGTTGTGGCCAGGTTCCCCATGGTGGCCGGCACGCCTTCGGACTCGATGCCCTCGCGCAACGCGTGGGCCATCTTCTCCGTGGAGTGCCACATGGTGTCATAGATGATCACCGCCTTCGGCACGGTCTCGTTCGCGGCCCACCGCTTGTAGGCGGCGACTATGTCGCCCAGACGGTCGCGCCAGATGAGGCCGTGTGCGGTGGCGATCATGTCTATCTCGAGGCCGGCCGCCGCGGCGAGCAGCTTCTGCACCTGGGCGCCGTAGGGGAGCACGATGTTCGCGTAGTACTTCGCCGCCTCTTCCATGACGACATCAAAGCCCAGTTCGTCCACGAACCGCTCCGTGCTCGCGATGTGCTGCCCGAAGCCGTCGTTCGAGAGCAGCAGCTTGTCCTGCGGCACATATGTCTCCATGGAGTCCGGCCAGTGAACCATAGGGCAGGGCAGGAAGCGGAGCGTGCGCTTCCCGATGGCCATCTCCTGCCCGGCGTCCACGGCGCGAAAGTTCCAGTCGGCCTTGAAGTGCGCCCGCAGGCCGGCCTCGCCGGCCTTGGTCGTCACGACTGTCGCGCCGGGGACCAAGCGGACCATCTCCGGCAGGCTGCCCGAGTGGTCCATCTCGACGTGGTTGGACACGATCACCTGGATACGCTCGGGTTTGACGACGTCTCGGATGCGCGCCAGCATCTCGTCGAACAGGTGCCGCTTCACCGTGTCCACGAGCGTGACCTTCTCGTCCACGATGAGGTAGGCGTTATAGCTCGTGCCGCGCTGGGTCTTGTAGCCGTGGAAGCCGCGCAGGTCCCAGTCCACCGCGCCCACCCAGTAGACCCCCGGTTTGATCTCGAGTGCTTTCATATCCCCACCTCCTTGCATGGCCGCCGAAAAGTCCCCAGCACAATGTTGCCACATCCGTTCGTGCGCCTGAATCCCCGCGGCGCAAACTGGTGGGGCGCCCTAACGGCGCTCGGCGTTCCAGAACTCGTAACGCCGGCGCTCGCGCGTCGCGGCAGCCGGGGCGAGGAGCAGGAACGGGTCTCTGGCCAGCATAGGCGCCACCACGCGTTCCATGCCGGCAGCGTCCACCACGCGGACCTGCGCCTGGCCGATCTGTCCCTTGACGAGCACGCCCTCCTGCAAGAGGACCGGCTCCATCTTCTCGAAGTCACGCGCCATCTCGGCGGAGTGCCGCCGCGACGGCACGGCCCGCCGGCGCCCTTCGTAGTCCACAGTATAAAGCATCTCGAAGCGGTCAAAAAGCCACGGCACCCCTGCAATCTCCTCAAGGGCGTGGAAGCTGGTGTTCACGCGCAGGTCCACGCCCAGAAAGACGATCCTGCCCCGGCCCCGGCCGTCGCCCGGAGCGCCGCAGTTCATCAGGCGCTGGTACGGCGACTTGCTCCCGCACGGCGTCACCTGCGTCTCGTGGTCCCGCAGAAGCTCCTCGCGCAGAGGGCCGATAGCCGCACAGGAGTGCGTCGGGTGGAGCCCCCGCAGCGCCTCCGGCCGGCGGCGGAAAGTCTCCGGGATCCTGCCCACGCAGCAGGGCGTCTCGCGCACATCGAAGACGGGAGTGTCGTCGCCGATGCGGTCCCAGGTGTGCGTCGGCACCATAACCGCGCCGTGGCTCCCCACGGCCTCCAACAGCGCGTCTATGACGGCATCCGCGCCGCCCTCGACGTATCCGAACCGCCTCAGGGAACTGTGCACCAGGAGCGCATCGCCTTCGTCCACCCCCAGGCGCGCCAGGCCCACGGCGATCTCTGCTCCGGTCACAGCGGTCGTCACTTGATCGGCTCCTCCTCGTAGTCGAGCGGCGCGACCTCGAGGTTGTCCAGGTACGCCTCCACGCGGGAGGCGTTGAAGCTGTGGATCCAGACCCGCAGGTGCTGCGTGTCCTGCGGGGCCGTGAACCTACCCGAGAACGGCCGCCACGCGCCGTCCGAGCCGCCGAGCGTGACAACCGGCGAGATCCAGCCTCGTTGGTCCGTCTCGTTCAGGACGCGCCCGTCCGCCGCCAGACAGTAGACGTAGACGCCGACCCCCTCGCCGGAGACGGGCAGCACTTGCCCGCGCACCTCGAAGGCGCCCGGGCGGGCCACGGGTATGAGGGCCGACGAAACGTCCGAGCCCCCGTCCGTCGCGGCGTCCACAATCCGCAGCGAGGCCGACCCGCCCGCCGACTTCTCGCGCGAGATGCTGCCCATTCCGTCCTTCGGGATGCTCCACGCCCAGTCGCCGTCCTCGAAGCCCCCGTTGCGGGGGAACGGCCCGCCCTCATCCAAGGGGGTGACGGTAACAGTGATGGTCGCCTCCCGCACCGGCTGCGTCATGTTGACGCCGACGCGGGTGGGGGGCCGCTCGGTGGTGAAGTCTTCGTGGATCTGCTCGGCCTGGAACGCGACTTCGCCGCCCGTCGCGCGGACGTGCACACGTACGGCCTGTTGGGTGTCCTGGATCAGGAGCACTCCGGGCGCCTCCTCGCGCCAGCGGCCCAGGGTAATAAGCGCCGTCCCGAAGGCAGCCGGCTCGGCGAGCGACACGCTGTCTGTGACCGTAAGCGACCCCTGCCCGGCGCGCGAGTAGGCGAACGTGCGCTCCAGTCGCTTGAGGCCGGGCGCATCGTACGCGGAGGAGATGTCGAGCACGAGCGTGTCCTCCGCGTCGGTGAACTCGGCGCGCAGGACGCGCCCTTGGGCGCCCCGACCCTCTCTCTGGAGGCGACCGGCAACGACCGGCACGGGGTGGCCCCAGGAGTTGAGCAGGCTGCTCTCGTAGCGGCGGCTGCTGAACGTGCGGGCGGTGTAGACCTCCGCGCCGGGGTCGAGCAGGACGGCCTGCCCGTCCACGACCACGACGTAGGAGCCCACGTCGTTGTGGTTGTGGTGCTCGGCGTTGTGGCCGCCCTTGAGCGCCACGCCGAGGCGGCATCTGGAGCCCGGCGCCGGCCGGCCGATCAGCACGCCGCCCCGGTCGAACCACGTGCGCAGTCCGGCCGCCCGGGCGGGGGCGGGCAGCTTCTCCGACGCCGAGTTGGGGAACGAGTAGAAGAGCGCTTCCGCCAGGGAGCCCGACGGCCCGGCGGGATCCTGCCGGTCGTAGCGGCCGAGGCCGAGCCCGTAGACGCGGCTCACGAAGCTCATCAGGCGCGACTCCGGCTGCGCGCCCACGTCGCAATCGGCAAAAGCGGGGTAGATGCCGTTGACGATCTCCAGTCCCGCGCCGTAGGCTGCCGGGGCAAGGGCCTCCTCGCGCGCCAGCAGGTCCACGCCCCCGCCGGTGGCTTGGCGGACCATCTCTCCCAGCATCACGTAATGGCCGAAACCATAATTCCAGTAGCCGAGCCCTTCCGTGCAGTAGCCGTCCGGGGGGAAGCCCTTCAGGAAGTTGCGGGAGCATTCCTCGGAGGCAACGATGAAGAAGGCTCGTTCCTCGCGCGACGGCACAGCCGCCAGCGCAGCGCCCGTGACGCCCGTCAAGCAGACGGCGTTCCAGTTATTGGTGGTGGTCATCCACCAGTTCTGCCGCCGGCGGCCCGTTGCCATCTCGCGGAAGGGATCGAGGACGCGGCGACGAACGTTGTCTCGCATCAGCCCGCGCACTTCAGGGCTGAGGCGGTCTCCGAGCAGATAGTCCGCCGTGGCCAGCTCCCATGCGAGGGCGGAAGAGGCCAGGTCTACGTCCGCCGCCTCGCCGCGGAAGTTGGCCAGGTTCTCGTCGTGGGCGGGCAGAGTCCAGGTGCGCTCGGCACAGACGGCCCGGATGGTCTGCTCGAGAGCGGGCAGAAAGCGGCCCCGGTCCTCCAGACACTCGGCTAGGGCGAAGTCCTTGACGCGGCTGCGCCGGCGCCAAGCCACGTCCTCCCAGCGGCTCCGGTTACCCGTGCGGGAGTAGTCCAGGTACAGGTCGTCCGTGGTCTCCGGCAAGGGCTCGGCCAGGAGGCGCTCCGCCCGCCGGACGACGTCGCGCCAGGCCGGCCCTGCGGCCAGCCGCTCCCATGCGTCCCGATCAGCGATGGGCCGGCCGAGCCCGGCTGGCTGCTCAGCCGTCATGGAGGCCAGCCGTCGCACGCGAGCTTCGTCGAGCTGGGCCAAGGCCGTGCCTCCCGCCACGCAAAGAGCAAGCGCCACGCCCAGGCCCGCCCACGCGGCGGGCTGCGCCGTGCGGCGCAGTGTCCGGCTGCATCCCATGTCCTGCTCGCAAAGACAAACGTTGTTCACTTGCGGCCACCGCCCCGGCGACGGCCCCGAGGTACCGGACCTTGCCCGGCGCAACGCAGAGCCATTTGTAGCCGCCACGCCAAGCCAAGTCAACGGCCTGTCTTGCGGGGGGCGGTACCTTCTGCTATGCTGGCGCTTGTGGTGTCCGCGCGCGCGGCACGTATGCTCTTGCCCGGTTATTGGTTGCGATGACCGAGCGGCAACCGAATCGCAAAGTGAGCGCCGTCGTGCTCTTCTCTGGCGGCCTGGACAGCTCGCTCGCCTGCGAAGTGCTGCGTCGCGCCGGCGTCGAGCTGATCGTTCTGCACCACCACAGCGTCTTTTTCCCCCTGCGCGAGGGCAGAGGCTATGTCCCGCCCGGCCAGGTGATCGAGCGCGAGATCTCGGACGTGATGGTCGAGCTGGTCCGCAGCCCGCAGTACGGGCACGGCAGGAACGCGAACCCCTGCCTCGACTGCAAGCAGATGATGTACGGGCGCGCCTGGGCCGAGGCCCAGCGCGTCGGGGCGCAGTTCATCGCCACGGGCGAAGTGCTCGGCCAGCGGCCGATGACCCAGCACCGCGACGCCTTCCGCCGCATGGAGAAGGGCGCCGGGGTCGAGGGCCTCGTCGTGCGTCCCCTGTCGGGCCGGCTCCTGCCTCCGACGGTCCCCGAGAAGCTGGGGCTCATCGGCCGGAACGACCTGCTCGACATCAGCGGACGCTCCCGCAGGCGCCAGATGGAGCTGGCCGCCAAGTGGGGCATCACGGACTACCCGACGCCGGCCGGCGGCTGCAAGCTGACTGACCCGCAGTATGCGGAACGCGTCTTCCGCCTTCGGGACATGGGTTACTTGGCGGTGGAGCCCTTGCGCGCGGCGCGGCACGGACGCCTCTTCGCGCTCGGGGACCGCGCGTTCATCCTGGTGGGGCGCAACGACGAGGACAACCGCCAACTGCTGGCCGACGCACCGGCGGACGCGCGAGTCCTGGAGCTAAGGGGCCACCCCGGCCCGCTCGCATGCCTCGTCGGCGAACCGTCTGCGGAGCAGCTTGAGGAGGCTAAGCGGCTCGTCATCCGCTACAGCCGTTTCAAGGACCTTCCCCTCAGCGCCGTAGATACGTGCAGCGTCGCCGAGGCGCGCCAGGTCGCGCGCTGATGCACGCTCAGCGGCGGGCAGGGACGGACGCGGTACAGCATGGCCAAGTTCCAGCTCAAGAGCATCCAAGAACTCTTCCGGCAGCTCATGCGCGGCCCCACAGCCGTCCGCCGCCGCAACGCCGACCGGATCGAGGCATTGCTTGCCGAGCTGGACCCGGCGCGGCTGTACCCCTATGAGTTCGTCTACTTCCGCGTCAGCGGCTTCCGGCTGAAGCAACCGCCCGCCGAGGCTTACGCCGGCCGCACGCTCCTGCCCGACCTCGCCCAGGGGCTCAGAATGCTGTCGGCCTCCGTTGCGCGCCCGGCCAGCGAAGCGGGGGAGAAGGTCTACACCGACGATGAAATCTGCCGCGAGCTCAAGGTGGCACCGCGCACGGTCCGGCGCTGGCGCAGGCGCGGCTTGGTGGGCGCCGTGTACGCCTTTCCCGACGGGCGCGCAAGGCTCGGCGTCCGCAGCTCGGCGCTTGCGGCCTTTCTCGCAAAGGACGCTGGCGTGGCCGGCCGGGCAAGGCATGTCTCCCGGCTCGCCCGCACTGAGGAGGCGCAGATCGCGGACATGGCGCGCCGCCTCGTCCGGGACGGGGGCATGTCGCTGACCGCCGCAGCAGGTCGCATCGCCAGGGAACTCGGCCGGGCGCGTGAGACGGTCCGGGCGTGCCTGCGCCGACACGACCGCGACCATCCGGATCGGGCGATCTTCGGCGGCTCGGGAGGGCGTCTGGGAGAAGAGACGCGCCGGCGGGTGTACACCGACCACCGCCAGGGAGCCAGCGCACAGACGCTTTGCGCGCGTTACGGGAGGTCGCGCGCAAGCATATATCGGATCATCAACCGGGAGCGTGCCGCCGAGGCACTGCGCGAGGCACTCACGTCCTCCCAGGAGGCCCTGTTCACAGCGCCGGACGTTGCGGCACAGGTCTTCGGCGAGGAGTTTGGGGCAGCGATGGAGCGCCTGGCAGCGCCTTCGGCGGCTCTGGCCCGGACGGAGGAGACGGCCGTCTTCCGCGCATACAACTACGCCAAATTCCGCATGTCCGAACTGCGCCGCGAGCTGAACCCGCGCCGCTATGTTCCCTCAGGGCTCCTCGACGAGATAGACGGCCTGCGCGCTCGGGCCGAACGCATCCGCGAGGGCCTGGTGCGCGCGCACCTGCCCCTGGCCGACCAGATCGCAAGGCAACACGCGCGTGACCCGGCTGCCCTCGGGGAGCTTGCCGCAGAGGGCCGGACGCTGCTTGGCCGCCTCGTCGAGTCTTACGACTACCGCAAGCGCGGGCGCTTCTCGCGCCACGTGAGCCTGGAGTTGATGAAGGCCTTCGCCCGCCTGGGCTCACCCGGCCGGAGCGCGTCGAGGGCCTCATGACGCGCGCCTCGGTCAGTTGCATGCGCTGCGTTGTCGGCCTATGATGGCCCGTTTCCTGGTCTGCGCCCCCGCTGTCCGGCGCCGCAGTGCCGTCACAAGGAACTTCCCGTGGCTGAGATCGCGCCGTTCAGAGCGTTGCGCTACAGCCCCGAGAGGATATCGTTCATATCGCGGGTCGCGGCGCCTCCGTATGACCTGATCGAGCCGGAGCAGGCCGAAGTTCTCCGCGAGAGCGACCCGCACAACGTCATCCGCCTCATTCTCGGCAAGGAAGGCCCGCAGCGGCGGCCGGACACAGAGTACAGGCAGGCCGCAGATACGCTGGCGGCGTGGCGGCGCGAGGGAGTGCTTGTGCTGGACGAGGCGCCCGCTATCTACCTATGCGAGCAGACGTTCATCCTCGACGGCATGCAGCACGTGCGGCACGGGGTGATCTGTGCGATGCTGCTGGAGGAGTTCGCCTCCGGCCGCGTCCTGCCGCATGAGCGCACGATGGCGGGCCCCAAGGCCGACCGCCTGCGCCTGATGGAGGCGTGCCGGACGAGCCTGAGCCAGGTCTTCGGCGTCTTCTCGGACACCGCGGGGCGGGCGGATGCGTTGCTCCGCGGGCTGGCGACCGACAGCGCGCTCTATGAGTTCCGCCAGGCGGACGGTGTCGCCTTCAGAGTTTGGCGTGTTGACGACGCAGAGGCATTGAGGGAACTCCGCTCCCTGCTCCGGTCGGAGATCGTTTTCATCGCCGACGGGCACCACCGCTATGAGGCCGCGCTCCGCTACCGTGATCTCCACCGGCCTGCGGAGGCGCCGCCGGGCAGCGTTCCTGAGGACTTCCTGCCCATCTTCTGCGTGTCGGTAAGAAACACGGGCCTCAAGATCCTCCCCACGTACCGCCTTGTCCAGGCGCCCGAATGTTTCGATGCGGCAGCCTTCCAAGAGGCATTGGCCCGCCGCTTCGCAACGGAAGTGCGGAACATACCCAACACGGGGGCACTGAAGCAGGCCCTGCGCGAACTGCATCAGGAATACGGCTGGATAGCTTGCCATGTGCGGCCCCAGCAGTTGCTTGTCCTGAAGCCCGCCTCCGCCAAGGCCCTCGATGACGTGCTCCCGCCGCGTTCTCCTGTGTGGAGAGGGCTACCTGTAGCACAGCTTCACTATGGAATCCTCCAGCCGTTGTTCGGCATCCAGGCCGAATCGGAGGTCGTTCAGCCCAGGCTGGCCTTCTCCCAGGACGCTGAGAGAATGTACTGGCAGGTGGAGAGCCGGCGTTACGACGCCGCCTTCTACCTGCCGCCGATCCAGCCGGCGACGGTAGAGGCCATCGCTCGCGCAGGAGAGCGGATGCCCGCCAAGTCAACCTTCTTCTATCCCAAGATCTGTACGGGGCTGGCCTTCTTTCCCTTCGAACCTGCCAACTGCCCTCGGCTGGCGCCGTAACAACCTCGGCGGAACTACTACCTGTACTCCTCGGGCGCAGCAGTAAGGATTCATGTGTGTAAGTGCTTATCTGCTCGCCGGTTCCAGCGTCCGGGGACTGTGCCTTGCTCCCGTTGCTGCCGAGCGAGGCTTCAAGTCCTGCCGGAGCGGCCCCGCATAGAAGTTGCGCCTCGCTACGTTAAGAGCTATACAAGGACACGAGACGGTAGGCTGGCCGCTGTAGCGATTGCGCTCCGATGGACGCAGTCTGAGAGGTATGCTCCTGGGGTCGCGAGCAACTGTCAGCGATGACATAGGAGGGGACGCCACGAAGGCCCCAAGAAGCCCTCCGTGCAGCTTCCAGGAATGCCTGTCACGAGCCCGGCGTCCCAAGACCGGCTCCTCCCTTTGCGGGCGCCCTTGAGCCCTTTGGGACGCCCTTACGACCGCCCAGAATCCTTTGACCCGTGGGGCCTGCATCGGGTATAATGCGAGTGTCGTGGGATAGCGTCCCGCGGCACTCTGGCGACTGTCCGGCAAGAGCTTTGGTCGGCACGC
>Ga0315291_10011166_pt1 | contig 10961 bp, 22 predicted proteins | sample YL17G12_20_MG_FD_203070 | JGI IMG/M metagenome (GOLD analysis project Ga0315291, IMG submission 203070) | Sediment microbial communities from Yellowstone Lake, YNP, Wyoming, USA - YL17G12_20 | ecosystem: Environmental > Aquatic > Freshwater > Lake > Sediment | place: USA: Wyoming | collected... | reverse complement strand
GAACGTACCCTGACCATGATCAACCTATTCGAGTTCGCGGTAACCCACATCGAGCCTGAGCTGGCTCGTGAGTTCGGGGCAGACTGGCTGGGGATGCGGGAGTGTCCCGGATCGTCTGGTGACGCTGGCTGGCCCCTGGAACTCCCGGTTCAGGCATGGGACGGAGAGTTCATGGCCTTCCTGGTGGCCACGGGTCGGGATTGAGTTATGGAACCCAAGTACACGACCAGCCACGGGCCTATCATCCCGAGCTTCGACACCCGGAACTTCAAGGCAGACCTTCGTGTGCTGGCCAAGAAGGTGCTCTTGGATCTGCTCTCCTTCGACGCTGTGCTCTCGTACCACACGGTCGAGAACAAGGACCTCTTGTCCTTGTACGTCCAGGCAGCCCTGCGTGTTGAAGCCAGAATCAACTGGGGGACGGCCACGGACGAGGAAGTGGCCCGGATGGGCATCTGGCAGGACTACTGCTGTGCGTTGTTCGACGGCGTGAAGCCTTTCATCCTGAGTAACCTCAGCAGCGTGGAGCCGGTATAGCATGGCGTTTCTGAAGATCACGAAACCTGGCCCCGATGATGAGCTAACCCGAGGAATCATCGAGGGGTTCGCGGGTGTTCTGCTGGCCTCAGCCGTCATGGCCGGGCACGAGGAGCACCTCTATCGCCCAGCTTCAATGTCGCCAGAGGATTGGCTCAGAGCCATGGAAGACCTGGACAACGCTCTGGGCTCTACCGGAGCAAAGTACCACCTGGAACGTTGTGACTGTGATGACCGTGTAACGGCCAAGAAGCACAATCGGCCAGCGAACGCCCTCCTGAACTAGCCATGACCACCGTGTACGACCACCTCCGAGTGAACGCCGGGTTGATCTCGGCCATGCCCGGACGTAGTACCATCATGAGCACCAAAATCACGGTCGAGTTCACGGGCAACATGCAAGGGCTGGTCGAGTTCCTGGAGGCTACCTTCAAGGACCCCAACGCCCTGACCCTCAACGTCACCTGCACCCATGCTGCCAAGCAGGGCAAGACGCCCCACGAGGCCCTGGTGGAGGAGTGCATGAAGTACATGACGGGCACGGGGCCGAACGCCCGTAAGGATCTGGTCAGGGCTCTCCCCTCGGCATTGGAGGCTGTGCGGGCTGGAAACAAGATCGCGGCCATCAAGCTTCTTCGGGAGGTCATGAACTGCGGCCTCAAGGAAGGCAAGGATGCCGTGGTAGGTCCCATCCAAGAGTACATCGACAGGGGAGGCGTGTGACCCCCATCGGACTGATCGTGGCGGTGTGCTTCGTAACCCTGGTGTTGGGGGTACTGGGGTAAAAGACTACAGGAAGGCCATGGTACGCAGGGAGAACCTGTGAGCCGGTACTTGGTGGCCGCATGAAACAGCCTTCCGGGCAGTAGGGCCTCTCACCGACAAATCGGGGGAGGCCCGAAGCCTTTTATCCGCACTGCCTCTTGAAGCCTATGACCCCGGCAGAGCGAGTAGCCCACCGATTCATCCTTGCCAGGGATGTTGAGGCGGGGATTTTCGAGGCTCCACCGGCCATGCTGGTGTCAGTGGGTAGGTGGATCCGCTCGGTCTATGCGGGGCATGTGCTGGCGGCGGTTGAGAAACATCTCCAAGCGGTCGGGGGAGCGGACAAGGTTTTGGACGCCCGCATTCGAGAGATGCAGGCGGCGGTAGCCTCTTGTCAGCGGGATGTCAGGGCACTGAAGCCTGGGCAGAGTGTTCGATATCCGATCTGGGGGTACAGGGCATCGCTCGGGGCTGGGGCTCAATCCTTCGTGGGTGTCCGGCGGCACAAGGATATGTACCGCTCACCTGAGGGGGCTCAGACCGTGTACATGGGAAAGCCGGAAGCAGGGGCGACCCCGCTTTACGAGCTTGGGTGGGGAGTACGGAATCTGAGCTTTGGGGATTTCCCTGGATCCAGGCACGCGGATGAGGCCGAGGCCGTAGACCGGATCGAGGGGGTGTTGGAGGTGGCGATAGAGCGGCAGCAGGGTCATCTGCCTGGCTCGGTTGTGGTGACACCGAGTGGGATGAAAAAGGTACTGCCCGAGTATCAGCCGATGGACAGAGAGGTGGTGGTGTTCCTTCTGCTACTCAAGCGGGAGGTCATGAAGTACACGGATGGGCCAAAGACGTACACGGCCAAGGCTCGGAAGAAGTTCCCGATTGACCTGACGGGCTGGCGGTACCTTCAAGCCAATTCGCCCATCATCAAGCGTGTGAACGAGAATATAGATGAGAAGAACCGGGTGGTTGTCCAGCAGCTTGAGGTGGCCAAGGAAACCTATGCATTGGCCACCAAGGCGTGGGGTCTGGCCAAGGGCAATCCCGACTGGCCCGATGACAAGAGGGTCACGGAGATCCTCGACAAGCTTGACACGGATTGGTTTAAGGATCCTTACAGCACGCCTTACTGGAATAGGTGGCGAGTCCAGAACGCCATCGCCAATGAGGAGCGACCGGATCGGCCGATGGGCCAGGTAAACCGCAAGGCTGTGCCGATCACGGAGTTGAAGATTGAGCCGCCGCTTGGCCCCACGGACTTCCAGCGGGCGTTGGAGCATGAGGGTTGGGCCGAGATCCAGGTTGAGCTGGACTTCAAGGGGCACAAGGAATCGGTGGGTATGTGGCTCGGGGCCGACCGACTGCTGTCCGTGGACATCCGGGGAAACATGCCCGCTAGCGTCAAGGAGTTTCAGGGGATACTGGCCAACATCCTTCAGACGACTCGCCATGAGCTACAGCACGTTGGCCAGGATGTTCTGGCCAGGCTCAAGGGGCTCCGGGAGGATGCGGGATTGCCCTCGCCGTCTCTCAGAGTACCGAGTACCAAGGAACAGAAGGGTCGTAAGCCGCATCCGCTTCGGGAGGAGGAGTTTTACACCCGGCTGGCTGACGAAGTGGAGGAGTTTGTCAGGGCGGTTCAAGGCAAAGCCCCGGCCGAATTGTACATGGGGAGCCTGAAGGCTGTGTTCAAGCGTTGGGTGGGAGGTCGTGAGTTTTTCGTGGAGCTGGCCAAGCATGAGCGGTTGAAGTGGGAGAAGGCGGTCAAGCTATTCCAGACCGGGATAGAAGCCCAAGGGGTTGACCTCTCAGGGTAGGGTCTCTCACTGGTGTATGCTGTTGACCATGAACCGCCGAACCTTCTTGGGCTGGACTGGTGGGCTCTTAGCTGGGCTTGGTGGGCTCTTTGGGGCCAAGAGGGCCTTGGGTGCCACCCCTGAGCCCAAAGCGGCTCCCAGGGCCTCCCAGGGGGACTTCCAGTGCCTCAGGATAGCTGACTACCTTGGTAGCGATCCTGAAAGGGAATGGATCGTCTCGTCGGTGTAATGACCCTCCATGGGTTCATTCAACGCCACCTGCATCGTCTCCAATCTCCCCATCGAAGCTGGTGACCCCGTTCGGTTCCTGGCTCTGACGGAGAGTGATCTCAACCGGAGCAACGAGCATTGTTGTTACGTGACAGGTCGTTGGCAGCCTCGGACAGCAGCTATCCGTGCCTGTTACAACGATTACGGGTCAATCGAGAAGATCCAGGAGGGCCTGGTAGAGCGAGTCTTTTTCAAGAGCTTCAATGCCGATGTTATCGAGAAGGGTGTTGGGGATAATCAGTGCCACGACGTCCAGGTCCGGAAGGGGATGACCCGTGAGCAGTGGCTCGAAGCCCTCTGGGAGGGCAGGGTCTATAGCCACCCTTCCAGCCTGAGCTGGGTCCCGGGGGAGAGTTTGCCTGAGCCTGAGCAGGGTATCCCGACACTGTCTCGTATTGAGAAAGCCGTGACGGAGTACGGGGAACCTGGCTTCGTAATCGATGATGTGACCTACGGGTTCATTCGAGTTCGAGATGGTAGCTTCGAGGATAGCCAGGATACGAAGGCTCTAGAGAAAGCGATGGAGGTCATCCGAGCGGCTGGGTATGCTGCGATGATCATCTGCGGAACAGGAAACAACGCCAATAAGGCCGAGATGCTCGTGGCACCCAAGCCTGGGATGGTTTCACATGGTGATAGTTCGTACACTCTCAGTGTGCCTGGTCTCAATCCCGAGGAGCATCGGAAGCCAGAGCGAGCTATCACCCCGGCGATGATCCGTGAGGATGTGTGGCAAATTCTCCTTGCTACTCCAGTGGAGAGCTGGGGCAACAAAGTCTATACGGCAAAGACCATGAAGGAATGGGCTCGCCAGACTTTGGCAGAGGACAGGGAGTTCAAGAGGCAGAATGTCGTTAAGGTCAAGGCCCAGCTAAACAGGATAATGCTGCGAGAGGATCTCCCTGACAACCTTTTCCGAGGAAGTCTGAGGGGGTCTGAGGGTGTCTCAGGGTTCTACTTTCGGCAAGCGTATGACCTAGGTGTCGAGCTGGCCACTTCGGATGCCGAGCTAGACGCTTTCGTGGATGACCTGGCCGAGATGGTCTTCGTCCAGTGGGCCTACTCGTCTCTTCACGGTCAGTGGCACCCCACGACCAACAGTGGCCAGGAGGGTAACTGGCCAGCACACCGGGAGTTCCTTCTGAATCTTGCCGAGATCAAGGGCAAGTGGGAAGATGACGAGGGTGACGAGGGTGACGAGGATGAGGATGAGGATGAGGATGAGGTGGTCGTCTCCGAGGCCATGCAAGCACTCATTCGCTGGCGGCGTAGGCAGGTCTTGGACTTCAGCGACGATGACGAGTACATCTCCAAGGTGCAGCATGGGTTGACGAGCTTCTACCAGGCCAACCCCGAACTTATCCCCGAGGAGCATCGGGTGGCATACCGGGACTTCATGGGCCTCGATGAGAACACTCAGTGGAAAGCCATTGAGATCACCCTTGTAATCGTGGAGCAGAACGATGAAAAAGCTGATTGAAGACCTGGAGTGGCCCACCCACTGTGAACACGATGTACTCCACGTTGTGGGGATCACCAAGGAAGAGGTATCCGAGGACTTCATCTGGTCCGATGAGGATGACGGGAGCTGGATCTCGTTTCACTTCGGGAGGGCGTGATGAGGATCAACCTAAGGGGCCGAAGCCAGGACGGGTCCTATCCGGTCATAGGGTCGATTGACGTCGGCATCCCGCCCGCAGGTGTGCTCATACTCGGCACCTCTGAAGGCTCCAAGTACTTTCAGTTGCAAGACGAAGGCGGTAGCTGGGTCTACGTCGAGGCTCGCGTGGTTGACCGCAATTCAGAGTATGTTGATTGGGTAAAAAATGAGAGCTTCTGGTTCGCATGACAGGTTTGCATGATGAGAATTTGGTACTTCCAAGTTGGGTCGGGTGAGATCCCATTCTGGTCCATGGCCAAGAGTCGGCAGGTACACATCCTGGAGGTCTCGGGCTCGACTAGGGCTACCTGGGCCTGGGTTCGAGGCACCAGCCCCTCTCGGGTGAAGAACTGGGCCAAGAAGGGCCGAGACGTGATGAGCCCGCTCGGTGCTTTCAATGCCTACGTTCCAGGGCACATCGTCAAGGTCAAGGACTTCAAAGCTTGGCTCAAGAGGAAGATCCAGAAGCTCCCTGTCAAAGGCGGCTGGCTGGCCATCGGAGTCAATCAGGAGTATGAGAAGGACTACGGCGAAATCAGAGTACACGTCATGCATGACCTCCGACGTTGGCCTAAACCCTTGTGGAGAATGCACCATCATGAGTATCCCGAGACGTATTCAAATCGAAAATTTCACCCCGGCTGAGCGAGCCATCTACGATGCCGTGCATGTAGTGGAGAGCGTGGGGGCTGACGTTCGGCTGACCCGGGCGGTGATGCTCTTACAGGAAGCCAGGAGCTTGGTTGCGGACTACGTGGACGGAGTACCGGCTCGACCAGATCCGGTGTAATCTCTCCGGGTGCTCATCAAGCTCCACATCCTCGAAAGAGCCCTCGCCAAGGCAGAGGGCTCTTTCACGACCCTGGCTACCGGGTCCAAGCAACGGGGCTTCTCGGTGCGGGAGTACCTGGATGCGATCCTCGTAGCTCCAAAGGCCGACCTGGGTCTTGAGTACCTTCACGCTTCGGGGATCCTGGAGCAGCACTTCCCCGAGGTCGAGGCCCTGGTCGGATTCGGTGGCCCCAGTGAGGGCCATAAAGACCTGTGGGGTCACGTCAAGCAAGTGGTCGTCCAGACGACTCCGGCTGAGGCTCACCTCCGTTGGGCAGCTCTGTTCCACGACGTAGGCAAGCCCCTGTGCTTCAAGAAGGACGTCCACGGAAAGGTGTCTTTCCACGGTCACGAGATCGTCTCGGCACGGCTCTGGGGGAAGTTCGCCCGGAGGTCCAAGCTATTCGGGGACCGGATGGCCGGGAAGGTGGGCTTCCTGGTACAAAGCCTGGGTCACGTGGAGTCATATGAACCATCCTGGACGGACAGTGCTGTTCGTCGGGTTCTCAAGGAGACGGGTGACCACTTCGTTGACCTGGTGGCCTTGTCACGGGCTGACATGACCACGGCTGACCCGAACAAGAGGGCACGGAATCTCAAGCGGATTGACGAGCTGGTGGAGCGGGCAACCCTGCTCTCTCTGGCCGAGTTGCGTCCAAAGGCTCGCAAGGGGCTCGGGCTTGAGCTAGGCAAGGCTTTGGGCCTTGCCCCTGGCCCTGAGCTGGGCAAGGCCATGAAGGCGGTCCAGGGGGCAGTGGAGTCTGGTAAACTGGCACCTGACGCTCCCATCGAGCTGTACGTCCAGTGGGTCCGCTCATGCCCATGACCCATGCAGAGATGCAGGAAGTGGGGATCATGACCCCCGAGGACTTCCGTGGCACCTGGTGGCTGCACTACGAAGCCCCGGATAGGGCACTGGTTTATCTTGTCACGGGAATGATACCCCCGAACCCCAGAGATGATAAACCTCACTGGACGGCCCATCTTAATACGTTGACCTTCCGGCAGATGACCGAGGAGGTGGGGTATGGCTGGCTTACCCATGCCTCTGTTGAGGCTGTGCTCGCCCAGGATCCCCCGCCACCGGAGCTGCCATGGATAATCTCGGCAGGCCCGCCCACGTATGCCCTAGAAGCTCGAATTCGTACCCTCGAAAACCAGGTAAACATCCTGGTTGGCGCGTGGACCACTCACGGGAGGATTATGCAGGCTGGCCCGCCCCCTGAGAATCCAGACCCCGCACCGACGGTCTGGGAGAGGCTAGACGAGGATGACCCGGTGTAATGTATCCCGGTGGCCTTCAAGCTCGTCTGGAAAGAAGAATCGGTCGTAGGGTCTAGGACGAGGCTCACCCGGTACGTCTCGAATCTTCCCCTGGTAGGGAAGATCCATGTCGAGAATCATCCGGCCAAGATCGGTTGGAGGGTGTGCTTCGTGGAGCGGGGTGGGATGCGAATGGACCTGGAGTCCGTCCGTCCCGATGAAGCCAAGGTCGAGGCCGTGAACCGGATCCTCGGCCTCTACGGGGAAGCGACCAGGGCTGTACAGGAAGCGATAGGGGGAGCCCCGCGTGTCTGACGACATCGAGGATGACTGGGCCATGCTCCGGCGAGGCCCTGGCAAAGCTGAACGGATCGCAAGGAAGGTATCGAAGAAGACCATGGGCTTTCTGGAGTTCCTGTTCACCTGGATTGGCCACGCCTACGACAAGATAGGGGCTTCCCTGGGAGCACTGTGGACCAGGCTGTTCAACCCGGATTTCCTGCTCACCCTCGGAGTGATCGCTTTGGTAGGGGGGATCGGAGCCTGTTTCTTTCAGATATTTCGGGCGGATGGCACCGTGAATTATTGCCGGATACAGTCCTACTCGGACGTCTGGGGGATCGAGGGGCACCGTGACTGGCGACCCGATGTAATGCTTGCCACCAAGCTCAAGACCCGTGAAGAAGCCCTGGCCTGGACCAAGACCATAGGATGTCTGATCCGATGAAGTTCCTGGAGTTCCTCTTCACCTGGATCGGGCATGCGTTCCACCGACTCTACCGTATGTGGAGTGAGCCCGACCTCTGGTTTGGCACCGTCGCCTTCATGCTTCTCGGAGGTCTTGCCTTCTGTGGGTACCAGATCATCAAGACAGACGGTCGCATCGACTACTGCTACGTGGACAAGGACGGGGCGAACCCCAGCAAGCTGATAGGCCATCGACCCTGGCGACTCAATGCAGACCTCCGGGTGGCTAGCGAGAGTGAGAACGAGGACGTGCTCTACAAGCAGGCCAAGGAGATCGGGTGCCCCGTCAAATGACCATCTACTTCAACAGGAAGACCGGGGAAGCCATCGTTTGCGGTCAAGGGTTCGAACACGTAGCCACTGAGATGTTGAGCAAGCTCCCACCTGAGAGAGCTGCCGACTTCGAGCGGTTAAACCTGGGAAACGTGGTCCACTTTCGGGCCATCAGGCTCTCAGTTACCTCTGTACCTGACGGGACCATTTGACCTGTGGACGACGGACGGCTCATAGGCAAGTCAATCAGGGCGATCTACTTGGCCCCGGGGGATCAGTGTATTTGCTTCGAGATGATGGATGGGGAGAAGCTCTATTACCTGGCCGAGGGCGACTGCTGTGCCCACGCCTACTTCTACCAGTGGGCCGACCTGGATTACATCCTGGGGCAACCAGTCACGGCAGTAGACCACGAGACGGTGGATAGCCTGAATGATGATGATGATAACGTCACGGACATCCACTTCTACGCTATCAAGACGCTCAAGGGTCGGGCCACATTCGAGTTCAGGGTGTCTCATAACGGGTACTACGGGGGCAGTGCAACGCCTACGGACGAGAAGAACATGGGCAAGGATCCCCCGAGGCAGATCGCCTTGCTCTGGGAGGGCGTGAGGCCGTCTATCTGGGAACGCCTGGAGGAAGACAACTGATGACGTACCGGAAAATCATCCGGCACATTGAGGGCAAGGACGAGAAAGGTTCATCGGGGAGGCTACGTCCCGAAGTTCAAGGTTCTGTGCAAGGAATGCCTTGCCTGATGATTCGGTGTAATATCTCCCAGTGACCTCTGTTTGCCATCCTGACGCCTGCCAGACCTGCCATGGCCTCGACACCATCGAGGGCGGCCTGGATTGTCCTGACAAGTCCTGGTGCCCCTCAACGGTCGCCCGGGGCACGGGGACATTCACCTGTAGTCAGCCCAGGGGGCACGAAGGAAACCATCGTACCGGGGCAGTGGAGTGGGCCTACGATGCCGCCAGGGTCAAGACCGAGCTGGAGCCCGACCGTATGCGGTTCGAGGAGAGCCTCCGGGAGGGTCAGATGCCCACCTGGTCCTGTGACCAGAGGACCAAAGACCTTTGGTGCCTTGGCAAGTGGCTGAGCGAGCAGTTCGCTGTACTCCCCGATGAGCAGAGGATTCAGTATCAATGGTACTTCAACCGGAAGGTTCGTGCCGAGGATCAGCCTTTCGAGGTAGCGGCCATGGTGATGAACCTGCACCTGATGGGCGAGCCCATCGAAGACGTTTACACGAGATACTCGATTGACCGGAGGCGGTGATGAAGGCGGCTGCATTGATCCTTGCTCTGCTTGCGATGGCTCCGGCACCCTGGATGCCAAGGTTCGAGCACCGTGCTCGCCCGTATCTTGACCCTAGTGTTCAGCCCCGTCCCATCTCTTATGATGGGAGCACGGCTCCGAACTTCGAGGACTTCACATTTCGGGAGCAGCGATGCTGGGGAGTGAAAGAGGGCGTTGTGTGCTCGGCCTGTTACAACCACCCCCAGCACTACTTGGGCCAATCTGTCGTGCTCTGTCCGTGGAACAGAACGACCTGTCGTTGGGTGTTCACCGTTCCCGAGGAAGAGAAGTGGGGCGTGGACTTCAACCAGTGCATGCTGCCAGGAGCCGGGGGGTGAAAGACCTGACCTATGGTACCCCGACACCCCTCTCGTCCGAGGACCATGAGGCTCTACGGGAGATGGACAAGCGTATTTGGACCCGGTCCAAGGACAACTTCGGCCGCACTCACGCTTTCCCCAAGGATCGCAAGCGTCTCTCGAAGAATGACCAGGAGTTCGTGCTGGGCCTCATTGGCAAGCACGTGCTCCCCTGCATCCTGCGTAGTGGTCCCTACGGAGAGTTGTCCTTCTCCGTGTTCAACCATTCCCCTGTGCCTGGCGTACCCCCCGAGAGGGTGATCTCTCTGAGTGAAGAGCACTTCGGTCTGACCGGGGATGCACGGGACTGGCAGAGGAGGTTTGACAAGATGGCCAAGATCACTCACAGTGACCGAAACCGTGAGGTCTTGGCCTTCTATCAGTTCCTTCCCCCTGGGCCTGCCTCCGACTATGAGTATTGAGGGATCCCAATGCCCTTCACACCTGAAGAAGTCCTGGTGACGACTTGGTTCGCTGGCACTTCCGCATTGGGGGCGATAATCTGGAGCGTCTGGGTAGTTATCTCAGACCGCCGGGGAGTCTCCCAAGGGGATCGTACAAGGGCTCGGATGGTTGCTCGGGAGGTGGGGCCAGTCCCGCCCGGTGGGCATGTCACATTTGATGCGGGCATCTTCACGAACACCCAGATCCAGGTCAAGCTTGCCGAGCCTGTTGACAAGCCCACGGTCTGGGATAGACTCCGAGACGATGACCCCTAAGAAGCTGGAGGACGCCTTGTAATTACCCTAGCAAAGGAGTTACAAATGCGTCAGAAGCAAAACTACGAGGACATCCTCGTATTCGAGTCGTTCAAGTACCGTGCTCAGGGGCTCCGTGGGTTCCTACGGATCTGCGATTGGTGCCTTCTACGGAGGCGTCGGTGTAACGACTCCCACAGGCCCTACACGGACACGAGCTGGAAGAGCTACAGGAGCAAGCAATGGCGGATCTCACACTCGGGTGGACCATCAAAGAGTACCACGGCTCCCCCGTCTACAAGCGTCAGCCTGACGGGTCCGTGGATACCGAGACGACCTTCAAGAACCTCGATGACCTCAAGGAAGGGGACGAGCTAGCTATCCCCTGGCTCACGGGAGGGTACGTACTCATGACCGTGCAACGTGGGGTATACGG
>Ga0315291_10011164_pt1 | contig 10962 bp, 12 predicted proteins | sample YL17G12_20_MG_FD_203070 | JGI IMG/M metagenome (GOLD analysis project Ga0315291, IMG submission 203070) | Sediment microbial communities from Yellowstone Lake, YNP, Wyoming, USA - YL17G12_20 | ecosystem: Environmental > Aquatic > Freshwater > Lake > Sediment | place: USA: Wyoming | collected... | reverse complement strand
CGGAATGCGTTCTCGTCGACGTCCTTTATGCTCACGCTCACACCCGTAGAACTATTTTCCATCTTTTTATACTTATCTAACATTCTGGAAAAGGTGGATTTGAAGGGCATCGGGGTTCTGGTGAGAAGGAAGCTCGTCCCTCTAGTCTCCATCGTCTCCCCTCTGAGGAGAAGCTCGAGGAGCCTCAGCCTGAAAGCCTGAACGTGAGAACCCTTGAGGCCTGGCAGCCCCCATCACAAAGTGTAGCCCCAGGCGCTGATAGTGGTGGGACCGGTGAGATTTGAACTCACGAACTCGCACGCCCCAGGCGCGAATCTTACCAAGCTAGACCACGGTCCCGAAACAGTAAGTCTAACAGCCTCCCCCAAACTAAAAAGGTTGCGAAAGCCTTCTGGACCCGGAAAATGGTCTATAACCACAACATCTAAGACAACCAGTCATGAAGACCCCCCCCGCGCGCGAGGCCGAGCTGAAGGCGTTCGCCGACGCGTTAAAGCCCCAGGACCCGTAAAAGTTCCACGAAGCCGCCGTCGCTCATCTCGGCCTTGTACCACCTCAGCGCCGCGAGCAGCCCCTCCCTCTCCGGGAGCCTCATCAGCCTCCCCAGCTTGGCGCTCGTCGCCTGGTTGAGGAAGAGGGACTGGACGACCGTCGTGACGTTCGCGGCTCTCCTCCTGGTGCTCGCGGACTCGAAGTCGATGATCCTCGGCACCCCGCCGGCGACTATTATGTGCCTCCTCACCCTCACGAGCTCACCGTGGTCCAGGCCGACCTCGTCCAGCCTCCTCGCGTCGCCGAGGAGACTACCCAAGACACCTCTCAGCGGGCCGCCGTCTGAGGGGGTGAGCCCCTCGAGCCAGTCGCCGAGGTAGACGCCCTCGATGAGCTCCATCAGGAGGAGGTCGTCTGTGCAGCCGAGGAGCTCAGGCCCCACACGGACGCTGTTAGCCAGCCCAAGAAGCTCGGCCTCATCCCTCAGCGTCGCCCTGTCCGCGTCCGTCCTGCGGACCTTGAGGGCAGCCCTCACTTCACCCATCTTCGCCGCGACCACGATGCCAACGTGGCCCTTGCCGAGGATCCTCAAGGAACCCACCAGGTGGGGGCCACCAAGCAAGATGGCGTCGACGCCTAGGAGCCTCAGGTCCCTGAGCCTCTCCTCGGCCATGGCCTCGTCGAAGGAGGGCCAGCTCAGGAGCCTGAACGCCTTGGAACCATGCAGCGACCCGATGGAAATGACTTCACTCAAGCCACTCAGGCCTGCCCTTGAGGAACCTCTGCAGGAACGCCGGGAAGTCCCCCTCCAGGCATCCGGCGACCTCGCCGTTGAGGAGGACCCTCCCGCCTGAGGCGATTTTGTCGCCGAGCCGACGGGGCACGCCCTCGTCGACGCCGCCGTCGACGATGGCTTCGCCGAGCATCTTCTTCGCGTCGTTGTAGCGCCTCCTCGTCACTACCCACCACCTCGACCCCTCGACGGCGGGGCCGCTGACCACGTCACCTGAGGCCAGGTGGGCCTCGAGGAACCTGCCGCTATCCTCTGTTAGCCAGACCGGCGGACCGAGCTGCTTCACCGTCCAAGGGATCACAGCCGACTCCAGCTCGAAGCAGATGATGTGCCTCCTCCTCTCGTCGCTCCAGGAGACTGAGCGTGTCACCTGGAAGCCCCTGTCCCTGAGGTGGCGGGCGAGAGCCTTCTCCGCCTTGTGGAGCTGCCCCCAGAGGGTATCCGGGACGTCGGGGCTTGGGTCGTCTACGACCAGGAACAGGATGTCCCTTTCGCCTCCGAGCGACCTGAGCAGGGCCTCCCTGTCCACGGGCTCGTCGTTCGGGAAGAAGAAGGCCTCCCCCGGCTTCACGACGAAGGACCTCGCGGCGGCGACGAAGGTCCAGAGGCTCGTCTCGGAGACCGCGGATGCGGCGTTCCTATCGGCGTCGACCGGGTCCACGACTATCAGCGGCTCCTTGAAGAGCTTCCTCAGCTCCTCGGGCGGCTTCGCCTCCTTGAGCTGGATGACGGGGGTCTCCCTCCAGCCCGCGGCGGCTTCCACCAGCCTCTCGAATGAGCCGTAGTGGAGAATGAGGAGCTCGCAGAGGTAACCCGAGAAGCCCTCCGTCCTCATCTCCGCGCCGTAGACGCCTGTGCCGACGACGAATTTCTTCAGCAGCCTCACCTCGTCCCTCTGCTCAGGCTTCAGGTTCGTGCTCAGGTACCGGGTGTGGAGGGGCGTCCTGTCCGTGGCGCTGAGCATCGGCTTACCCTTCTCCACCCTGAAACAGGGGACGAACTCGACATCGTAGCCGTCCATCCTGGCCCGGATGTAGGGGTGCTCCGCGTAAGCCTCGACCCACCCGTCGCCGACGAACGCCTTCACGGCCTCCAAGACCTCATGCAGGATCTTCCTCCCATGGGCCCGGTCGAGGACTATGAACATGTCAATGTCCTTGCGCTCCGAGATCCAGGTGTCCCTAGCGGCTGAGCCGTGGATCTCGACCTCGGCCTCGAAGCCCCTCGCCTGGAGTGCCTCAGAGAGCTCCTCTGCGACCTTCGCGGCGAAGGCCTTCATGGCCCTCACCTCCTCCCTACTTGGGCTTATACTCGCCAGTATCTCCCCCCGCATTCGGGTCCAAGCGTCAGAAGCAGTCATCACGGTTCCCCGACATTCAGAACGCGGCGTGCTCTGATTACCTCTTCGCCAATAAAAACTTCTGGTACCCACATCTATTTAGATACTCTTAGACTCGGCGAGCGTCGAGTAGATCGGCCCCCTGCTCGTTAGGACGCTCTTCTTCAGCCTTAAATGCCTGACCTCTAGCTCGCCGAAGTGTTCGTCGGCGAGCTCCCTGACCGCCTCGGCGAGCTGCTCCCTGTTCCTGCCGCTCCTCACCCTGCAGAGCGTGAGGTGAGGCTCGAAGCCCCGACGCTCAGGCTCGAAGCCGAGCCTCTTCAGTCCCTTCTCGAGCTCCGTGTAGATCCTGAGCATCTCAGGGAGCCGCTCCCCCTCCAGGCCGGCCCAGACGACGCTCGGCCTGCTCAGGCTCGGGAATACGCCTACTCCGTTCACGTCGAGGCTGAAGGGCTCAAACTCGAGCCTCCTGATGACGTCGCCGACCCCCTCGACCTCGCCATCAGGCACGTCGCCGAGGAACCTGAGGGTTATGTGCATGTTCCCAGTCTCGACGCTCTTCAGGTCGGCTCCGGTTGACTTGAAGACCGCCTGAGCCTTCTCAAAGGCTTCGAGGAGCTCGCGGTCCTCGATGTCGACGGCGACGAAGCACCTGACCGACACAGCACGTTTCACCTGCTGGAAGAGTACGCTCTACCTGCTAATGATTTTAACCCATGGGTGCAGGTATTCCACGTGGATACCCTCCCCTTCGCGTTGATCATGGTGTCAGCCGCATCACACGCCCTCTGGAACTTCCTGGCGAAGGGGAGCCGCGACAAGGACTCCTACATGCTGCTGATAAACCTCTCCTCACAGGTCACGGTGCTGCCAGTCTTCCTCCTGATCCTCGGCGACTGGGGCTTCCCGGTGGCGGCGCTGCCCTTCCTGCTTGTCAGCGGCGCCGCGGAGGTCCTCTACTTCGTCGGCCTCGGCAGGGCCTACGAAGAGGGTGACCTCTCCGTAGTCTACCCCGTCGCTAGGTCCTCGCCGATGTTCGTCGCCATCCTCGCCTACGCCTTCCTGGGGGAGAGGCTCTCCGCATGGGGCGTGGCCGGCATCCTCCTAATCGTCGCGGGCGTCTACGTCCTCCACCTGAGGGGGGCCGGGAACCTCCTCGGTCCGCTCGGCTCGCTGAGGGGACGCCCCACCCTGTTCGCCCTCGCCGCCGCCCTCGGCACCACCGTCTACTCCCTCATGGACAAGCTGGGGGTGGCAGTAGTGGACCCTGTGCGGTACGCGTTCTGGCTGGAGATATTCGTCTCCATGATGTTGGCGCCGGTCATCATCTGGAGGAGGGGCCTGGGGGGCCTCGTGGGCGAGTGGCGTGGCGGATGGCTCAGGATATCCGTCTCAGGCTTCATAATGAGGGCCGGCTACCTCCTCGTCCTCTACACGATGACTCTAGCCCCGGTCAGCTACATCCTCGCCCTGAGGCAGGTGAGCGTCGTACTCGGCGCCCTCCTCGGCGTAGCACTGCTCAGGGAGAGCTACGGCCGAGAGAGACTCATCGGCTCCGCCGTCATCTTCATCGGCGTATACGTCCTCGGCGCACTGGCTTAAACGCTGGAAAAGATGTTTTCCTATCGTGTCCTTAAAAAGTTGGTAGCCCGGGAGTACTATGGTACAAAACTATCAGAAAACAAGAGCTAGTAGCTAAATTATAAATGCGCGCAGGCGGATTTAATAAATGGTATAAAATGGTTTTAATTCTCCATTTCCCTTTTCAACCACGGAATGGGCCTCTAAGACATGCGGATCCTGAACCCGCTCAGAGACGAAAACCACTAACATTCCAGCAGATCCTACCACATGTAGACTTCTCCCACAACGGACTGAGACTCCGTCTGGAGGAGCTGATGGACCAGGGACCCACAACCAGGCATAAGACGCCTCGAAAGGGGCTTGGGAGGCCCATTTATGCCTAAACCCTAGGTAGAGGGGTGGATAGTGGGGCCGGGTCCGCACCTATGGATCCTGATGGGAGCCTGGTTGCGCTCCCCTTCGAGAAACTGTAGCGACCCTGTAGGCGCGAGAAAGGAGGGTACTGCAAGGAGATCGGGGGACGATGTGAGGCCAGAAAATGCCCTTAAATCACGAAGTAAGAATTAAAACCATTTTTAACCTAATTATTGAATTTGCCCGCGCGCGATTCGCTTGTCTATTACGATGTTCACATTTACTCAACTTCCTCTATTCTCTTGACGCCTATAGCGAAAACGATCAAGGCTAGAGCCCAAACACCGATCAGCTCCGCGTAGGGCATTTGCCCACGGGTGGCCATCATTGCCACAAGGATGACGTTGGGAGCGAGCAGAATATTCAGCGCGTGGCTCGGAGACTTGTTGTTGAAGGCAGGATTCGCGCGCGCGAGAGAAGTATTCCAGTCAGTGAGGTGGAGTTGAATTCGGTAAAAAGCCGTAGTCATGAGTGCGGCTGCTGCGAAGGTTGTCATTAACCTCAGCGCGTGTAAGTAATGCAGTAACCCTTAAATATAAGGTGTGGTTAATCTAACACAGTGTTAGAACAACACAACAAATAGTGTGTTTAAAACAACAAAGGAGATGAAACGAATGGACGTCTGGTTAATCGGAATTCCCATCATAGGGTTAATGATAATCGCAATGGCGGTCTACAGAACCTGGACGATCAACAAGATAAAAAAATCTGGTTACCCCCTCGAAGATGAGAGGACCGCCAAGATACAGGGTAAAGCCTACAAAGCTGGCTTCTACCTCGGCGTCTTCTACCTTATCGCCCTCAACTTCTACAACATCATCAACATCGAGTTCCTCGGAGGAACACAGCCGGAGTCGATGTTTGTCATCAACTCGACTGTCATAATCATGGGAGTATCCGTCATCGTCTTGAACATGTACTTCGAGAGAAAGGAAGACGCTTGAGGTTGAGCAAGCTTGAGGACTCGGATTAAGGAGTTCAGGGCTAGGTATGATATGACGCAGGCCGACCTCGCCCTGAAGGTCGGGGTGAGGAGGGAGACCGTGGTCTTCCTTGAAAAGGGTAAGTACAATCCTTCCCTGAAGTTGGCTCACGACGTCGCTTTCGCTCTTAGGTCCACGATTGAGGAGCTGTTTCTCTGGGATGATGATGAGTCCAAGGATGTTCGTGAAGGTTAGGGGCTGTAGACGTTCCCGGATGCTCCTCCTAGTGTGAGATGTTCATCTCGCTGATGCTTGCGACGGTCATCATCCGGGCCAGTGGAGAGGGTCATGCAGTCGGGGAGTAACTGGGAATGAAGTACAGTACATCTGTCTCAGTCTTCATCGTTAGGGGCGGCTACCCCCTCGCCATCTACACGATGACTTTAACCCCGGTCAACTACATCCTCGCCATGAGGCAGGTATGTGCGCGTGCGACTCGCCTTGAGGAAGCCTAGTAGGTCGCGATTACCGCTACGGCGAGGAAGACGTTGAAGGTCATCTATTGCATGCTGGAGGATGTGGAGTCGTTTCAGCCGTGATGGGGCAGATACGGCCCGAACGCTAGCTTGCAGCTGGGCCGCGTTGAAAAAAATGGAGAGCCCTGGGTGGGGTGCCATGGTGTAGCGCTGGGCCATGGATAGAAGGATGCTGCCCGTAGAGCGCCGAAGGGTTTGTTGGAGGAAAGGAGGTAAAAAAGGCGGTGATTGGGGAGTAGATTGGAATAGTAAATCGATATAGGAAGATAGCGCGCGTAATTAAAACATCAGCAGGAGCGGAAGGAACGCCCTTAGAGGCTTCCCGATCTCGTTCTATAGCATCAGGCTAATGTTCGAGATCGTTATGGCTAATCTGATTATACCTGCTATGGAGGGGAAGATCAACGCGTATTTTGCGATGGGGTTCTTTATCATTCTGAGGAGGATGTAGGTCATTGCCATGCTTATGATTATCAGGGCGACGTCAGTCTGGGCCCAGAGGCCATTCTTCATGATCGTCAGCGCAAAAGGGTTGGTCTCATAGATGTTCTCCCGGGTCAACGCGGCGCCGGTGGATAGGTGGTCACCCACTACGCCGGCGACGAGAAGGAGGTATATGCCGACCTCGAACCTCGAGAGTGTGATTCTGCTCAACATGGAGGCTCGTACTCTGGATCATTGATATAGTTTTTAAATTTATATATATTGGGCTGGGAAGGCTCTAAAAACCAGATGAAAATGATACATGTCTGCGAGAGAATGCGCGTGGGAGTTAACATTTGCGTACGCGTTTTGTCGCGCTTGCAGCTTGTAGAGACTATCACAATTAATTTGTTGTATTTATTTCAGTATAGCTTTTATCGAGAATGACAAGCGCGCGCAAAAACCTGCAGTTAGAAATATAACTATAGAAGTAATCCGTCTCTTCTGAAAGAAGAAACATATATCTTAAATATATATGTAACTTCCATAATTCTTTTTATTATAATAAAGAATCGGTATTTGTATGTCCGCAAAAGCTGCTATCAAGATTATTCCAATTCTTGTAGTGCTTGGGCTTTCAACCTTCGGAATCGTCTTGATATCGGGTTTACTCAATACAACGTCTTTGGTGCAGAGCCATGGAACAATCACCGCCCAACCAAGTACTCTAACTCTTGGTATATACAGTAACTCGGCTTGCACTACCCCGATAACAGATATATCTTGGGGGAGCCTCCAACCAGGTGGCTCCACTAGCCAGACAGTCTACGTTAAGAACACTGGCAACGTCGCCGCAACTCTTAGTTGCACTTTCGGGAACTGGGTCCCAAGCGGGGCTGCAAGTTACATTATTGTGTCATGGAATAAAGAAGGCGCACGTATTAACCCTAACGAGTCCGTGGCTGCAACGTTCACCTTGACAGTGTCTCCCAGCATCACGGGAATCACCACATACTCAGTCGTTATAAACGTCATTGCGACACAATCTTAACTAGAAGAGAGCCAACGTTCACCTTAACATGTACAGCCTTTTCTTGATCCTTTCATTCGTCTCCTATGAAGTGTACTTAACTTTTACATGGCTCAAGTTTTTTTTTGAGACATCCTCGTCCATTCATCTATAAGATGCTTAGGGAGACCAAGGTGACGACTATGCCATGAAATGGGCTCTTGAGTATGTAAAATGTGGCTTCTGGACTGCGAGTTGCATTCATATCCAATCTGTATCACCTAACTGGAAGTGTAATCTGTCTGATGTAGCGGCGTTAAACTCAAGTTCACTCTCGCTAATAAAGGGATTATACAAAATATGAATGTTAGTTCCACTTGTCACAAATCCGTGTATTTTAAGCAGATGATTATAGGAATGATTCCTGATTATCCAACAGCGGATAATATTTATGTTTTTCTCGTCAAAGTAATCGATCGCTTCGCGAATCAATAATTCTGCAGCATCTAATCGATTAGGAAGAGTCAGTAGATCTACTATTGATCCTGTCGGGTAGTCTTTTACGTATCTATTAATTCTCAGAACTATATATCCGATAACACTATCCTGTTCAATCATTTGTTTCACTATATATTTCCCTCCACGAGGATCACAGTATCTCCAATTTAAATATTCTCTACTTCTTTCAACAATAAAACTGTAGCCATCTTTAGCATTATTCCAAAACGAGTCTATTCCCTCATCGAACCTATCTATATCACGGATGTTAGCCTCTTTAGATTTCTCGTTCTGAGTGGGGCGTGTTGACACGCTTGAGATTTTGTTTAATCCCTTTAAAAGGTAGAAAGCGTATTTTTTCAACAGAGGTTTCTCTGAGAGGTTTTTCTCCAGATGTAGGTCAATGTCCCTTATCCGAATGAGATCCGATATTTGTTGGGGGAAGTGTGGGTTCCTGTTTTTTAAAGCATTTTTAATTATTAATGGATTTGTGGTCACCCAGTAGCTCAGAGCCGGGTTTAAGCCCTCGAATGCTTTGTTGTTAATCGCGTCTATCTTTGAGGATACCCTTAGACCCCTGAAATCTGGATGGACGGCGAGGTCAAGGCCTAGGCCGCATAGACGAGTTTTTCCTCCCATCCACGATCTCACGAAGCCGATGTGATTAACTCCAATTACCGTGTCATTGCTTAGCCCAATCGCTTTCAATCCTTGCCCGAAAGGATTTTCCAGGTGCTTCCACTTCCAGTGTTCCAGAGGAGAACAACTCAGGTCGAAGCGGGGCCACCCTCCGAATACGACCTCGAGAAGCTTGACAACGCCAACCTCGTCCCCTGGCTGATATGGACGAATTACCAACTCTTTACTCATTGTGAATATGATAGTTGTTCCCTCGATAATTTAAATTATATCTACAGTAAGTGCTCTAATATTATTTTTTGAGTTGTAACTACATCAAATCTATATACGCATACATTACACAATTTAGTTCAGATATATATTAAGAAGAATTTTGATCTATAATTATTCTACATTCTCCTATATTAATATATTTTAATTATATTAGAAATATGACATAACTATGTATATAAGAAAATATAATTTGGTTAGTACAATTATTGAAATAAGCATCAAATAGAATCCCAATCACCAAATGCAAAGTGCATATGGTGATAGGGCGCGCGCGTGCAAATGGGTTGGGCAGAATCCAACCCATTTCCACCAAGAAAGAAGTTATCGTGCGCACAATTATGCAAACATCGTAAGCCTCTAATTCGCACGCGCCCGACAAAAAAGGGAGAAGTTGAATTGAGCTGAGTATTTGGGAGTCAATTCTACTTCGGTGGTTTGTGTATCTGGATGTTGCCAAATAAGATCGCAACGGTGTTACTGTCAACTATGTAGCCCGTGCTGAGCGTTATTTGGAATTTGTCCTTTGTGCCCGGTTCCCCATTGTCCTCAACGTATACATCGGCGAATAAACCTTCCTCGCCATCGATGGTACATGGTTCCCCAAATCTGGCTTTCATGAGTGGCCAAGGTTTGTTTCCTGGCAAGTCCTCCCAGACAACTAGGTAGGTAAGTTCGTGTATGTGAACATGCATGCCGGTAATATGGTCTACGTAGTTTAGCTCTCCCTTAGGACTTGGGTCTCTTGAGAACCACATGGCATTGAAGCCGAAGCCAGCACTGGGAACCCTTTCGTTGTCTCCAACAATGCATTGTCCTCCGCCGGTCACCTTTCCAGTTCCAGTTTCGGGTAGCCTACTGAGTTCGATCGATCGTCACACGCAACGTCATCTTTCTTGGGGAAGGATTGAGTTGGAATGAAACCAATGAACAGCGTTTTCTAAACGAAAAATGGGTTAAGCCGGTGCTGCCATGAAGTGGTGCCCAGAATTTTTGATCGATCAATCAACAATCAGAGACGTAATGAAGCATAATCATAGATCTCGCGCGCTAAAATACTTAAGAATAAAAAAAAGGTATTTAGGTTAAGACTATGCTTTGTTTAGTCTTCTACGTATGGTGATAGGCCTGCTGCTGCGTTGAACCAGTTGGCTATAGTTAGCCACATGCTCTTGTATGCGTTATTCTGGAACTGTGTGTTAGCCCACTCCAGAGTGAAGGACCCCTGGCCACCTATGTGAGTTTGGATCCACAGTTCATAACTTTCCATAGAACCATCTGTTTCATGCGGGTCTCCACTATAATGTCCAGGCCCTCCGCAGTAGACCTTCACATTGTGCTTCCAGTACCCAGGGGAAAGCCCAGACCCGGATGGGGGAGGGGGGAGTTCTATGAGGGTTTCCTGTACGGGATCGTGTCCAAGAACGTCTAGTGGAATGCAGAGTACTGCTAGAACCGCGCCTGTCATTGGATCATAGCCCGGATGCGCATCCGCAGCGGCGATCATCGCCAGAGCATCCGCATCGCTAGGTGCGAAGCCGACGGTGTAGTGCCATATCGCATCTTGGACATCCTGTATGGCGCCTTGTTTGTGGTTCAGGATGTAATTGATCGCGACCCAGTTGACACTGCCCAGGACCGGCGGGGATATGCTGGAGTACAGCATGACGTCGTGGGGTTCGCCTCTAGGCATGTATTTTCCGGGGTTTATGCACCAGCCGGGGTAAGCTTGGTTATGAACGTCGTATCCAACTGGGACGCCGCTGAGTGTGATTATGAAGTAGGATGTTACTCCGTCTACGGCTGTTAGTTGAACCGGATCTCCTGGCAAATAGGGCCAAGCGGGGGCCTTTACGGTTGCCAGTGCCGCAGCATTTGAAAGCATCAGTAATGCCATTATCACTATGGCTATATTTTTTGTCTTCATCTTTTCTTCCCTGATTGAACTTCTCTTGCGGTATATAAAAGCCGTATGGTTTTAACTTTAGAAGAGATGTTCAGAAAATAAGTTCATGAAGTATCTTATGCTTCTGGATTTGCCT
>Ga0315291_10011163_pt1 | contig 10963 bp, 10 predicted proteins | sample YL17G12_20_MG_FD_203070 | JGI IMG/M metagenome (GOLD analysis project Ga0315291, IMG submission 203070) | Sediment microbial communities from Yellowstone Lake, YNP, Wyoming, USA - YL17G12_20 | ecosystem: Environmental > Aquatic > Freshwater > Lake > Sediment | place: USA: Wyoming | collected... | reverse complement strand
TTCTTGGTTACACTCTGTGCGCAAAAGGCTGTCCTCCTTCGTCGGCAAAAGTTCTTCTAAGCAAAGATACTTATGCCTGAAGTGACAGCCTTTTTTCAATTCCCTGGTGAGAAATCCGGGCTAGCCGGGGGTTTGTGCCACCCCTAAGCTGCTATGTCATTTGCTCGCAGCAACATACCAGCTTAGGGGGGGTCAAAAAACAATCTTTTTGCGGTTTCCCCTCTCCGATCCGGGTATATTCGTCTTTTGTCTTCCTATACACAAACAGTGAACACCGCGCCGTCCATCGATCCCGCGCAACCCCATTCTTGCCTCGCCGCGCATCGTCTTCGTCGCCCCCTCTCAACCTAGCCTAATTGTCTAGTACAATCGGAATCAAATGTCAAGAGAAAAGATGTCAGGATCGTATTTTTCGCGCCGAGCCAGGGAGGGGAGACGTTACCCATTTTCGGGCGACTAACGGCCGGGGGAGTTCCGCCTTCAACAGCGGCGCGACGCGTAAAGTCCAGGCAACCCCGCGCAATTTGACAGCTTGGCAGGGCTGGTTTAGCTTGTATGGGCCGTATGCGAACCGCGCCTATTTCTTGAGACGAGGAGCGCTGCCCCAAATGCTCGATTTGGCGTTTGTCCGCGACAACCTGGAACTCGTCAAGCAGAAGATGCGGGAGCGCGGGCTGGCGGACTCGCTCGTGGACTTCGAGAACCTCGACCGCGACCGCCGCAAGTTCCTAGTCGAAGCCGAGCGCGGCAAGGCGCGGCGGAACAAGGTCTCCGAGGAGATTGCCGCCCTCAAGAAACAGAAACAGGACGCTTCCGGCCGGATCGCGGAGATGCAGCAACTGGGCGGGCAAATCGCCGAGCTAGACGAGAAGGCCAAGAATCTTGATGAGCAACTGCGCGAGTTGTTGCGAAACATCCCCAACGTCGCGCACGCGAGCGTCCCCGCCGGGCGAGGCGCACAGGACAACCAGGAAATCCGCCGCTGGGGCGAGCCGCGGAAATTCGACTTCGAGCCCAAGGCGCACTGGGACTTGGGACCGAAACTCGGGATTCTGGATTTCGAGCGCGCCGCGAAGATCTCAGGGGCGCGCTTCGCGGTCTATCAAGGCATGGGCGCGAAGCTCGAGCGGGCGCTCGCCAACTTCATGCTCGACGTTCACACGCGCGAGCACGGATACACGGAGGTTCTGCCGCCGTTCATCGTGAATTCTGCGAGCCTTTACGGCACCGGACAGTTGCCCAAGTTCGCCGGGGATTTGTTCAAGCTGGAGGGCACGGATTATTGGCTGATCCCCACCGCGGAAGTCCCGGTCACGAACCTCTACCGCGACGAAGTACTGGAGGCCGAGATACTGCCGGTGAAGCATTGTGCCTGGACTGCGTGCTTTCGCAGCGAGGCTGGTTCCTACGGTAAAGATACCCGCGGCATCATCCGGCAGCACCAGTTTCAGAAAGTGGAACTGGTGAAGTTCTGCGCTCCTGAAACTTCATACGATGAACTCGAATCCCTCACCCACGATGCGGAGCTCATTCTCCAAAGGCTCGGGCTGCCCTACCGCGTGGTGGTGCTGTGCACGGGCGATACGGGGTTCGCCTCGGCGAAAACCTACGACATCGAAGTCTGGCTGCCCTCGAGCAGCGAGTACAAGGAAATCTCCTCCTGCTCGAATTTCGAAGCCTTCCAGGCGCGGCGCGCCAACCTGCGGTTCCGCCGGGAAAAATCCGGCAAGACGGAGTTTCTCCACACCCTGAATGGCAGCGGCCTCGCCATCGGCCGGACGTGGCTGGCTCTCCTTGAGAATTACCAGCAGGCTGACGGCTCCGTGCTCATCCCCGAGGCCCTGCGTCCTTACTTCGACGGACTAGAACGAATCGCGCCACAGAAATAGCTGTCAGTATTCAGCCGTCAGCTATCAGCTTTCAGCTATCAGCACTTTTCCTGAACCCACACCGGGTTTCTGGCATCGTGCAACTCACAACCGACAACTAACAACGGACAACAGGCAACAGCCCACGGACAACTGACTGCTGATCACTGACGGCTGAGTGCTGACAGCCATTGGACGCTACTTCCCGCTTACGGTCTTCGAAGGCGCGGGTTCGGGCATATAGGTGTGAAAGTCACCGGGTTCGTGGGTGTGCTCAAACTGGATGGTCGTATGGTCAATGCCGAACTCGTTGGCCAGAACCTCACAGACGCGGTGAGCGATGCGTTCGCTTTCGGACGTAGACATATCCAGGATCTGGATATGACAGGAGAGGGCGCGTGATTCGGAACCCAGGTTCCAGATATGGACGTCATGAACTTCGCGCACCCCCGGCACTCCTAACATGGCGGCCACCACGCGCTCGAGGCTTGTCCCCTTGGGCAGGCCTTCGAGCAGGATATTGGTTGAGTCGGTAATGATTCCAACCGCTGTCCAGAGAATCAATCCGGCAATCAGAAAGGCGAGCACGGGATCGATGATGGTTCGGCCAGTCTGACGAATCAGCCAGCCTCCGGCAATGATGGCGAGGCTGGAGAGCGCGTCACCGAGATTGTGCATGAAGACGGCGCGCATGTTCAGGTCGTGCCGCTCGCGCGTCAAGGCCAGAGAAATTCCGCCGTTGATGACCAAGGCGATCAGGCCCATTCCCAGCATGACGCCGCTTGCCACGGGCGCGGGCCGGACAATGCGTTCGTAGCCCTCGTAGCAGATGACCAGCGCCACGCCGATCAGCATCAGGGCATTTACAAACGCCGCCAGAACACCGGCGCGGTGGTAGCCATACGTCTTTTGATGGTCAGGCGGTTTCTGTTGAAAATAGAGAGCAACCCAGGAAAGGGCCAGCGTGGGGATGTCGGTGAAATTATGCCAGCCGTCGCTGACCACCGCCAGACTGTGAGCCAGGGTTCCGGCCACGAACTCGCCGCCAACCAGCGCTGCAGTGGCCACCAGCGCAAGCTTCACCGCCCAGCTCGCCGACCGGGAATGATGATGAGCGTGCACGAAGCCCTCGTTACGAAATTCTATTCTATCGCCTCACCTCGACGCAACGCGCGGGCAAGGGCGGATTGCCGAAAATCCAGGCGCCGATTGCATGGCTCGCGGGCTACGGGATGGCCGCTACACCCCGGCGTGCGTTTGCGGTAAGATGGTATCGAAGCGTCGGGGCAGCAGGGAGATTGAAAGCTGAACACGCTGCACGGACAAATCGATTCGCACGCGCCTCCGGCAAGGACAGGGCGGACACTTGCTGCCATTATGGTTATGGCCGGAGTGTTGGCAATCCCGGTGCTCGCGGCTGCTCTCCTGACCGAGGCGGCATTTGCCCAACAAACCACTCCCAAGGCGGAGACGCGGGCTTCCGCCGGGGCGCCTGGGCAATCCAGCGCATCGACCGGCGACGCCGGGACTCCGACCAGCAAAAACGTTATTCCCATTCGGGTGGAGGTCGTGAACGTCCCCGTAACGGTGCTGGACAAGCGCGGCCGCCCGGTCATTGACCTTAATAGAGAGGACTTTGAGGTTTACGAGGACGGCAAGCCTCAAACCATCCGTTACTTCAGTCGCGAGATGCGCCAACCGCTCCGCATCGGGCTCGTGCTCGACACCAGCAACAGCGCGCGCCCGGCGCTGCAATTCGAGAAGGACGCCGCCAGCGAATTCGTCTTCAACATGCTCCAGGGGCGCAGCAGCAAGAACCAGATCTTTCTTCAGACCTTCGATGCCACCAGCTCCATCGTCCAGGATTTCACCAACGATCCGGAGGGGCTGAATGAGAAGATCCGCGGGCTGAAGGCGGGGGGCGGCAAGGCGCTCTACGACGCGATCTACTTTGCCTGTAAAGACAAGATGGTCAAGTCCGGTCCCCCAGCGAATACCCGCCGCATCCTGGTCCTGGTGAGCGACGGCCGCGACGTCCAAAGCGAGCACACGATCGAAGAAGCCATCTCCATGGCCCACAAAGCGGAGACGCTCATCTACACCATCGACAACACAGCATACGGTTATGCGAACCCCGCCCAGAAAATCCTGGAGAGGCTGGCCGCGGAAACCGGCGGCGCGGCCCAGGATCCCCTCGAGGTGACGCCGGGCACCGACATCGGCACCGGCTACCTTTCCCATGGCCAGATCGGTGAAACCTCGCAGAACAAGGGCCTGGGCGCCGAAACGGGCGTCTATTCCGCCACGCGATTGGTGCAGCTCGCCGACTCGCTCGAGGCGATCGGCCGCGAACTCAACGAGCAATACAGTATCGGATATTCTCCTAAAAACAATAAGATCGATGGTTCCTACCGCGCCATTCGCGTCGAGGCTCGCCGCAAGGGCGTGACCGTCCGCGCCAAACCCGGCTATTTCGCCGCCAGCGAGTAGTTTCCCGGAAATTGTTTTTTCGCAGCACCTAAAGGGCTGAATTCAGGGTTCATCCTTCAGCCTTCATCCTTTATACTTCCTGGCGAGATCTGCAACGTCTTCACCTTTGGAGAAATCAATGGCGGATGTTTCCAATTTGCTGGCGAGCCTTCGCAACGCTCGCGTCATCGACTTGAGCCAGACGCTGCAAGAGCACATGCCCAGCTACCCGACGCACTCCAAGTATTTTCACAACCTCTGGGGGTCGTACTGGCACGGCGGGCGGTCGCTGACGTATCAGTTGGTGATGAACGAACACAACGGCACGCACGTGGACGCACCCGCGCACTTCATCAGCGACGCGAAGCCCCAGGCGCACGTGACCATCGAACACGTTCCGCTCACGACCCTGATCGGACGTGGCGCGCGTCTCCAGTGCCGCGAGTTCAAGGAAAATGACTACGTCCCGAAAAGCTTCGTGACCGCATGGGAAGCGCAGCACGGCGCTCTCAATGCGGGCGATATCGTGGTGTTCGATTTCGGCTGGGCGGCGCACTGGGGGCTGCGCCCCGCGGACAAGCGCTATCTCGAGAATTGGCCGGGCGTGAGCATGGAAGCGGCGGAATATCTCCTCGAGAAACAAGTTGCCGCCATCGGTGTTGATACGCTTTCGCCCGACCCGCCCGCGGCGCTTTTCTCGAAGCCCATCCATCCCGTCGTGCTCGAAAAGCAGATGCTGATTATCGAAAACCTCTGCAACTTGGAGGAGCTTCCGGATTTCTTCTTGTTCCTCGCCCTGCCGCTTAAGATTCGCGCCGGCTCCGGCTCGCCCATCCGTGCCGTGGCGTTGGTGTAGTGGGGCGGCGAATGCTATTGGTTCGGTCGGTCGCGGAGGTCAGCATGAAGACTCGTCGTCGAATTCTGGTTCTGACTCTTGCGGTAATAAGTTCGACCTTTGCGCCGGCGGCAGCGCAAGAATCGCCGCGCGCCGCCCGCGACTGGTCAGCGGAGTTCCGCCAAAACCTCCAGGGCGGCATCCTGCGCTTCTGGATCGACCACGCCACCGACCGCGAGTACGGCGGGATGATCGGCGGGCTCGACCGGAAAGGGAATCCCATTCCTCCCGGCACGAAATCCCTGGTGCAGCAGGCGCGCTACACGCTCGACCACTTCGTAGACCGCGAATACGGCGAGTGGTACAACACCATCGAGCCCGACGGGAAGATTACCGGCGAGAAAACCAGCGAGTGGAAAGCTCCGTATCACGCCGGCCGCGCCTGCCTGGAAGTCATTCGTCGCCTGCGGGAGAAGCATTAAACTCGTGACGGCGCAAAGCCGGCACCACGCGCGCTATTGCGCCTGCACAACCAGTTCGCCGTTTTCGACGCGCATGGCGGTGATGGATGGGGGCACTTCCATGTGCATATCGAGTTTGCCTTCCAGCCACGAAGCGGGCACCGGCAGGCTGCCCACATGCACCTCCGAAGGGACAAGTCGCACGGTGTGATTCTCGAATTGCAAGTTCCCGCCCACGGTGACGCGGAGTTCCACGCCCTTGACGGTGGCGGTAAGGAAAGCCACCATTTTGTCGCCTTCAAGCTGGACCGCAGCGTCCTTCAAAACGGCGGGGCCAGCCGGCGGGGGATGAGTCCGCAAACCGTCCTGAATTTCTGAATTGATCTCCGCCGCGGTCAGGCGAATCTCCGCCGGTGTCCCCTGTTCCTTGGCCTGAGTGAGCTGATTCAATTTCTCATTGAACGACCGCGCGGCGTCGGCGCTTGTTTCGATGGGAGGCAACGATGGTTTGCGCAAGACAAGCCATACCATCACGAGGCCTATGACCAGCGACGCGATGGAAAGATAGCGGAAGATTTTCCTAAGCATGAGTCAGAGAGCCTGTCGTTCATCGATGACCGAGTGCCTGGGATCGATCCGCAGCCAGAGCAGCGCGCCGAAAAAGAAGATGGCCCCCGAGACACCGATGGGCAGGTTCCAGCTCCCAAAATGCTGAACGAGGAATCCGGTCACCACGTTGGCGAGCGCGCCGCCCAGGTTGCCCCAGGTATTCATGCACCCGGAAACTGTGCCGGCGAGCTCGTGGCCGACGTCGAGGCAGACCGCCCACGCCGATCCCATCGTCATGTCGCCGAAAAACGAAGCCATGGAAATGACGACCACCGCCCAGGTCGGGTCGGCGACGAGCACGCTCGCCCCCATGCAGAGTGAGCCCAGGAAGAATCCCGCTGCGCCGATAAAGCGGCGGTTACGGAGGTTGCCCGTGCGGCGCACCACGTAGTCGGTCAAGAGGCCGCCCAGCACGCACCCGATGCCGCCGAAAAAAAGTGGCAGCCCGCCCAGGATGCCGGACTGCATCATGCTCACCCCGCGCGACTCGAGATAGGTGGGCAGCCAGGTGATGTAGAAATACCAGCCGTAGGACATGCAGAAATACATCCAGCAGATCGCCCAGAGGTTGCCGCTCTTCATCAGCTTCAGCCAGGGCACCTTGGGGCGGGGGACGGGAGGCGGCTGACCTTTGCGGATGATTTCCAGTTCCGCGGCATTGACTCCGCCCTTGTCCTGCGGCAGGTCGCGAAACCAGAACCAGAAGAGCACGGCCCAGACGATGCCCACCACGCCGAAAACCCAGAAGGTGGACCGCCAGTGCATGTGGAGGAGCATGTAGGCCATAAGCGGGGGCGCGAACGCGCCTCCCCAGCGTCCGCACATCCACATTATCCCCTGCGCGGAGCCGCGTTCGGCACGCGGCATCCAGCGGGAGAGGATTTTCGAAGAGTTGGGGTAGGTCCCCGCTTCGCCCGCCCCGAAGAGAAAACGCACGGCAACCATGGTCGAAAAGTGGCTTACCATCCCCGTGAGCGTTGTGAACACCGACCACCACACGACGATGCGGGTGATCACCTTGCGCGGGCCAATCATGTCGCCCAGCCAGCCGCTGGGGACTTCGAACAGCGCGTAGGCGAGTGTGAAGGCGCTAAACACCAGCCCCATCTGGACCTTCGTCAGGCCCAAATCCGCCATGATGTAAGGGGCGCTTTTGGAAATACAGACCCGGTCGAGATAGCTGACCACGGAGAGCGTGCAGACTACCGCCAGCACGGCGTAACGCATCCGCGTTGCCCGGGTGGCGATCCCGCTCAGAACGTCCGCAGGTTGGTTCGTAGTGGTCATTGCTTTTCCGTCGCTGAATTTAGTCCCGACAGACCTCCGGGCGAAGTCCGCGAACGCCACGCGCGGAAGTAACGGCTTCCTCTTCCGATGAACTTTCTCTCCACCCCGCGTGAGTGCAGGGAGCATACCAGCAGAGCTTTGGCGCGTGCAACCTTTCATCTTGAGTGGGAAGCCCGCGCTTCACGGGGCGACGCAGGGCCTGAGGCCGGCTCTCCAGCCTGCCCCCGCACCTTGGTCGAATTGACATCCCCAGCGGTGTGTGCTACCAACAAATGCAGGGCGGAAACAGCAGCTATGGGCGCAGAAGAACTCCAATCCGCGTGGGAACTCCTCAAAGAAGCCTATCAATACCAGATGGGCGGGGAATACGACATGGCCGTCGAGCTCTACAAGCGTTCGCTCGACATTCATCCCACCGCCGAGGCCTACACCTTCCTGGGCTGGACCTACCGCTTCCAGGGCAAACTGGAAGAGGCCATTGCCGAGTGCAAGAAGGCCATCCAGATCGACCCGGAATTCGGCAACCCTTACAACGATATCGGCGCATACCTGATTGAAAAGGGCGAATACGACGAGGCGGAGTCGTGGCTGATGCGCGCCCTCCAGTCCCGCCGCTACGAGTCGTATCACTATCCCCACTACAACCTCGGCCGGGTTTGCATGGCAAGGGAACAATTCGCCAGAGCCCGCCAGCACTTCGAGCAGGCGCTCAAGCTCTGTCCTGATTACGCCCTGGCCAAAGAAGCGCTGGAAAAACTGCGCCGCAAGCTGCAATAGGTCCCGCGACAAAACTTCAAGTCCAATTGCGTTCTCCCACCGCGGCTAATCTCTTGTGCTAATATTGCGGCGCACGATTCATCTTCGGCGCGAGCGCCATGACTGCCTGAGAACTATGTCTGCAGCCCTCATGCAAGCCATCGTCAAGCCTGAACCCAAACCTGGAGCCGAGTTGCAGCAAGTGGCCGTTCCAGAGATCGGCCTGCGCGATGTGTTGGTGCGCGTGCGCGTGGCGTCAATTTGCGGGACCGACTTGCACATCTATCGCTGGGACCGCTGGTCGGCGCGGCGCATTCATCCCCCGCTGGTTTTTGGTCATGAGTTCTGCGGAGTCGTGGAACGAGTTGGCGCCGAGGTTACGGCGGTTCGCGAAGGCGACTTCGTCTCCGCGGAGATGCACCTGGCCTGCGGGCAGTGCTACCAGTGCCGCATCGGGCAGAGCCACATTTGTCTGAACGTGCGCATCATTGGGATCGATATGGACGGCTGCTTTGCCCAGTACGTCAAGATCCCCGAATCGAATGTGTGGAAGATCGACCCGGCGATTCCCGCCGACTACGCTGCGGTGCTCGACCCGCTGGGGAACGCCGTGCACACGGTGCTGGCGGGAGATGTGGCAGGTTTGAGCGTGGCGATCATCGGCTGCGGGCCCATCGGACTGTTTGCGGTAGCGGTGGCCAAGGCGTGCGGCGCGGCTCCCGTCTTCGCTACGGAGATCCATCCTTACCGTCGCCAGCTCGCGGAGAAGATGGGCGCGACGGCGGCCATCGACCCGTCCCAGACCGACCCGGTGGCGTTTGTCTTGGGTGAGACCGGAGGCGTGGGCGTGGACGTCGTGCTCGAGATGTCCGGAAATGCCGCGGCCATTCGGCAGGCGTTTCAGTTGCTGCGTCGCGGCGGGCGAATGTCACTCCTCGGAATTCCCTCCAAGCCGCTCGAAATCGACCTGGCCAACGACATCATTTTCAAGGGCGCTGTCGTGCAGGGCATCAACGGTCGGCGCGTTTTCGAGACCTGGTACAAGATGCAGGCGCTACTGAAATCCGGTCGGCTCGATATCTCGCCGTTGATTACCGACCGCATTCCCATGTCGGATTTCCAGCACGGCATGGAATTACTGCTCTCCGGCAACGCGTCGAAGGTGTTGTTGTATCCGAACGGAAAACCTGAATGAATGGTGAATCGTGAATTATGAATGGTGAATTGGAGATTCCGAAAGCGCGATTGGGTCTGTCATTCACCATTCACCATTCACTATTCGCCATTCGCGCGACATCGCTCCACGAGTCTTCTAATGCCTAAAACCCAATTGCAGTACTTGACGGATGAGCTTGCCAAGCTGCGCGAGCAGAAGCTCTACCAGAAGCTTCGCATTCTCGAGACCGAGCAGAAGCCCGTGGCGCGCTTTGACGGGCGCGAAGTCATCAACCTTTCGTCCAACAACTATCTCGGCCTGACCACGCACCCGAAGCTCAAGCAGCGCGCGCTCGCGGCCCTGGAGGCATTCGGCGTGGGCTCGGGCGCCGTGCGCACCATCGCCGGCACCATGACCATCCACATGGCGCTGGAAGAAAAGATCGCGCAGTTCAAGCAGGTCGAGGCGTCCGTGGTGTTCCAGTCCGGGTTCACGGCCAATGCCGGAACGGTGCAGGCCATTCTCGGGAAAGAAGACGTCATCATCTCCGACGAGCTCAACCACGCCTCCATCATCGACGGCTGCCGGCTCTCTCGCGCCGAGATCAAGGTGTTTCCGCACAGGGACGTCGAGGCGTGCGAGAAGGTCCTGAAGGAAATTCAGAATCGCCCGGGCCACAAGCTGCTCATCACCGACGGCGTGTTCTCGATGGATGGGGACATCGCGCCGCTGCCCGCACTGGTCGAACTCGCGGAAAAGTACGGCTGCATCATGATGATTGACGACGCGCACGCCTCCGGCGTCCTCGGCCGCAACGGGCGTGGCACTGTGGATCATTACAACCTCCACGGCCGCGTCGATATCCAGGTTGGGACGCTCTCGAAGGCCATTGGGGCGCTGGGCGGCTACGTCTGCTCGACCCGCGACGCCATCGAATTTCTCTACCATCGCGCGCGGCCGTTCTTGTTCTCGACGTCTCACCCGCCTTCCGTCGCTGCAACCTGCCTCGCGGCGTTTGAAGTCCTGGAAGAAGAGCCGGAGCGCATTGAGAAGCTCTGGGCGAACACCCGCTTCTTCAAAGAAGGTCTGAAGAAACTTGGCTTCAATACCGGCATGAGCGAAACGCCCATCACGCCGGTTATCGTGGGCGACGCGGCGCTGGCGCACGAATTCTCGCGCCAACTCTTCGCCGAGGGCGTCTTCGCGCAGAGCCTCGGCTTCCCGACTGTTCCCGTCGGCAAGGCTCGCCTCCGGGCGATTGTCACCGCCACGCACACCGAAGGGGAACTCTCTCAAGCTCTCCAGACTCTCGGCAGCGTCGGCCGGAGATTGGGAATCATCTGAGGCGGCGCGGAGGTCCGGGGCCTTCCATCGGGATTGCGCGCCCTTGGTGGTTGTACTCGTCCAGAATGATGGGTGACACTCTGAGGTAGAGTGTTGCCATGCAGATGAGGTGGATGAGAGTACCTCGCTCCAGGTCCCTGGAGCGAGCGGCGATTGACCTAAGTCAAAAGGCTCGCCA
>Ga0315291_10011162_pt1 | contig 10964 bp, 14 predicted proteins | sample YL17G12_20_MG_FD_203070 | JGI IMG/M metagenome (GOLD analysis project Ga0315291, IMG submission 203070) | Sediment microbial communities from Yellowstone Lake, YNP, Wyoming, USA - YL17G12_20 | ecosystem: Environmental > Aquatic > Freshwater > Lake > Sediment | place: USA: Wyoming | collected... | reverse complement strand
CGTTTGCATGCCCATGGCATACCCCAAGGCGGGACTCTCTCGCAACCCTCCGCCTCCGCGCCTTCTTCGCCAACCTGCGCTTCGCCGAAGGCTTCGGCAAGGCGAGAGCGGCTACGAAGGCCACGCAGGGCTTCGGCGAACGAGTCGGTTCCTACAGAACAACCGTGTTTTCCTTAAAAAATTTATTGAGGATTTCCATATATTTATCTTTTTGTTTTGGGCTGCTCTCTGCCACCCCTACCGCGATGCGATACAACCCCTCATTAGAAACCGAAAGCCATTTGCCGTTTTTTGCTAAGAACACGAGAATGGTCATTACGGCTATGCGCTTATTGCCATTTTCAAAAGGATGATTTTTTATGAGCAGATAAAACAAAGCTGCGGCCTTGCCGGATAATTTTCTGTAAAGCGGCCCGCCGAATGTCTGGAACGGGGCACCAAGACAACTCTCCAAAATATTGGGAAAGCGAGTCCCAAAATCCGGAATCGGTTCATTCCAAGTCATCAATTTCTTCGCCAACCTGAAAGCAGTATACTCAACTTCTTTTACGTTTATATCCTTTATTCTCATTCCTTGCCGAGTTTTCGAAAAGTTTCCTTATACTGGCCAAGCGCTCTTTGTACCGCTCTGTCTATCCCCTCTTTTGATTTTTCTCCCAAAGCAAGACCGAGGGCTTTAAGAACCTCGTCTTTGGGAACAACATAATTTCTCCCAACCTTTATTGCTTTTATGTCGCCGGACTTGATGCGCTTAAACACGGCGATTCGGCTGACCCTTAATACCTTAGCCGCCTCGGCAGTTGAAAAAAGGTCTTTAAAATCCTTCATAATGCTTTAAAAGTAATCTTCTCCGTTTATGTCTTTGTATAAGTCAAGAACTTTATCAACTTGTTCTTTTTTTACTATCAAATACGGGTAAACCAATTTTATAAAATTTGTTACCTCTTCCTTAGAAGATAAAATAAAATCATAAGCCGTTCTGTCGGTTTCTTTCACCTTCCTTGTATAGATTATCCCACCCCAGACACCCCTAAAGTAATCAACTAACTCTTTTGAAGAATTTACAACTCTTACTTGGATGCGACGTTTTTCATTAACACCAATATGACCTTCTCCATCAAAAATACCAGCAGAATAGATAATGTCTTTAATTGGTTTAGACATAAGCTCAGGTTAACACGTTTGTTAACCTATGAAAAGACAGCAAAAAACCCGCTCAAAGTGGGGTTTTTGCTAAACCATCTTAATCTCTATATCCCCTCCTTCGCTTTTAAAAGCTACGGAGGGCAGGCACTCCGCCTAAACCATCTTTATCTCAATGTCCACGCCTGCCGGAAGATTCAGATTGCTTAGCGACTCAACGATTTTCTGGCTCGGGTTCAGGATTTCCACGAGGCGCTTGTGGACGCGGAGCTCAAACTGCTCGCGCGAGTCCTTGTGCACGAAAGTTGAGCGGTTTACGGTGTAGCGCTTGATCTCGGTGGGCAAGGGAATCGGCCCCACGATTTTGGCGTCTTGCCTCTCGGCCGCTTCAATAATTTGGCGCGCGGAATTATCAATCAGCTTGTGATCGTAGGACTTTATCCGCAAACGTATTTTTTGCGGCAATTCCGCTTCTTTTTTCTTGGCCATGATCGCTAACGCTTCTTATCGCGCGAATTTACGAATATACAAATTTTACTTTCATTCGTACATTCGGTTTGATTCGCTTATTCGAGCGATATTGTTTATTTCAAGATTTTAGTCACCACTCCCGCTCCGACCGTTTTCCCTCCCTCGCGGATGGCAAACCTCTGTTTTTCTTCAAGCGCGACGGGAGAAATCAATTTCACATTAATCTTTACCGTGTCGCCTGGCATGACCATCTCCATTCCCTGTGGCAGAGTGGCCTCTCCTGTAACGTCGGTCGTGCGGATATAGAACTGCGGCTTGTAGCCGGAGAAGAACGGCGAGTGCCTGCCTCCTTCCTCTTTAGAAAGGACATAGACCTCGGACTCAAACTCCGCGTGCGGCGTTACGCCGCCGGGCTTGGCGACAACCTGGCCGCGCTCCACGTCTTCTTTCTTGAGACCGCGAAGCAGGACACCGACATTGTCGCCGGCCAGCCCCTCGTCCAAAATCTTGTTGAACATTTCAATGCCGGTTACGACGGTTTTCTGCGTGGGCCTTAGGCCTACAATCTCGACTTCCTCGTTAATTTTGACCTTGCCGCGCTCCACGCGGCCCGTTACAACGGTTCCGCGCCCTTCAATTGAGAAAATGTCTTCAATCGGCATCAGGAACGGCTTGTCCAAATCGCGAACCGGCTGGGGGATGTATTCGTCCAGGGCCTTGATCAAATCCAAAACCGGCTTGGCGTCCGCTTCGTCGGCGGACTTCACGTTCAACGCCTTAAGCGCCGAGCCGCGGATTATCGGGGTCTGATCTCCCGGAAACTCATACTTCTTCAAAAGCTCGCGCACTTCGGATTCCACGAGATCCACAAGCTCCGGATCGTCAACCTGATCAACTTTGTTCAAGAAAACAACGATCGCCGGCACGCCAACTTGGCGGGCCAAAAGAATGTGCTCGCGCGTCTGCGGCATCGGACCGTCCGTCGCGGCCACAACCAAAATCGCGCCGTCCATCTGGGCGGCTCCCGTGATCATGTTTTTGATGTAGTCGGCATGGCCTGGCGCGTCAATGTGCGCGTAGTGGCGCTTCTCCGACTCGTACTCCGAGTGGTGCAAGGCAATCGTAATGCCCCGCGCTTTTTCCTCCGGAGCGTTGTCAATTTGATCCACCGTCTCCTCCTTCTTTGCCAGACCCTTTAAGTGCAAAATGTGCGTGATCGCGGCGGTCAAGGTCGTCTTTCCGTGATCAACGTGGCCGATCGTCCCCACGTTGACGTGGGGCTTGGCCCTGCTGAATTTTTCTTTTTCTGCCATTTTTTCTGTTACGAAATTACGAATTTTCGCGAATGTACGAATTTTATAATTCGGGTTCGCTTTCGTTTTCCGTAGTAACTAATTTTTCGACTTGCTTATTATTTAATAAAAACGGCCTCTTGCCGTGCCTTGGCAACGGATAAAAGGTCTTTAACCAATCGACCTAAATAAGGCCTTTTGTCCTTGCTTACAACACTAACATTGTAGACGAAAACCCCCAACAATGTCAAGTTTCCGCTGTGGATACACCGCAAGATATAAAAAGCCCAGCCGGATCGGTGCGCGGCTGGGGCTTGCTGTTTTTCTCGTTTGCTTTTGAGGTATTTTTGCAGCACCTCGTTTTCCGGATATCTGGAGTAGAGATAAGCAAAAAGTTTATCAATGCCCGCTCTGTCAAACCTGTCCTTGTTTTTCTTGTCAATTTCAATTTTAAAGATCACAAACCAGATATCGTCAACGAACGGGCCGTTGTTCATCATTACCGACTCGAAAATATACCCAAGCCCTTTTTCTCCGTCGCGCGGCAGACCGGCAAGGAAAAAAATCGTTGAGTGTTCCGAGCCGCGATAGTTAGTAAGCCCGATCAGATATTTCGCGTCTTGATAAGTGGATTGCGAAGCAAGAGCAATCACTTCTTTCATTGTGCTCCGTGCCGTAAGCCAGGAAATGTTTTTCGCTTCCAATCCTCCGCGGATGGAAAGCAGACACGCCTTGACGTAGAGATGGAAATCGCGGTTCTCGTTCGCCGCAATCTTTGCGTCCGCTTTTTCTATGCCAGATGAAACAAGCAAGAAAAATGATTCCAGCGTTCTCTGGTCCAGTTTGGGAAAATCCGTTTTCTGTTTCATTCGCAGTCGGAAATACCAGTTGTAGGATTTTCTCCAGTAACCCACCGGGTCATCCGGCCTGGAAACAATATGGGCATCAAGAAACGTATCGGCTTTTTCGTAATCGCCGTTATAGAAGGCGTTCAAACCATTCTTCAGCGCGTCATCCGGCGCAAGCGGTCCTTGCGTTCCTGCCCCGCCAGCCGCCGATACGCTCAAAACAAAAACAACGAAACACAAACGAACGCCTTTCAAAACGTTCCTCATCTTGCCCTCCTTCTTGCCCCTGCGGCATGCTTAAACAGCTGTTTTGTAGCATACAACGGTTTACTTTCGAGCGCAAATTGATAGCGCCGCAACAAAATCGGGACGGCGTATTATCTTTTTTTACCCTCGATCCTTCTGCTCCGCTCAGGATCTTCGGAAAACTATCTCTTTTTCCCTTCGATTATCAGTTGTTCAATATTTTTAGGCACGGGTTCATAGTGATCGAACTCAAGCATAAACGATCCTCGGCCTTGGGTCATTGAGCGAATTTCGGTGGCATAGCCGAACATTTCGGAAAGCGGAACTTTGGCGTCAATGACCTTGACGCTCGGCCGGTCGGAGAGTTCCTCTATTTTCGCCCGCTTGGAATTCAAGTTTCCGGTCACCTCGCCCAAAAATTCGGTGGGGATAATCACCTGAATTTTCATGATCGGCTCCAAAATTACCGGCCTTGCCCGCTTGGCCGCCTCCTGCAGGGCTATTGAGCCGGCAATTTTGAAAGCCGCCTCCGATGAGTCCACGTCGTGGAACGATCCGTCATAAACAGCCACCTCAATGTCTGTCATCGGGTAGTGCGCGAGAATTCCCTTGTCAAGCGCTTCTTTCACGCCCTTCTCCACCGCCGAAATAAATTCCTTTGGGATAATCCCTCCCTTGATTTCGTCCAAGAAAATAAAACCAGTGCCGCGTTCCAAAGACTTTACCCGAAGCCAAACGTGGCCGTACTGACCGCGGCCGCCGGATTGCCTGATATACTTCCCTTCGGCCTCGGCCTCGCCGGTGACAGTTTCCTTATAAGCGACCTGCGGACGGCCGACATTCGCCTCCACGCTGAACTCCCGCTTCATCCGGTCAACGATAATTTCCAAATGCAGTTCGCCCATTCCGGAGATAATCGTCTCGCCCGTGTCAGGATCGCCGGCCACGCGAAAGGTCGGGTCCTCGTCAGCCAGGCGATGGAGGGCCGTGCTCATTTTTTCCTGGTCGGCCTTGGTCCTTGGCTCAATGCGGATTCCGATAACCGGCTCCGGGAAAATAATTTTCTCCAAAATCAGCGGCGCGTTTGGATCGCAAAGAGTGTCTCCTGTCGTAGTGTTCTTGAGCCCGACGATTGCCGCAATCTCTCCGGCGTAAACCTCGTCAACTTCTTCGCGGGAGTTGGCGTGCATGCGCACGACGCGGCCAATGCGTTCCTGCTGATTTTTGACGGCATTCAAAATATAGGAGCCGCGTTTAAGCACGCCGGAATAATTCCTGAAATACGTAAGCGTGCCGACGTAAGGATCGGTGGCAATCTTGAATGCCAAAGCGGAAAACGGCTCTTCGTCTTTCGCGTTCCGCGCAATCTCGGCGCCGGATTTCGGATCTATGCCTTTGACCGGCGGCAGATCCGACGGCGACGGCAGATATTCCACCACGGAGTCAAGCACAAACTGCACTGCTTTGTTTTTCAAAGCCGATCCGCAGAGCACAGGCACGATTTTATTCGCAATCACGGCCTTGCGCAAAACTTTTCGCAGATCATCTATCGGAATTTCTTGGCCGTCCAAGTATTTCGACATCAGCGCGTCATCGTTATCCGCAATGCGCTCAACAAGTTCGTGCCGCGCCTTCTTTACTTCGCTTTTCATGTGTTCGGGAATTTCCATTTCTACAATCCGTTCGCCGTGCTCTCCTTCAAAGCCATACGCCTTCTCCTGAAGCAAATCAATCACGCCTTTGAATTCTCCTTCAAGGCCGATGTTCAACTGAACTGGAATTGCGTTTGCCGTCAGCCGTTCCTTAATTGAAGCCAAACTACGCTCAAAGCTCGCGCCCAGGCGGTCAAGCTTGTTGATAAAGCAAATGCGCGGGACGTTGTATTCGTCTGCATAGCGCCAGTTGGTCTCCGATTGCGGCTCAACGCCCGCGACGCCGTCAAAAACCACGACTGCGCCGTCCAAAACACGGAGCGAGCGCTTGACCTCCACCGTGAAATCAATGTGTCCCGGCGTGTCAATCAGATTGATCATGTACTCGTGCTCTTTGCGATTTGCGATTTGCGATTTGCTAACATAGGTCGGGGTCCAAAAAGCGGTCGTTGCGGCCGAGGTGATGGTGATCCCGCGCTCGCGCTCCTGCTCCATCCAGTCCATAACCGTGTCTCCTGTGTGTACTTCGCCGATTTTGTGCGAAACGCCCGTATAAAAAAGCACCCGCTCGGTAACGGTCGTCTTGCCAGCGTCTATGTGGGCGATGATACCGATATTTCTGGTTTTTTCTATGGGGTATTGACGAGGCATAAATTTATCGCGCGAATTTACGAATCTTTACGAATGTACGAATCGCTATTCACAATACGTTTAAAAGTAACATCTCTGGGGCCAAAGTTCACTAAGATAGCGAGTGACAGCCCGCTTGCCTTGAGATAGTTAAAAATCTGCTCGGCATTATGGCGAGAAAAATTTGTCCCCTTCTTCACTTCAACGATAATCTTACCTTCAACCAAAAAATCACACCTCTGCCTGCCGATTGTCTTGCCACGAAATGTGACCGGCAGCAACACTTCTCGCTGAAATTTGATTCCAGCTTCTTCAAATGCTAGAGCAATCGCCCTCTGGTAATAGAGTTCAGAATAGCCGGGGCCAAGAGTATTGTAGGCCTCAAATGTAGACCCGACGATTTTATAACTTAACTCTGGTTCAATGATGTCTTCCCTCCGTAATTTTCTACTCATAAAAATTCGTAAATTCGCTCCGATTCGCTTATTCGAGCGATTTATCTAGCGAAGTGAGCGAATGCGCGATTGGCTTCGGCCATCCTGTGCATGTCTTGTTTTTTCTTTATCGCCGCGCCTTCGTTTTTGGAGGCGGCAATCAATTCTTCGGCGAGCTTCTCCGCCATCGGCTTGCCTTTCTTTGATCGCGCGGCATTAATAATCCAGCGGACGGCGAGCATAAACCGGCGTTCCGGGCGGACTTCGTGAGGCACCTGATAGTTCGCGCCGCCAACGCGCCGGGAGACCACCTCAAGGATCGGTGAAGCGTTTTCAATCGCTTTCTCAAAAATTTTAAGCGGCTCTTCTTTTGTGTTCGCCTTGATCTTTTCAAGGGCGCCGTAAACAACGTTTTCGGCAATGGATTTCTTGCCGCCGCGCATCACATAATTAATAAACCGGCCGAGATCAATTCGCTCGTGCTGCATATCCGGCTGATAGTGTTTTTTATAAACTCGCTTTTTACGCATGCTACATTATCGCACGAATTACGAATTTTTACGGATATACGAATTTTACTTTCATTCGTACATTCGGTTTGATTCGCTTATTCGGGCGATAGATTATTTAGGTCTCTTGGCGCCGTATTTGGAACGTTGTTGTTTCCTTCCCTCAACTCCGGTCATGTCCAGCACGCCGCGGACGACATGGTAGCGAACGCCGGGCAAATCCTTGACGCGGCCGCCGCGGATGACGACTATCGAGTGCTCCTGCAAACTGTGTCCCTCGCCTGGAATGTAAGCCGTCACCTCCATCCCATTCGTAAGCCGCACGCGGCAGACCTTGCGCAAGGCCGAGTTTGGTTTCTTGGGGGTTGTGGTGAAAACTTTAATGCACACACCGCGCTTGAACGGCGACCCCGAATCCACCGGACGATTTTTGAGCGTATTGAAATAATAAGACAAAGCCGGCGATTTTGACTTCGCTTTAATGGCTTTCCTTCCTTTTTTAATTAGTTGGCGGATTGTTGGCATCCAGGTAGTAGAAACTCGATTTTTATTTTCGCCCACGCATTGACACTTAGCAAGACGCTGTCAAACGACCGAATCCTGCTTTGTCTTCTGGGTAAGCTACCGCGGCAGCGTCGAGTTTTCACTACCGGGCATTTGTTAAAGAATTTTAAGATGGTTTCCTGCTGATGTCAAGCAAATGAATAACCGCACCGCCCGCTTCGCCATGGCTTTAGCGAGGCGAGCGAGGCTCGCCTACGGCGGCTTGCGAACAAAAAATAAATGGGGGGCAGGTGTGTCCCGCCCCCCATGCAAACCCCGGCTATGCGAACATCTTGTTCTTTTTCTTTGGCATCTTTCGTTGAGACACCGACCGGCCGCGGTTAGTGTGCTTGGCTGCCTGTCGGGCGGCCCAGGCGTGGCCCTGCTTCGGCCCGCCGTGGCGATGCCGCTCGCGGATGATGCGCACTTCCCGCTTCTTCTTCGGCCTCTTCACCCTATCACCTCCTCCGAGCAAAAATTCCAAAACTTGTCAGAGTATAGCGTATTTATAAAGAGTCGTCAAGTTTCAAACTAGAACGCAAACTGCGAACCGGCTATCAATCCGAAAAGCGCGTTGACAATCGGCAAAATCAGAGAAAATCCGAAAAAGATGAAAAAGAGGAGAATGAGTGTCCCGTAGCGCTCCAAAAACAACGCCGCGCGAAGGCCGGATTCGCTCTTCGGCAAAAGCGCGAACAAAACTTTTGAGCCGTCCAATGGCGGAATCGGCACGAGATTAAAAATCGCCAAGAGGACGTTTGTGTAAATGATTAACGCAAAGAGCTCTCCCAAAAATTGCGGCTGGTACCCTGCACCCGCCATAATCCTCAAAATAGTTCCGAAAACAACCGCAACGAGCAAATTGGACGCCGGTCCGGCAGCGGCGATTTTTGCCGCGCCCACGCGGGGATTTTTCAAGTTGTAAGGATTGTAAGGCACTGGCTTCGCCCAGCCGAACACGAACGCGCCGTTGGTCGCATACCAAAGCATTAACGGCAAAAGAAACGAGCCGAAGAAATCCAGATGCTTCAGCGGATTGAGCGTCAGGCGCCCCGAAAGCCGCGCGGTTGGATCGCCCAACTGCTCGGCCGCGTAGCCGTGCGAGACCTCGTGAATCACGACTGAAAACAAAAGCACCAAAAGCTGAAAAAGCAGAAACGGCGCGCTTTCCATGCCCAGTAACAACTTCGATTATTTTCTAATATCGACTTTTAATTTGCTTATACGGTAATTCACGATAATAATCTCTAATTACGTTTAGATAAAGATTACTTAAAGACATACTCGTCGAAGTTGTACTACTGGGCATGGTTTCAGTTTATCACCCCTGGTTCTTTTGCCAAATCGGGAAAATTTTTTTAGGATGTAAATGAAACGCCCTCGTGGTGAAACGGACATCGCATGTGGCTTCCCTGCCCGCCATAGTTGCGCCCGTAGCTCAACGGATAGAGCACTTGGCTTCGAACCAAGGGGTTGGGGGTTCGAGTCCCTCCGGGCGCGCAGCAAGGCAGGCGGGGAACCACGGGGCTTGGGTTTCCGCCAAAGGCGGATCCTCCTCCGGAGGACAAATCCCTCCGGAGGCGCATCGGCTAGGGCAGGCGGGGAACCACAAGACTGCAGGTTCAAATCCTGGCGAGGGCACAGAAAAGGTTGGAGTGTGAAGATGTCACATGCGGCTTCCATGCCCGCCGGACTTGTAATTTTCTCGGCGGCGCCATATTCTAAAGACAGTTCAAACATAATGGGGCGACTTGGGATAGAAAGGAGTGGAGCTTGGACAAGGCAAAGATTTTCTACGCGGAGGACGATGAATCCCTTCGCAAGATCAATGTGTTGCTGTTGGAGGATGAAGGCCATCAAGTCGTTCTGCAGGCCGACAACCTAAAGCAGGCCATGGAAGCAATCGAGAATGGCCGCCTCCGGGAACTCGGCGTAAACATCGCAATCGTGGACGGCAATCTCACTAGGGGCGACTGTTCCTGCTCGGACGGTTTTACGGTCAGCAAGGAAATCAGGGGTACCGGACTGCCCATCAAGATTATTGCTTTTTCCGGCTCTTTAAAGGATGACGCGGCTTACGGCGACGTGTATGTTGACAAGGGTGACAGAATTCAGGTTTTATTTGATGCCATTTCTTCGCTCTAAGTAAATCCGCTCCGTTTGGCCTTGTCCAGATGGAGCGTTTAATTTTTACGCATCGATACTGATTATTTGATAACTGTCGTTTTCACCTTTCGGGGCAATGGCACACGGTTGGTTGACACAGGAGAAGTTTGGATATATAAAGAGGGCAGTAGCGGCCGAAATTCACCAGACCGCAAAAAAGGAGGTCTTATGTGGAAAGCGGGTCTTTTGCGGAAACGTCTCATCAAGATTTTTATCATTGCCGCCGCAGTTATCATGTTACTCCTACGGAAATTTCTCAAGTTTCTTATCATTGCCGCCGCAATTCTCCTGTTACTCCTGCTCTTCCCAACGCGAGCGCGCAGTGAAGACGAAGGCAAGGAGTTCAAGCTTGCAAAAGTTCAGCGTTCGTTGAGTAAAGAACTTGGTGAGCGCCAGTGCGGGCCATACTTCATTGCTCTCGATTACGGAGGGCGCGGGGAGCCGTCAATCTCTTTTTCCTTCATCAAAGAAGAAGGCCAGCCCAGAAACGATGCTGTCCCGAAGTCACGGTCGGCAGTTGAAGAAATCATCGACGACGCCGCGGCAAAACCAGCCGTCCGGCTTGGAACCGACGGCGAAAAACGCATGACCGCGCTTTTTATCCTCAACACCGAGGATTACAAAGCGACGGAGGGGTGCCTTCCGGCGCCGCGAAAATCGCCGCAGAAGTGAAGAGGTTTCTGGTTTCCAGACAGACGCAGGCCGCCCAGCGACCTGCTTTTTTTATTCACGTTAAACCGCCGCATCTCTTTGACATTATTTTAGGTTGCGGCAAAATGAATTAAAGTCAACGTAGATAAATCGCGACCGCCCATAGCTCCCGCCGTCGCCTATGGCTTTGGCGGGCAGGCAACTGGCAGAGTCCCGATTCTGTGTCCGCCCATAGCTCAATTGGCAGAGCAGCTCCCTCTTAAGGAGACGGTTCCAGGTTCAAGTCCTGGTGGGCGGACACAGAATCGAGGATCTCCGACAGCTCTCCTCTTGCGGCCAGCAGCGAGCCGAAAGTAAAAATTCATTTTTATTTTTGGAG
>Ga0315291_10011160_pt1 | contig 10964 bp, 7 predicted proteins | sample YL17G12_20_MG_FD_203070 | JGI IMG/M metagenome (GOLD analysis project Ga0315291, IMG submission 203070) | Sediment microbial communities from Yellowstone Lake, YNP, Wyoming, USA - YL17G12_20 | ecosystem: Environmental > Aquatic > Freshwater > Lake > Sediment | place: USA: Wyoming | collected... | reverse complement strand
CCCACCAGCACGGGTATAGTAATGTAATCGCTTCCATGGGAACAGCTATGACCGATAAGCAGCTAGCTATTCTCAAGGGCTTAACCAGGAATTTAATACTGGCTCTTGATGCCGATACCGCTGGAGAAGAAGCTATCTCGCGAAGCGGTGAGATGGTCGACAAGATGATTCCCGTACCACCATCGTTTTACGGATGGGTTAAATATGAAGATGCTCACAACGCCGAAGTGAAGATTCTCATCTTGCCTCAAGGCAAAGACCCTGATGAAGTAATAATGGAAGATGCTTCACAGTGGCAAAAGCTGATAATGGATGCCAAACCGATGGTTGACTTTATTTTCGAAAGTCTGGTGGCCAAAGTAGACCTGGCAAGTGCTAGAGACAAGTCTGCAGCCGTAGACAGGCTACTGCCACTACTTTCCGAGATGAAGGATCCGTTGCGGCAAGCTCACTATCTGGAAAGGCTTGCCCGGTTATTAAAGATTGATGAGCACGTTCTTGGTGACGCCCTTAGAAAGTTCAAAGCTATAAGAAAACGAAGAGCAACCGCAGGCGTGAAATCTTTCAAGCCTGTAGCCGCCACCATCATTTCATCCAGTCCCCTGGAGCAGTATTGCTTAGCTTTATTGCTTCAATATCCAGAGCTAAAGTCAGAAAGCGTAGAACTATCGCCGGACCATTTCGAAAATACTGAAAACCGGGAGCTGTTTGCAAAATGGCGACAAAGTGATGACCTTGCCTCTTTTAGAGATAGCCTCGATAGTGCTCTTCAAGAGCATCTGGATAACCTCATGGCTAAAGTCTTCCCGTCAATTATTAGGGAAAATGAATCAGTACGGCGAGAAACCATTAATGACTGTGTTATTCGTCTACAGGAAAGACGGCTAAGGGCCCTGGGAGCCCACCAGCAAGAGCTTCTGGCTATTGAGGCTGAAATTGGCGGAACAGCAGCACAATTAGCTAAACTTGAAGAGCAAGGCCTGGAAATTACTAAGCAGCTCCAACAGGTCTTCATTAAACAAAACCACCGCCGGCGGCAAGCAAAGAGTGATGGACAATGACTTTAAATAGAGATGATGAGCTGCTGTCCTACTTCCCTAAGAGGAGCAAAAGGGAATTGAACGCTGAGGATATTCATGACATTGATGGCGAACGACTTATTCAGCGCGACAGTACCTGGGATGCCTTGGGAAAATACCAATCAGAAAAAGATAATGCCGGGATCACTTTTCCATGGGAGAGCGAAGAGGCTCCCGAACTTGAGTGCGAATTGGCGGGCAAAGAGGAAAAAGAGGATAAGTCCCAACTTGACCTTGAGATAGAGCCAGTTGAGCATGAAACAATCGATGACCCGGTTCGTATGTATCTTCACGAGATCGGCAAGGTCTCACTTCTTACTGCAGATGACGAGAAGGCATTAGCCGGCAAAATAGAGGAAGCCAAGTACCTGGAGAAGATTGAAGAGCTTTACCTTCAACGTCATGGCGAGTATCCGTCTATAGTTGATATAGTAATATATTTGATCCGCCATTTACTTGCATCACGGCCACTAATAACCAGCCTTGTCAAGTTGCATAAGCTGACAGCTTCCGAGAGTTTCCTTAAGAGCCTTCGTGACCCAAAGCTACGTGAAGCCATTGATGGCAATGTCAGCCAGGAACTAGTGGAGGCTATAGCTAAGACCAGTCGCAAAAGTGCCCCAGGGATTGAACAGGGACTGACAGACCTTTCCACGGTAAGTCGACTGCTGCCGGCAGAATTGCGCAAGGTCATAGGAGAAAAAACTACGTGGAAACAGTTAGAAGCCATGGTTTGCCAGCGTGTCAGCCCCAAATTTCTCTCCCAGCTTCACACGCATACTCAGCAATTTAGAAGCCATTTCAACAGGGTAAAGAGAACAGCCAGGAAATCAGAGAGACACCTTACCGAAGCAAATCTACGCCTTGTGGTCAGCGTCGCCAAGAAATATGTAGGCCACGGGATGCCGCTCCTTGACCTTATACAGGAAGGGAACATCGGGTTAGTTCGCGCAGTAGAGAAATTCGAATACAGAAAAGGCTATAAATTCAGCACCTATGCCACCTGGTGGATTAGGCAAGCGATTACACGAGCTATAGCGGACCAAGCTCGTACCATCCGTATCCCGGTGCATATGGTAGAGACCATCAATCGATTGTTGAAAGTCAACCGCCGCTTAGCTCAGGAATACGGTCGAGAACCAAGCTATGAGGAAATAGGTAAGGGCATGGAAATATCTTCAGATAGAGTAAGAGAAATCCTGAAGCTGTCTCAAATGCCCATATCTTTAGAAATGCCTATAGGTGAAGAAGAAGATAGTCACCTGGGCGACTTCATCGAGGACCGGGCCACCCCGCCGCCAGCCGACGCTGCCTCCCAAGAATTGCTCAAGGCACAACTAAACAAGATACTCTCTGAACTCACTGACAGAGAAAGAAGGGTCATATTGCTCAGATTCGGTTTAGAAGATGGGCGAGCCCGAACTTTGGAGGAAGTAGGCAAAGAGTTCAATGTGACGCGAGAGCGAATCCGCCAAATAGAGGCTAAAGCAATCCGAAAATTACGTCATCCCAGCCGAAGTCGAAAGCTTAAAGATTATCTGGAATAGCTCAAAGCAATATCTGTATTACCAGGAGGAACAAGATGAGACTAATTAAAGGATTAATTATGGCCATCGGCGTCATCGGAATTCTGGCCATTATCGCCATCATCGCCGGCTTTTACCTTTACTCACTTTCTCCTTCGATTCGAGGAAGAGCCATGCCGGTGGCGGTAACCGCCGATGCAGCTCAAAGTTTTGACGATAAACTCCAGTCTCTCGATACTCAAATAAAGGCAGCCGTTGAGGCTAGAGAAAAAAGAGAGGTCAACCTGGTAATAACTGAGAACGAAGCCAATTCTAAGCTGGTTCAAATGCTGGCCGAGGGTCAATTGCCATTGAAACGGATACTTATTAATTTCGGCGATGGCTACTTTCTGACCTACGCTGTAGTGGATGCACCCCTAATCGATGCTAAAACAGGGACAATTGGGCGAATAGAGATTACAGAAGGCAAGCCAAAAGTAGTAATAGACGAGTTCAATCTGGGTAAATTGACTTTGCCTCAATCAGCGAAAGCAAGAGTTGAGCAGCTAGTGAACATTATGGTGAGCTTGCAACTAGCCGATGTACCTCTAGATATAACCAGCGTTCAAATGAAAGACCATCAGCTTACAGTTACCGGAACCACAAAAACCGGCGAGTAATAGGCTGCTTATCGCCTAAACGTGTCCATCAAATTTTTCGGCAACCTTCCTGTGGCTGCCATTTTAGCCAGCTTTCGCATCTGGTAAAATTGATTGAGCAGTTTATTTACATCGCCGGGCGTAGTTCCACTGCCATGTGCAATACGCCGCCGCCGGCTACCACCAATAATAGCCGGGTTACAGCGCTCTCCCGGGGTCATGGACAGTATGATAGCCTCAATTTTTCGCAATTGGTCGTCGCCACCGCTTTCGGGAATGCTGGAGGCGAGCTTCGAAAAACCAGGTATCAGTTCAACCAATTGAGATAATGACCCCATCTTCTTAATCTGGCGCAACTGAAGCAGAAAGTCCTCAAGATTGAGTTCTGCAGTGCGCATTTTTTTCTCAAGCTGCTTAGCTCGCTGCTCATCAAAAGCCTCCTCGGTCTTCTCAATGAGAGTAAGTACATCTCCCATACCTAGAATGCGAGAGGCTAAGCGGTCTGGGTAAAAGGGCTCAATAGCACTTGTTTTTTCCCCAGTGCCGATGAATTTCACCGGCAAACCGGTGACAAACTTGATAGAAAGAGCTGCACCACCCCGAGCATCACCATCCATCTTAGTTAAAATAAGTCCGGTCAAACCAACATTCCTGTTGAACTCTTCAGCCGTGTTTACCGCGTCTTGACCGGTCATAGCGTCAACTACCAATAGCACCTCCGAAGGGTGAATTTCAGCTTTCATCTGTGCCAGCTCCTTCATCATTACTCCATCGATGTGTAAACGCCCTTGAGTATCAATAATCACCCAGGTAGCCCCCGTTTCCTGGGCTTGCTTCAGAGAGCGGCGACAAATAGCCAACGGGCCCACCTTCCCATCATCACTTGAAACCGGTATATTGAGCTGCTTGCCCAGCGTTACCAACTGGTCGATGGCAGCCGGACGTCTAGTGTCCGCAGCCACCAGTAAAGGACGTTGTCCAGTACTTTTAAGAAGAAGAGCCAGCTTGGCAGCTGTAGTTGTCTTTCCCGAACCCTGCAAACCGACAAGCATAACAATTGAGGGCGGGTGACCAGCAGCAATAAGGTGATTACGTTCTTTACCTAAGATATTTACTAGTTCTTCATTGACAATTTTTACTATTTGCTGAGCGGGAGTAAGGCTTTCCAATACTTTGGCAGTTAGAGCTCGCTCTTTCACGTTAGCCAGAAAACTCTTTACCACCTTAAAGTTAACATCTGCTTCCAGGAGAGCTAAGCGTATCTGCCGCAAAGCTTCGTCAATATCTTTCTCGCTAAGCCTCCCTTTGCTGCTAAGGCTATTGAATACCTTGCTCAGCTTCTGTGTCAGAACTTCAAACATAAGACACCCATAGCATTCTACCCATGGCCGTCCGTGCAGTCAATTATGATAAAATAGAGCTAGCCTGAAACGCAAAATCTTCGTGAATACGATATAAGAATGTTTGAAGCTTCACCTTTTAGCCTGAATATGTTTCAGCAGTGCCCGAGGCAGTATAAATTTCAGTACATAGACCATCTTGGTGACATTTACAGAAAAGCACGGCCCTATTTCACCATGGGCGACCATGTCCATGCTACGCTCAAAGATTTCCTCTCTGTAGTCCCGGTTAGTGAACGAAATCCATTAAAACTCGAGGATTTGCTGCGAGAGAAATGGCGACGCAACCGCAAAGGGTTCAGCGACAGAGAGGATGAGAAAAGATGGGGTGAAAAAGCCCTCAACCAACTGCGTTGGTTTGCTCAGAATGTAGATATATCGGTTACGCCCTTTATGATAGAAAATAATCACCGTGCTGAACTTACAGATAACATACTCTTGAAAGGCAGAATAGACCGAGTGGATAAGGAAGCCGATAGCAGCTTGCATATTATTGATTACAAGACCGGCAAGATGCCTGCTGAAATAAACCAGCTTCAACTCCATATTTATGCCCTTATTCTGTCAAGGAAACAGGACTTGCCGGTCAAGAGAGCTTCCTATCTTTATCTGGAAGTCGGTAAATTCCAAAGTATTGAGCTGACCGCTCAAGATCTAGCTCAAGCTACTTCCTATGTAATCGACATGGTTGATAGGATATGCAAGGAGAAGGAATACCCAGCTACCCCAAACATCTACTGCTGGAACTGCGATTTCCTTGAAATTTGTCCCAGTAAAGAAGAGGCAGCCAAATTCGCCCCCAGAGAAGACGAATTAGATTTCTAATTACTAATACAGAAACATGATTCCTGTAAGACTTGCACTCAAAAACTTCATGTGCTACCGAGACAATGTGCCCCCGTTGTCTTTCGAAGGCATACACGTAGCCTGCCTTTGTGGCGATAACGGTAATGGTAAATCGGCAATTTTCGATGCTATAACCTGGGCGCTATGGGGCAAATCCCGGGCCAGGAACGATGATGACCTGATTCACTCAGGGCAATCCGAGATGGAGATTGAGCTGGAGTTTATCTCCGGTGAGCAGCAATATCGAGTTCTCCGCAAACACGCCAAGAAACCTAGCAAGGCCCGTGCCGGGCAAACTATCCTGGAACTTCAAATAGCTGGCAATGGAACTTTTAGACCTATTTCCGGTAATTCGCTGCTGGAAACCCAGCAGAAGATAATTGATATTTTGAATCTGGATTACGAGATGTTCAAGAATAGTGCCTTCCTCCGGCAAGGGCACGCTGACGAATTCAGCATAAAGCGTCCCGGGGAACGCAAAGAGATACTAGCCAATATTCTAGACTTATCTCACTATGATGAACTGGAGAGTAGAGCCAAGGAGCAATCCAGTAAAAGAAGAACGGAAGCCGACAGACTTGAGATTGCCATTACCGATTTCGAACTCCAGCTGGCTAATAAGGTTAAGTATGAAGACGAAATTAGGAAGATACAGAGCGAAATTACCCAACTCGAAGAACAAAGCAAGTTTAAAGAGACGGCTATTTCCAGCCTGCGCAGCCAAAAAGCAACTTTAGAGATTAAAAAGGAGCAATTATCAAATACCGAGGTTCACCTAAATGAAACTAAAAAGGAACTTGAACGTCGGAAGACGAAAACCAAAGAATATCAAGATAGAATAACGGAATATGAACTAGTTTTGGCGGAAAGAAAAGCTATAGAAAAGGGCTACTCTGAATTTAAGGATGTCAAAACACTTAATGACGAGTTTAACCAGAAATTAAGTCAGTTATTCGCTTTGAGGGAACGCATAAGCAATTTGGACCAGGTTATTAAAAACGCTGCTCAGGCACTTACTATTGAGCATAAAATAATTCAAGCCAAGTTTGCAGAGAGTGAAGCTAAATTTGCCAAAACGACCCGGCTAGAAGAATCACTAACGCTAGCTCGTAAGCATCTACTTGAACTGTCAAAGCAAGAGGAAATAGTATCCAAAAAACGAAAACAGACTCAGCAGACTACTTCCCGAATCAGCTACCTGGAGTCTACCGATGGGCAATTAGCTGAGGAAATTGCAGGTTTGAATGAGAAGCTCAAGTTGCTCACGGGAGATGATGTCCGTTGCCCTTTGTGTGAGACCGAGCTTGGAATAGATGGCCGACGTCAAATAGAAGCCAAACTCAGCTCTGAAGCGCAACAAAAAATCAAGACTCGGCAAAACAACAACGAGGAACTGAGCAAAAACCAGGCAAAACTCCAGGCGCTCGAAAACGAATTGATTGAACGAGAATCAGCACTAAACAAAGAGCGAACTACCCGGCACAGCCAGCTGAGTATTATTGAAAAAGAGCTTATTGAAGCCAGACAGGCGAGTAACGAGCTATCTCAAGAACATGCTAAGCTAGCGGAACTTGAGCAACTCATGGCAAAAAAGGATTATGCTGTTTATGAGCAGCAGACACTAGCTCAATTAGAAAATGAAGAGCGAAAGCTCGGATACAGTAAAGAAAGGCATGAGGAGATACAACAGCAACTGGCAGGGCTACAAAAATACCAAAGCTTGAAGCAGGAGCTAGATGAAGCCATTAAAAATATTGACAAAGAAAAGTCTGCATTGGCCGAAGCTGAGGAAACTATTTCCAATCTAGAGGCAACAATAGTTGTAGATTTGAGGAAGCATGAAAATTTGAGTGCCGAGCTTCTTTCCCTCCCCAACATAATTGATAAGTTGATTAAAGAAGAAGAGGACTACCAGGCTTCGCTTCAAAAAGAGCGACAGGTACGCGATAGTTTAGCTGCCTCGCAAGAAAGGTTGCGGCAGCTGGCCGAATTAGAAATAAGCAAGCGAGAAAAAACAAGGCTTCTACAAGAAGCTTTAAACGAGGAGGGCGTTTATAAGGAACTTGCCGAGGCTTTCAGTAAGAAAGGTATCCAGGCACTGCTTATCGAGCAAGCGCTCCCCGAAATTGAAATAGAGGCTAATCGCCTGCTGGCTAAGATAACCGACAATAGAATGTCGCTAAGGCTGGAGAGCCAGCGGGAAACCAGAAAGGGCGATACCATTGAGACCCTAGATATTAAAATCGCCGATGAACTGGGCACTCGCAACTATGAAATGTACAGCGGCGGAGAAGCCTTTCGCATAGACCTTGCCCTGCGTATCGCTCTTTCCATGTTACTGGTTAGACAAGCTGGGGCATCCCTTCCAATTCTAATTATCGATGAAGGCTTCGGTACGCAGGATAGTTCAGCCAGGGAAAAACTCGTCGAAGCCATAAACTCTATCCAGGATGATTTCGAGAAGATAATCGTTATTACACATCTTGAAGAAATGAAAGACAAGTTCGAGACGCTCATCAATGTTACCAAGACAGCTAACGGCTCAATAATCTCAATAAGCTGATACTTACCCTTGATTTATCCTTCGTCAAGAAGAATAATATAGGGGCTGCCAAATTGGAATACGGCTGCCAGAAATCAAACCCGATACCGATTTAAGGCTTTCGTATGACCGTAACTAAAGTAAACAAAGGAGGACATAATGGCAAAGCTGCTCTGGAAACCATCCGAAGAACGGAAAAAGAAATCGAATATTACTAAATTCATAGATTATGTCAATAAGCGTTACGCCCAGAAAATCAGCACTTATGACGAACTATATTCCTGGTCAGTAAGCGAAATACCTGATTTCTGGGCGGCAGTATGGGACTTTGTTGGAATCAAGGCCTCCAAAGGCTATGACACTGTAGTTGACGACCTTAAAAAGATGCCCGGCGCTAAATGGTTCCCCGGGGCCAAACTGAACTTCGCTGAAAACTTGTTAAGGTACAGGGATAACCATACAGCTTTTATCTTCAGGGGGGAAACGCAGAAAACAGCCAAAATGAGCTATGCGGAGCTTTACGACACTGTGGCACGCTTAGCAAAATCCCTCCGCCAGATAGGAGTTCGCCCGGGTGACCGGGTGGCAGCATATATGCCCAATATGATGGAGACGGCTATTGCTATGCTTGCTAGTACCAGTGTAGGCGCCACATGGGCTTCTTGTGCTACTGACATCGGCCCAGACGCAGCTATTGACCGCCTCGGACAGATTGGACCAAAGGTTTTATTCACGGTTGACGGATATTTCTATAAGGGGAAGGGCTTCAATTCCATCCCCAATGCCGCTGAGATTATAAAAGGAATACCTTCGATTGAAAAGGTTGTAGTAGCTTCCTATACAGGACAAAAACCTGATATAAGCCATATCCCTAACGCCGTACATTATGTCGACTTTCTGGCCAAAGAAAGAGGACTTGAAATTCAGTTCGAACAGCTACCTTTCGACCATCCCGTGTATATCATGTTTTCCTCTGGAACAACCGGTAAGCCAAAGTGCATGGTGCAAGGAGCCGGTGGGATTCTTATCAATCAATTAAAGGAATTAATTATTCATACTGATTTAAAACGAGAAGATGTCCACTTCTTTATCACCACCTGTAGCTGGATGATGTGGAACTGGATGCTAAGCTCTTTAGCAACAGGAAACACTTTAGTTTTATACGACGGCAACCCCAGCTACCCTGATTCCGGTGCTATGTGGAAACTAGTTCAGGACGAGAAGATAACCATGTTCGGTTGCAGCGCAAGCTATATCAATTATCTCAGGGGCGAGAAAATTAAGCCCGGGGAAGACTACGATCTGTCATTATTGCAGCAAATATGGCAAACCGGCTCACCTCTTTCAGCCGACGGCTTTGAGTATGTTTACCAAGATATTAAAAAAGATTTGTGGTTTAATTCCAGTGCCGGCGGCACAGACATCAATGGCTGCTTTTGTACCGGAAACCCTATCAGCCCTGTGTATGCCGGTGAATTACAGAAGGCTGCCCTAGCTATGAAAATAAACGTATATGACGAAAAGGGCAAACCAATAGTTGACCGCGAGGGAGAACTTGTCTGCGAAGCTCCAGCTCCCCCCATGCCTCTATCTTTCTGGAACGACCCCGATGGCAAAAAATATAAGGAGGCCTATTTCGAAGTTTATCCCGGTATATGGCGTCATGGAGATTACGTCGTGCGTAATAGCGATACTGGTGGATTCACTTTCTTCGGCCGTTCTGACTCAGTGCTAAAGCCTTCTGGAGTCCGCATCGGCACAGCGGAAATATACAATCAGGTTGAAAAATTGGAAGAGGTGGCTGACAGCCTTGCCATAGGACAGAACTGGGAGGGAGACCAGCGTGTAATTCTCTTCGTTAAGCTTGCTGAAGGGCATAATTTGACGGAAGATTTGAAAAACAAAATTAGAAAGACCCTGCGTGAAAATGCTTCCCCTCGGCACATCCCGGCTAAGATTCTCCAGGTGCCTGATATCCCCTACACCCTGAACATGAAGAAGGTTGAAAGCGCTGTCACTAATATAATACACGGTAGGCCAGTCTTGAACCGAGATGCTTTAGCCAACCCCCAATGCCTTGCTTACTACGAGAGCCTTCTTGAAGAGCTCAAGTCATAGACTAATTATTCCCTGGCACCAAGTAAACATTGCTAGGTAATGACACTACGAACAGTCGCGATTCTTTATAGTCGCCTTTCTGCAGCGAGGCTTCAGCCTCGCTGCTACACTCTTAAACAATCTGTCGGTCCGATATTTGACACGTCCAAGCAATGAGAGCTAACATATATGCTTGTTCACTTAAAATATTGAGGATTAAATAGGAAAGGTCAAAGAAATCCTTTGTGACAACAAAGCTGTATGAGATTAGATGGCATGGACGGGGTGGACAGGGAGCCGTAACAGCCGCCAAGATAATAGCTCAGGCAGCATACTTCAAAGGATATCAAGGTGTAACCGCGGCACCTTCTTTTGGCGCCGAAAGAAGAGGCGTTCCGGTAAGCGCATTGACCCGGATTTCTGCAGAAGCCATAGCGGTAGTCTCGCAAGTAGAGAATCCAAGTGCTGTTGTGGTTCTGGACCAGTCTCTGCTTAAATACCAGGACGTAATCAGTGGCTTAAGCAGTGATGGATGGCTAGTGGTTAACTCATGGCTACATCCCAAGGAGCTTAAAATTAAAGGCGATTTTAATATCGCCGCTGCCGATGCCACCAAAGTCTGCCGGGAACTAGGGCTTATGGTCGGCGGGCTGCCTATGGTGAATACTGCTATGTTAGGCGCTTTAGCCTGTGCTACCCAAATAGTAGATATGTCCAGTATTGAAAAAGTGATAAGGGAAAGATTTTCTAATAATGCCGTAGACATTAACCTAGCTGCTATTAAAAAGACCTATGAGATAACTAAACTGGACAGAAAAAGATAAGACCATGGGAAC
>Ga0315291_10011156_pt1 | contig 10965 bp, 11 predicted proteins | sample YL17G12_20_MG_FD_203070 | JGI IMG/M metagenome (GOLD analysis project Ga0315291, IMG submission 203070) | Sediment microbial communities from Yellowstone Lake, YNP, Wyoming, USA - YL17G12_20 | ecosystem: Environmental > Aquatic > Freshwater > Lake > Sediment | place: USA: Wyoming | collected... | reverse complement strand
CGAGGTTGACGCCTACTCTTTCTGCCCAAAGCTCCCCCCACAGCTGGGACAGGTGGGGTCCAGGGTCAGCCGATCGCAGCGCCAACACCGCCACTTCCCGACCACCAGACCGGCCGGTGGGTTGGGCAGCTGTTTCCAGAGATCCCGGCTGTACTGTGATTGCCCCTTCTTGGGCCCGATCCGCCGCAGCAGCCCCAGCTGCCGGCGCAACCGGTGGGCCACTTTCCAGCTGAGGCCCATCACGCGGACGGCGGTACGGAGCTTGACCCGCTCATCCCGCACCAGGGCGATGAACTGCTCGAGCTGCTCGGGCGGTAGGACTTCGACCTGGGCATGGTAGGCATGGCCGTTGTGCAGCCCCAACTCCCGGGCCCGCCGGCGCACCGTTTCCCGACACACCCCCAGCTGCGCGACCATCTGGCCCAGCGTGAGCTTGCCCCAGCCGGCGCGGAGCAGCTCGTCGTTGACCTCGACATGGTTGGTGGGAAGGTGGGGCCGGATGACCCCGAGACGTTGGCGGTAGCGGCGAGCGGTGGTTTCGCCCATACAGAAGCGGCAGGCCAGGGCGGCATCGCTCAGGGTGTAGGCGAGCCGCCGGAACTCCTCAACTTGGGGCGGGGCCAGCCGCCGCGCACTCACATCATTCATCCCCCGCGCTCGGCCCATCGCCAATGCCAGCGACGAGCATCTTGGGTAAGCTCGCGGCCGGCGGCTCCGGAGGCAATGCCGGGAGGCTGGGCGAGGCCATCGCACTCCGCAGCGTGGCGAGCGCCGCCGGCAGGGGATCGTGTCGTAAGGCCGGCAGCGGACAGGCCAGCACCGCTCGAGCCGCTTCGGTGTCCTCGAGGTCCGCCCCAACCCGCGAGCCCACATACCGCCGCACGTGTTCGCTGGTGAGGTCGAAGCCGTCGAGGTCCAGCCGGCGGACCAGCCGGAGCGCCTCCCGACTGCGCCGTGCCCGGGTGCGGCGTACCGCGCCCAGGAGATGCCAGACCTTCGGCAGCCGCTCCTCTTGCCAGCCGGCGATGAGCAGCCGCACCGCTTCGGGTAGCTCATCGGGCTCGACCCGCTCCTTGAGCTCCAGCCAGTAGGAGGTCAGGGTGGTCCGGTCCATTGGCCGGCCGACACAGACCCCCAGGTGGGTCATCCACTCCGCGAACGCCTTCTTATCGGTGAGCACACCACACCGTAAGCCGCTGGGCGTGGTCATGGCCGTTGCCGCGCTGGCAGATCGTCAGTTGGCCGGTGTTCTCGATCACCTTGCGCCGCGTGGCGCTGTTGAGCCGCGAGGCCATCCCCTTCGTTACCGGGAAGTCGGGCCCCAAGCGGTGCCAAATCTGGTCGGTAGTGAAGCCGGCCGGATAGGCGTCGGCACACCAGACAATCGCGGCGTCCACCGCTCGCTGTTGCCCCTCGGTCCAGCGGGCCTTGGCGCTCGCCCGACTGGCGGCCATACCGACCTCAAACGGCTGGTCGAACATGGTGCCTTCCAGCTGCTCCTGTAGACTCGGCGGCCGGGGATCATCCGGGGTGCCTTTCATGCCTTGGCCTCGGGAAACAGATCGGACCACTTCAGGAATTCGGACGCGCAGTAGAAGCGGAGGATGCGAATACTGGCCTCGCGCCCTTGCAATTCGAGCGCCTTGAACATGAGATCCAGCGCCCGCACATCGCTACGGTCAGACTGCAACACCGGCTTGGTCATGCGAACAGATCCAAGGTGGAGGAGGGGTCCAGCCGGCCCCGGCCTTGCTCGAACCGGAGCGCCAAGAGCAGGGTCTTTTCGGCATCAGCCTTCACGTACTCCAGCAGCAGGGGCCATGCCTGATCGTCCACCATCGCCTCCACATCAGCCCCATCCCCGGTCTTGGGGGCCATGCCACACGCCAGCAGCAGCTCGTTGAGCTTGGGCATGGCACAGGCCCCGTAGTTGGTCACGACATCAGCGAGATCGAGATGCGGGCCCCCGTAGCGATACTGGTAGGCGTCCCAGGCTTTGCCCCCATGCGGGCCGTAGAGGGTTCGCATGTCCAGCCCATGCACCAAGCCACGCTGCATCAGCACCGGCAGGTCGAACATCCGGCCGTTGTAGGTGACGAGCGTGGGCTTCTTGGCGAGCGCCGCCGTGACCGTGGCGATGAGGGTGGTTTCGAGGCCCACCCACGAGGTCGAACGCGACACCCCGCTCGCAGGGTCATAGAACGCCATGCCCACCGCGACAATCTGGTGGAACAGCGGCTTCAGGAAGTCGGACTTCTGCTGGGTGGCCTCGAGCTGGCACAACCGCATGTACATGCGCTTCTGCTTGTCGGTGCCGAATCGGTCCTCAAAGGCCGGCACCGTCAGTTCCGGCCAGACCTTCTGGCCCAGCTGCACATCCAGCACCGTCTCGAGGTCGAGCGCGAGGTAGGTGGTCATGTCTGCGGCTCCCAGGTTCCCGGGTTGGTGAAGCGGGCGAGCCACCAATCCGCTGCCGGGAGATGCACCGCCACTTGTTCGCCCGGAATCCCGCTCCCCGTCACGATGTCGCCGGCCTCGGCGCGGGAGTACCGGCCCGCCTCCTCGAGATGGGGTGTGTACCCCTGACGTTCGGCCCGCCACCACATCCGGTGGACCTTGCTCCAGATCAGGAAGGTGCTCATAGCGGCAGGTAGGCGAGGAGGAGGACGGTGCCCAGGCACCCGATGATGAGCCCGAATAGGATGCCGTTGACGAACGCCCGCTGGCGCTGGCCCCGGTTCCACTCCCGCCAGTTCTCAATCGGCAGCTGGTGGCCTTCGTCCACGTAGAGCCGGCCTCGCTCGGGATGGCCGAGTGGCTGCTGTCGCGGATCGGTGTGGATCTTCATTCGCGGCTCCATTCGTCGGCTTCCAAGGCGGCCTTGTCGCCCCGGCCAAGGGCTTGGGGTTTGGCCCCCGACCAGCTGCCATACGTGCTGCCAAACTTGGGGATGGATACGTAGGTCGCGTTCTGCGCGGTCAGGAACCGGCGCCATGCTTCTCGGACCTTCTCCGCGCCGTGCTCATCGACCAGCGGCTTGAGCGTCTTGGCGAGGGCCCCACCTGGGGGCTTCCCGCCGAATCGCAGCGTCCAGTCATCCCAAAACGGCGTCAGCCAAGTGATCTTGGTCATAGGGACAACCGCCGTCGCCATCGGGCTTCCTCATTGATGTGGCGACAGGTACGGCACACTCTGTGCCATCGCCCATTCGCTCCTTTTTGCAAGATCAGGTTGGTCCCGTGTAGCGGGTGGCCTCGCTTGCAGCTTCCCTTGAGGGCGCTCGGCACTCTACCCTTCGCTACTGCGTCCCGCATGTTATCGGCCTGAGTTCCGACGAACAGGTGGGAGGGATTGCAGCAAGGTGGGTTGTCGCAACGGTGGCACACTCCCAATTTCGCCGGAATCGGCCCGTACCACAGTCGGTACGCGATCCGATGTGCTAGGACTTTTTTTCGTTGGTCGCCGCGTTGAACCGTCATGGTGGAGTAGCCCCTACTGTTGCCCAATCCGTCCCATCCCCAGCACTCGCCGGTTCCAAGTTCCGGTAGGCGTAGCTTGGAGAAGAATCGCCGTACTTCCTTTCCGGTCAGACCGTCCATTCCACTACCGCCGTCCAAGGTCCGGTGTTGTTGGTTGAACGCTGCCATCAGAGCAGAACCTTCTCCTGATCCCACCCCCCCTTACCCCCCCTCCCGGGAACGCCCGAGCGGAGAGAACGAAGTGGACATCAGGGTATCCGATTAACGCTGTCTCGCGCCATCGTCGCAGCTACCCACCCATCACCCACCAAGCCCGAAGGCTCGACCCGACAAGAACGGTGGCGGGAATCGAACCCGCCGGCGACAATCGTGGTGCCGCCCAAACCTTGACCGCGCCTCCTCAGTCCTCCTTGGCGTCCCCTTCTTCGATCTCCGCATCCAGTTCCGCATCGAGCTCGAGGTCGAGGCCGGTGGATGCCGCCGGCGGCAAGGGCCGAGTCGGCAACTCAGCCAACCGAGCGCGGAGTCGATCCGCTTCGCTCAACGTCCGCTCCTGCGCGACGCCGCTCTCGATCAGCTGCACATCCTCGGGGGCCGCCCCTTCATCGGTGGGATCGAACAGGCCCGACAAGGGCCATGCCTGACGGAAACAGGCGGTGAGCGCCCGAATCTCGATCATGTCCTTCGGGCTGGTGCGCCAGTTCTTCTTGCTCTCGAAGTGCTTGTAGTCCGACATGAGGCGCTGCTTGAAGATCGGCGGCTTGCCCCTCAAGAACAGCTGCGCGTAGGCGCCGACAATGCCGCCCCGATTCATGCCGTTGATCTTGTGGTGGATCAGCCAGCGCCCATCCTCGGTCAACTCGGCGGAAAACTCGTCCTTCTCGTGGACAACCGCCGATTGGATGCCGGCGAAGTCCGCTTGCTGGGAGGCGAGCTTGACCCAGGTGTTGCGGCCGGTGACGCAGATGACCTTGCCATCCGACTCGGCCAGCCACAACTCGCCGAGCATCGGGTCCAGCTGGTAGCGGTTACACGCGGCGAGGAACATCGCCAGCTGGGAGACGTTGACCTTCAGGCTGGGCGGGATGCAGAAGTCGCGGATCGCCTGAATCCGCTCATCGGCAAAGGAATCGGGCAGGTTCGCGGCCCGCCGGATCTTGACGAGCGCGGTCGAGGTTTCGGGCGCGGCGGTCACAGCTTGGCTCCGTCGAGCTTGTGGTCGCCACACCAATCCATCGGGTAGACGACGGGGAAGCCGTTCATCGTGGGCGCGTGACGCCGGCAGCGACCAAGGGGCTCCTTCCCCTGAACCTTATTCACATGATCCAACACCCCGATAGGCAGATCGAGCTTCGGGACGTAGTACATGCACGCTTGGCATTGCATCTGTGCGCTACGGTGAATCCAGGGGTCGGTCATCGGTCGCCTTTCAGCGGGTACACCTTGAGGGGTCGAGGGGCCTTGTTGATCTTCTGGAAGTCGTTGAAGTCGAGGCGGCATACGTCGGCAATGGTTGTCGCTACCGCTGCCAGCGCCGGCATCGGCACGTCCTCTGCCAGCTGGGCCAGCCGTGCGAACACCTTGTTGCTGTCGAGCGGACGCGCCCCCTTGAGCCGGTCCCAATCGACGGAGGACGAGGCTTTGGCGTACTTGTAGTACACGCGTGCCCCGCCACCCTGCACGATCTGATCCTCACCGACCAGCGCCTTGATCCGGTCCTCTGTCAGCGTCTTGTAGGCGGTGGCTTCCTCGAGAATGGCGCGGGCCTCCATGAAGCTGCTCACGGCACTCGCCCACTCCGGATCATCCCGCGTCACCATCAGGCTGATCTCGGACCCGGCCAGCTGCGGCACCGTGACCTCCATCGGCTCCACTTCCATCTCCGGCGGGATACGGGCCAGCACATGGTCGGTCCAGAACCGCAGCATCTTCTCCTGAATCGTCCCGATCATCTCGGGATCAGGCGGCACATCGAAATGGACCCCATTCCACAACTCGGCGCTGAAGAAGCAGGCACCGCCGTATTGTGCAAGATGGGGTGGCAAAATGCCGATGGCATGCTGAATCTGGACGTAGTGGTAGACCGGGAGGCCGCTGATCTTCCACGCGGCGAAGTTGCGGAGGCCGGGGGCCTTGAACTCGAGCGGGCCGACCCCTGCCTGGGGATCGACCGCCATCGCATCGACATGGACGCGCAGCTCGGGGTGGTTCGGGTGGATGTACTGCCGGGGAGCCAGCGCGACCGACCGGCCGGTTTGGCGCTCGTACCAGCGAGCGATGTACGGCTCCATCTCCCGCCCCCGGGTCATGTCCGGGGTTTCCGGCTCGGGGAGGGCCTCCCCCATCTTCTCCAGCCAAACCTGATGCGCGGTCTTGTAGGGGTTGACCCCTAGAATGGCTCCGACATCCGATCCGCCGATGCCCAGCTGTCGATCCGCCAAGAAGCGGTCGCGCTCATCTGTCATGTGGCCGCCGTGGAAAGCCTAACGGCACCTATTGTATAAGGTAGTGTGGGGAAATGCAAATCCCCCGGAATCAATGGTTTCCAGAGGCCAGGGCGACTTCCGCGATCCGCTGGATCTCCTTGACCGCCGCCTGGAACGCACTACGCGCTTCAGGGGTGTCCTGCCGCCGGTACACCTTGATGTCTTGGTTGATCTTGTTGATGTCGGCCATCGCCTGTCGCCAGTACCCACCGGTGCGCCCAGGCCCGTTGGCCGTCTGGTTCTTCATCTCAGCCGTGGCGACAAGATTGATGTCGGGGTGCTCCGCGAGGTAGGTGGCGGCGGCCACCGGCTGCCCCTTCTGCACCCGCAGCAGCCAGCCCTTGCGATGCTGCTCGGCGGTCGCGTATCGCTGGTAGAAAGCCCGCACCGGCTCGGCCTGGAGGCCCGGGTCGGCCGGCCAGTACCGCTTGATCCCGGGCAGGCGGGAGGCCAACGGGCGATCCGGCGTCATCCCCTTGGTCTTGTAGGGCGCCGCCCCAACCAGCTGGCGGCCGGCGCGAATCGCCAGGTCCGACGCGGAGGTGACATACTTGCCCACACCACCGGTTTGACCGCGAATGAACGCCTCGGTCTTGGCGGGACTGGTGAACGGGGCGAACGGCATGCCGGCCGGATTCCAGCCCTCGCCTTCCGGGTTCAGGGCGCGGGCAAGGCTCCCCAGCGGGCCGCGAGAGAGCGCAATCGCGGTTTCACCGGTGCCGGCGGTGTAGCGATCCTCGGCGGGCAGACCCGCGATGCTCGGCCCCTCGATGGGACCGCCGAAGAAGGCCGAGACGCCAGAAGCCGCTTCCGCATAGCCGCGCCAGATCGTCATGTCGAGTGGATTCACCGGGATCAGCTCGCGGGCCAGCGTCCCGACGATTTCCTTCTGGACCTCGGGCGGGCTGTTCTCCAGCGCGTACTCGACCAGCAGCTCGGGCAGGTAGCCGAACAGCTGGCCGATGCCAGGAGGCCGGGGAATCGGGAGATACCGATTGGTGCCGGGGATCTTCACGTGCATGGAGATGAATCGGCGCCACCGCGGAATCTTCCGGTACTCGGGATCGTCGTGGTTCATCAGGAACAGGCCAATGGCCGGAAGCGTCACCGCCACCGCGATGTGCGCCCAAAACTCCTGGGCGCGATCCCACTCCCCCATGTTCTCGTCCAAATGCGCGGAGCGCATCTCCGGACGCACCGGGGCCAGCCCTTCCTCGTAGATCCGGCCCAAGCCGCCCGTGCGGGCCCCGGAGAAGGCCACGGCTTGATTGATGTACCGCATCTGGTGGCCCATCTTCGGGAAGTCTTGGGTGATGTCTCGGCCGGCCATCGTCCCCTTCCAGCGCACTTCGCCCTGGCTGTAGCCGCGCTTGGTGGCGGCCCGTTCCATCGCCCGCAGCTCCCCGATCCGATTGGCTTGCTCGGATACCGACCCGAACAGCCGCAGGAAGTCGAGCGGGTGCCGCATGAAGTACCGAACCAGCGGGGCATTGCCTCGGTCGGCGTACAGCTCGCGGAGCCGCTTCTGCATGCTGCGGCGGTCCTGCTGCTGGAAGCTGGCGATGTCGGCACGGTGCAGCTGGAACTTGTGATACCACTCGTCCTCGCGTAGCCAGGACTTCATCCCGAGCAGCATGCGATGGAAGGCAATGGGCACCATCGCGCCGGGGATAACCACGTTCTTGCCATTCCGGAGCGGAATGGAGTAGCGCACCCGACTGAAGGCCGCTGCGGTGAACATGTCCTTCGGGAGATTGAACACCCCGAACTCAATCGTCCCGGTGGCGCCGGCCCGCAGGACGCGCGTGGCGGGTCCGACCACCTTGAGGAACCAGTTACTCTCCGACCGATTCCGGTCCATCAGCGTGTCGTAGAGATCGCCCATGCGCGGCGACATCTGGACCCACACGCGCGTATCGTTGGGCATCATCACCGGGAACACCATGTCCCGGGCGTCCTGGGAACGGGGCCCCCGCACCTTGAGGAACAGGTCGAAGGTGATGTCCTTCGCGTGTTCCGCGAGCCACTCCTTGATGTCCTTCCACTCCGAGTTCTCCAACTCCTCGGGCAGCCGCACCCCCAGCTCCTCGAGCGCGTTCATGACCTGATGCTCGTCCATCTGCGCGAGGGAGATCCGCACATGCTCCCGGGGATGCTCCACCGGCGTCATGATGCGCGACCCGCCCTCGCTGTTCATCGCTACCCGGGTCAGGGCTTGGATCGCGGTGCGCTCGGCCGTATGCCGGATCGTGTTCTCCACGTTCCGCAGCAAGCCGGCAATCGGATCGAGGATGGCCTGGGATGACCCCACCTGGGTCGGCACCCCGCTGCCGGTGAAGCCACCGGCGCCCCGCCCGGAACGGCCTCGATGCGTTTCGTCGGCATCGAACTCCCGCTCAAAGCTGACATGGTGCGGGTGGGACTCCTTGATCCGGTCGGCGCGGTCCTGCGTCAATGTGGTGCCGACGCGGTACTGAATGGCGGCCTGCTCGTTCTCCCACGCGATCTCGCTCGGGGCGCGGAACTCCGCGTCCTGCTCGGCGTTCGTCATCGCCTCGGCTTGGGCAATGGTGAAGCCGACATGCCCGAACCGCTGCCCACCCATGATGACGCGGTAGTGCATCTCGAGCCATTCCCGCTGCGTCGGCGTCAGCGCCAGGACATCGGCGTGGGTCTTCCGCACCATCTTCTCCCCCGTCACCGGGGTCGTGGACCGCATCCCGAAGCTCTTTTGCAGCTTGGCGCTGCCCTGGAGGCGCGTGAGCGCCACGGCGTAGCGGTCGAGAGCCGACATGCCGGCGAGATAGAGCCGCCACATCTGGTGGCGCCCCTCGCCAATCATGCCAATCGCGGACTCCAGCGAGCGGGTGATCCGACTGATCGACCCATCCGGGTTTTCCCGATACCAGCCGTGCTGGATGACGTTTTCCGCCTCGCCGCTGACGCCCGGAAGCGACCGGAGGATGAAGTAGGGGTTATTGTCCGCTCGCACCTTCGCCCCAATGTCGATGGCTTCCCGCACCGCCAAGCGCGTGGGCTGGTTGTCATCCATGATCTGCCGCGTGAACTCAGCCGCACTCCAGAGATGCCGGTGCTGGGGGTCCACCGAGATCATCAGGGACGCTTGCTCGAGCAAGGAGAGCGCGTTGTAGGCGGCCAACTCTTGCTGCGCGGCGATCCAGGGGGCGGCAAAGGCGGGATCGTCTGCGAACACCTGTTGCATGTGCTCGTAGAACCCGGGCGCATCAGCCCGCAGCTTGGCGGGGTCTTCGACAAACAGCCGGAAGGCTTCCGCGATGCCTTCTTCCCCATAGCCAAAGGCGGGGCGCGTGCTGCCGTAGAGCGCCTTGCCCAGCGCGTTCAATTCGGCCACGACCCCCTTGCCCAGCTGGATGACCGGTCGCCCCACCCGATTGTACTTGGTGCGGGAGGCTTCCTTCCGAGTCGGCCAGCCGAAGTAGGTCTTGGAGATGAAGTGCCCGTGCTCGTGCGCGACGGTGCCGATGTCGCTCAGGTCATGCACCCGGACCAGCTCCCCGAACGGCTGGAAGAAGCCCTTGGCGCTCTTGGCCGTCCGCCCCATGCGGCCTTCGCGGGTAGGCGCCGCCCCGCCCTTGTACTTGCCGAGCGTGGCATTGGCGAGGTCGCGGCCGATCTTGCGGAGGGTGCGCCCGTGGAGCGTCTGATTGAACTTCAGCTTGAACAGCTTCCGCAGCTGGGCGCCCCAATTATCCTCGCGGGCGGCCGGCGACAGCGGCGAGGTCGCCTCATGGCCGCTGGCATCCAGCGTGGGGGTCAGGGCTCGGCTGGCGGCTTCGAGGCTCCCCGGGCCTTCGCCCATGACCACCGAGCGCACCTGGGCATCGGTCGCGTTGGGCATCGCGTCCAGCTGGCGAATCGGACTGAGCAGCGTTTCCTGTCCCGGCTCGTTGAGCGTCTCGCTGCCGAACTCCTCGGACTGCACCGCCTGGGGTCGGTTCCGAATCTCCTCGGCGGTGAACTTCCCGGGCAGCTGGGGCCGGCCGGAGTCATCGGTCGCCTCGGTGTCCCGCTCCTGCCCGACTTCCTGCGCGTTGAACATCTCGTTCTGATCGGCCCGGGTGCCGCCGAACAGATCGACCTGGGAGCGGGGCGTGGGCCGGCCCAACACGCTGCCGCCGGTCGTGGTGCTGCTCGTCGCGGTCGTGTTGATGTCGTACAGCTCGCGCACCACCGTGACCAGATCGGGACCGGTGTAGGACGTGTGGCTTCCATTGATCGTGTTGGCGATGTCGAGGAGCGGCTTGGCCCAGCTGCGCCGGCCCCCCTTCTTGCCGGCTTCGTATCGCGCATGCCAGGACTGCGGCTTGGTGGCGGTGAGGACAACGCTGGTGCCGGGGAACTGCTTCGGCGCGACCGTGACCTTGCCCTCGTTGCTGTCCTCACCGAAGTCCGCCGCCTCGAGAATCGCCGCAAGGTCGGCATCGGTCGCGCCGTCACGCCGCGCCATTGCCAGCCAGGACAAGGTTTGGGTGTAGCGGTCGCCGCCGCCCTGAATCTCCCGCCGCAGGAGTGCCTCGGTGCCCTCCCGAATACTGGTGTAGGTCGGCATGTCGTAATGCGGGACTTGGGTAATGCCTTGCTCGGCCAACAGCTGGGGAGAGCGCACATCAATCCAATGCTCGACCTGATCGGCATCGAAGTCGCCTAACTTGGCGACCCACGGCGTGGTCATCTTCTTGTTCTCGCCCTTGCCGGTGTAGCTATCCCGCCACCAGCCGAACATGTCGCGGTCGGTGATGTGCTTGTCCCGCATGACCGCTGTGATGTCGCGGGCGTCGGCTTGGGCGATCTGATAGTCGATGTAGCGGCGGTAGGCTTGGCCCTCGGGCTCGCCCCACGGCATCCCGGCCCCAGCTGGCGTGGTCCCAGCCGCTCGGGCTACCGCGTCCATGTCCATATCGGCTCGCGCCATGTTCGCGTCGAACTCGGCCAGCTTCTCCTTCGCCCACTTCAACTGC
>Ga0315291_10011155_pt1 | contig 10966 bp, 12 predicted proteins | sample YL17G12_20_MG_FD_203070 | JGI IMG/M metagenome (GOLD analysis project Ga0315291, IMG submission 203070) | Sediment microbial communities from Yellowstone Lake, YNP, Wyoming, USA - YL17G12_20 | ecosystem: Environmental > Aquatic > Freshwater > Lake > Sediment | place: USA: Wyoming | collected... | reverse complement strand
AGAAGGAGGAGGTGTCGTCCAGCGTGGCCCCCAGCTTTTTGGCCAGATCTATCCCCTCTCTTTGCGCCTCGGAGGAGGAGCTGGACCAGCCGTACAGTAGAGGCCTCTTGCTCTCCCTCAAGATCTCTCTTGCCCTCGCTATGGCCTCATCCATGGAGGCCTTCTGCCCGTCTACCTGGGGCTTGGTCCTCTCGGTGAAGAGAGACTGGAAGTGGGCGTATCCCTTGCGGCATAGGTTCTTGGCCTGGGATATGGCTCCATTCTTCAACGCCAGCTCGATATCTTCACAGAGCAGAGAGCAGCCTGTGCATACTGCCAACATCATCACCTCACACAAACTCGATAGCTTTGCTCGGACAGGTAGCGGTGCAGGCGTTGCACAGTATCCGGTTGGGCCCGAACCTGCGGCATTCTTTCGCGTTCAAGCACTTGACCACCCCGTCCTCCACCACCAGGATAACCCTGTCGCTCTTCGGCCCCAGGCCGATGGCGCAGCCTGTTGGATCTGCAGCCACATTCACCGGGCATGCCACCACGCAGTTCCCGCAGCCGAAACACTTCTCCTCATGGATGATCAGCCCAGTCTCCGAGGCCTTCTCCAGAGGCGCCAGCAGCTCCCGTAGCTTTTTCAGCTTTTCGGCATACTTGGGCTCAAAAAGGGGCGGACAATCCTCGATCTTCTTCTCCCGGTTTAGGAGAGCGACGGCAAAAGCAATGCAAGTGGGATATCCGCACTTCTTGCAGTTCGTCTTGGGCAAGAGCTGGTAAACCTCCATGGCGCCGACCATATCCTGGACCTCTAGAGATGCTTTCTGTTCGCCTTTGCACTTCAATTGTATTTATCGGCTGCGCAAACCTTTCATATTTCTCCTCCCTTAGATACAGATCAATGCCGTTGCGCAACCCTCTGGCCCTGCTGGGCCTTCTCAGTGTGATTCCCCTGATCATCGTATACCTCATACGCCCCAAGCCAAAAGAGATGCTCTTCTCCTCTACCATCTTTCTGCGGGAGGGAGAGGCTGAGCGCTCCGCGGTCCTGAGCCGTCTGATCAAGGATCCTCTCTTCTGGTTGCAGCTTTTGGTCCTCTGCTCCCTCTCTATGGCCGCAGCCGGCCCTTACACAGTCTCCCTCCAGCCCTCCCAGAGCCATCTGGCCGTGGTCCTGGACGTCTCTGCCAGCATGCAGGCCAGCTTCAGCCAGGCCAGAGACGCCATAGAGCCCTATCTGCAGGGCTACCAGAAGATCAGCATCGTCCTGGCGGAGAACATCCCCGCAGTCGCCCTCCAAGCCGGCAGCGCGCAGGAGGCCAGAGATGTTCTGGCAAAAGTGTTGCCCAAGGCCGTCTCCGCAGACCTGTCCAGCGCCATGAGCCTGGCCCAGGGCCTACTGGGCTCTGAGGGCGGCAATGTCCTTGTGGTCTCCGACTTCATCAGCTGGACGGGAGAAAATCCCGAAGCAGCACGCAATCTGGTGGAGGCAGGCGGCAATGGCGTGGTCTTTGACAAAGTAAGCGGCCGCAAAGACAACCTGGCCATCGTGGACGGCTGGGATGTGCAAGGGCTGAGGTTCGTCAACCACACCTGTCTGGTGCACAACTTCGGCCCCACCAGGACAGTGACCCTGACAGCAGTTGGACCTGGAGGTTCGTCGAGCAGATCAACCACCATCCCGCAGGGAGAAGACTTCTACCTATCCATCGCCGCCTACCCGGGGCTAAACAAGATATCCCTGCAGTCTGAGGATGCCATCCGCTGGGACAACCAGGCCTTTTTGCTGGTGCCGGAGATGAAAGGGATTAGAGCTCTTTACCTAGGAGAGGATGCCCCAGCGCTGGCTGCCCTCAACTCCCTTCCCAGCCTAACGGTTGAGAGATCCGGAGATATCGAATCCTTCAACCTGGTAGTTCTCGGCAAGAACGCCTCTCTAGATGGCAAGCTCAACCGATATATCGACGGCGGAGGGCGGGCGGCATATCTGGCATACTCCCTGGAGAGCCCCGAGTTCCTGCCGGTAAAGGTCAACGGAGAGGCGAAGGGACCGGCCAACCTCTGGGTCCGGTCCCAGGGCTTCGCCGAAGACATTCACTTCCAGGAGATCGGCCTCTTCAGCTACCTGGATGCAACTGCGCGGAGGCGCTCCACTACCCTCGTGGAGGCCAATGGGGCACCGGTGCTATCTTACTGGAGGCTGGGAAAGGGCCTCGTAGTCTACGACGGCCTGGAGAAGGACTCTGACTTCTATATGCGGCCGGAGTACCCCATCTTCTGGTACCAGATGGTCAACTGGCTGACGGGAGTGCCCAAGATCTCGGATTCCAACCGGAAGACGGGTGAGATCGTTCCCCTGGGGGAGTCAACCGCCGTAGATGCCCCCTCGAGCACCCTCACCACGGCAACTCTGCTCCTGGATGAGGTGGGACTATACCGCTTTTCTGGAAAGTCCGTGGCGGCAAACATGTACGATCCGCTCGAGTCTAACGTGGCTGAGGGGGCAAGCTACCCGGCAGGAGAGTTCAAGCCCTCCAGCGGGGAGACCGTAGCGGAGAAGGATCTCTCCGGCTGGCTGATGGCGCTAGCCGCCCTGGCCCTGGCCATAGAGCTGGCCATCATGAGATGGAGGCGGGAGACATGATAGAGGGGCTTTACTTCTCCTGGCCTCTCCTCCTATGGCTTGTCCCAGCGCTATTGATCCTGGGGCTAATTTATATGCGATTCAGGAGTGGCAACAGGCTGCTGGCCGCCAGCCGCTTGGCCGTCTTCTGCTTGATCATCGTAGCTGCTGCCAACCCGTACTTTGTGCAGACTCATATCGAACAATCGGCGAGCCCGAGCATTACCATCCTGGAGGACAGGACGGGCTCTATGTCCATCTTCGACCCGGCTGTCGCTTCAAGGCTCTCCCAGTTCCTTACCGGCGCCCAGATCAGGTCCTTCTCCGGGAATGCAACGCCCTTGGGAGACAAGGCGATCCAGTATTCCAGGCCGGGAGAGAGTCTGGTTCTGGTCTCTGATGGCTACAGCAACAGCGGCACCCCTCTGGCCGACGCCCTCTCCCTTGCCAGAAGCGCCAACACAACCGTCTTTGCCATCGATTCCCGGCCTATCAGGAGCGATGCCGGGGTGGAGATATCTGGAACCAATACCGCCGTCCTGGGAGGGGGATATCCCTTCACTGTAATAGTGAGATCTTCAGACAGCTACCAGGTGCCGCTTACGGTTCTTGCAGACGACATGCCCATTTACAGGGAGGAGGTCTCTGCCAATGGGACTTCATCCATCAAGATATCCCAAATCTTCACAGAGACCGGCCCTCATGTGCTCAGGGCCTCTATAGCAGCTGACCTCCAGCCGGCAAATGACGTCTACCAGAAGGCAGTTTATGTGGTGCCCAAGCCCCAGGTTCTTCTCCAAAGCGATTCTCTTTCGCCCCTGGCCACGGTTCTCTCTGACCTCTACAAGCTGAGCATCGCCCCGGAGCTCCCAGACGACCTGAGGCCCTACAAGGCCGTGATCGTGGACGATCAGAAGTACAGCAGGGAGCTTGACCGCCTGGTGGATTATGTCCGGGAGGGGGGCGGCCTGGTGGTGGTGGGAGGAGGCAAATCCTATGATCTGGGAGGCTACAACAACTCTTCCTTCGAGAAGATCTTGCCCGTGCGCTCCACGCCCAGCAGATTTGAGGGCGGCAAGACGGCCATCATGGTCCTGGACATCTCTTTCAGCCTTCTTTCCACCAGGACGGCTGATGGCACGCCTCTCCTTGACTACGAAAAGGCTCTGGCCATAGAGCTGCTCAAGTCGCCAGACCTTCAGGACTACAATGTGGGACTGGTGGTCTTCGGCACCAAGGCCTATCATGTCCTCGATCCCATGCCACTTTCCAAAGGAAGAAGCATACTCGAGGAGAGGATCGCCAGCCTCTCTCCTTCGGGAACAGAGAATACCTACCTGGATAACGGCTTGCAGCTGGCCTGGGAGATGATCAACGAGAGCGGAGAAAAAGGAGAGCTGATCATCCTTTCCGATGGAAATCTGTGGAACTACGAGGATGTCTACAAGCGATCCGTCCAGCTGCTTTCACAGATGAACCTGACCGTTCGCCTCATCCAGGTACAGGCCTTCCCCGGCAGAACCGGGCTCTTTGACCAGCTGGCAGCCCAGACCGGCGCTGATTTCGCTTCCTTTGTCTATCCCGCCTCCCTGACTACCAAGGTCCAGGAGACGCACGCAGAGAAGAAAGAGGAAGAGACGCACCCCGCAGGATACGTCGTCTCCGTGATCAACAAAAACCACTTCATCACCTCCGATCTGGACCTGAACGCCACCATTACTGGCTTCAATGACGTAACGCCAAAGCATGGATCCCAGAGGCTGGCGGCCATGGCTGACGGCAAGCCTGTGCTGACTGCCTGGAGATACGGCCTGGGTCGATCGGCCAGCATCTCGACAGACGATGGCAGCAGCTGGGCGCCCGCCCTCTATGCCGCTCCTGCATCCAGGCTGATCTCCTCAACTGTCAACTGGGCCATAGGAGATCCCCGGCCGGAGGCCCAGCGCGTGGAGGCCGAAGACGGCTGGGTCGGCACCCCTCTACAAATAACTGTAAACAGCGTTGCAAGGCCCGTTCTGGAAGGGGCCAGCGTGGAGAAGGTGGGAGACAGGAGCTATATCCTGACCTTTACGCCGGTGGAGCCTGGAGTCTCCTACATCGGGGATTACGGAGTGGCGGTGAACTACCCCCTGGAGTACAGGTACATGGGCTTCAACCCCGAGCTGCCAAAGATGATCATGGCCGCAGGTGCAAAGACATTTACCGAAAGTGAAGCCCGCCTGAGCCTGGCCGCAGAGGCCGGCCGGCTGAGCCAGAGGACTGTTTCTGAGAGGACGTCGCAAAGAGATCTCCTGTTGCTGCTGGCTTTATCGATATTTATCGTGGAAATTGTGAGGCGAAAGCTAAGAGAGATGAGAAGGCGCGGCCGGAAGAGGGCATAGAGGCATCACCACCAGATTTTAATAGCAAATCAGCTTTATGAAAGTACATCTAGCGGAGGTAACTGCCACTAAATGAGTTCTCAAATGTGCACCGTCTGCGGCCTTCCCGGGGAGCTTTGTATCTGTGAAGAGGTTGCCAAGGAGCAGCAAAGGATTGCGGTAAAAGTTCAGAAGCGCAGGTATGGAAAAGAAGTGACCGTCGTACAGGGAATAGATCCCCACGAGATAGATCTTCAAGAGCTTTGTACTCATCTCAAGTCCAAGCTGGCCTGCGGGGGAACTGTAAAAGTTAACCTCATAGAGCTGCAGGGTAACCATATTCAAAGGATAAAAGAGATCCTGGTGAAGAAGGGATTCGGAGCAAATCAGATCAGCACCTGAAAAGCACAAAGGACTGGCCTAAATCGGGATCCCTGGCACTAGCGGCTGCCTCCCCCATTTCATTATATGACTTTTAGTCTGCAGCTTAAGAAGATATAAAAAAGTATCGAGCTTTAAAAATAATCTGAAATTTAAATATTTATTAAATTATAATTACTTCTGAGGCATTTCTAGGGAAAAAACAATCAGGCCTGAACTACTTCTCCACCGCTCAGGTAGATTGGGGCTCCAGCGGCAATCCCTCCGCCTCTTCTCCCCCGTTGCCCACCATTATGGTAAAGATCCACTCGCTGAGCTTGGCGCAATGCTCGGGCACGCACTCCTCTATGCAGCCTGCGCAGGGCTCGAAGATATCGAAAGCCATCAGCGACCTGAACCGTCTGCTATCAGATTTATCAGCATAGCACAGCCTGTAGGTCCTGATCCCATTTATCGATTCTTCCTCTCTGGTTATCTGCTTCTCCTTGAGAAGCTTGGCCACGATGCGAGAGCATTTGCGAGAATCGATCTTCAAGACCTTCCAGAGGTCGCTCTGAAGAACGCCCTCCTGGTGAGATTTTATGTACTCCAGTGCCGCCTCAGATGACATTCCTGCTCCTTCACTCTACGGGACTGATGAGGATTATGTTGTTGCCGCGGAGAATCACTGAGCCCAGTGCACGAGTTTTCTCTCCCCCGATCAGCTCCACCGTCTCCTGTAAATGAAGGTTTAGATACTCATCGACGCTATTGAGAACGCCCTCTAGAACATAGCGGGGAGATCCTTTCATCTCCACCTGTATCTTGCTCCCCACCAAGCTCTGCACTTTTTTTGTTGGAAACATGTCTCTGACCTCTTATCTATTCATCGAATCATACTTGAAGGTTTTGCGACAGCCCGAGGATGGCCTATAATTCTTCAGCTATTCGGCCACCACGCTCTTCACGCCTGCCACGCTCCTCTTAAGCTCTCGCTCTATGAAGTTCTTCAAAGTCATCTGAGAAAAAGGACATCCGGCGCAGCTACCATGGAGCCTGACTTTTATAAGGCCGTCTTCAATGCCCATCAGCTGGACGTCTCCGCCTTCCACCTGTAGCGCGGCCCGGATCCTCTCCAGTGCCGCTTCGACGTCTTCTCTCTGATCTGCCATAAGATGCTAGTCCCCTCTAACCTTGATTGAGGTAACCTTGTGCCCCATGATCGTGTATCTTTTTCCTTTTAAAGCTTCCTCAATCCCTTTGATGATCTGGTCGCAGCGATCGGAGTTTACCACGGTATGCACAATCACCCCAGGCTCAGAATGATTTCTGATGGCCTCCAAGGTCATACGCGGGTCCTCGCTGAGCCGGAAGCTCTTCCAGGTCTTAGGGGCCATGCCCTGATACTCAATAAGGTAAAAGCCGGTTATTCCCAGCTCAGTCAGGGTGTTAATCACTCTCACCAGATGATCGTGGTCCACGAAAACTTTCACCAAGGTCTTCATTAGGATCCCTATCTTCTATCTTTACATCAAAACTTAAATAGCTTCGCCAAAACCAGATATTCTTTTATCCTGGCGGTCTATTTCGGAAAAGGCATGGCCAACAGAGATATCAGAGCAATCCTGCAGGAGAGGGGAATCTCCATTGACGACGTGGTAAATGCGGCGCTGGAGATCTACGTTCCTCATCCTGGCGTGGAGACCAGAGGTAGGGCTGAGGAAGTCTTCCGAAGAGAGCTAAACCTGGCCCTATCCGATCCCAATCTAGCCCTGCTCATCTACGCCGGCGCCCTGTTGGAGGCAGAGGGAGAGAGCAGGAACCTGCCCAACCTCAGCTCTTCCGACTATGAGAACGATCTCACCTGCTTGATAGCCGACGAGGTTCTGGGCATAAGCATCTCCAAGTATATAGGAGGCTACAAGGGGCTCTTCGAGTACGTCAGGTACGACAAGGCCAAGCCGGGGATACTGAGCAGGCTCGGACCTTTCATGGATGACGTCATCGCCGGGCTCATCGGGGGAGTTTCTTCGAATATGTATACACGAGCGGGGTCAAGCTGAAGGACCAACTCTACGCCCTAAAATCAGGATTCGGCTGGCTCTCCACCCTACCGGTGGGCATCTCCATGGAGGGAATTGAAGCCCTGATGAGGCATGTGTACATCTTTCCTCTGATCGGCCTGATCCTGGGAGGCATATTCGCTATAGCAGCCTTCCTCTCGTCGCAACTGCTGCCTGCCAACCTGACGGCCATAGTGGTAATAGTGGTAATATACTGGATCTGCGGCATAAACCACCTCGACGGACTGGCTGACTTTGGCGACGGGGTGATAGCCCACGGCTCCCTCGAGAAGAAGATCCAGGCCATGAAGGACGTTCACCTGGGAACTGGAGGGGGGATGTTCATCACCCTCATCCTTCTCTGCAACTTCACTGTCATCTCCTCCCTGCCGCCTCATCTCCTGCCCCTGGCCCTGGTGGCCTGCGAGGTCTCTGCCAAGCAGTCCATGATCACCTTTGCCGCCTTCTCGACATCGCTACAAAAGGGATTCGGCCAGATAATGATCGAGAGGACCAGGAAGAGAGAGTTCTTCATCGGTCTCGGGATCTCTGCTATCCTATGCGCAGCGCTCCTGGGCCTCCTAGGCCTGGCGGTGCTGATCGTCTCTTCAGCTGCCGCCCATACAATGGTCGAGGTGGCGAAGAAGAACTTCGGGGGAGCCACGGGAGATGGAATAGGAGCTACCAATGAGATCTGCCGCGCGATCTCTTTGGCCTCAGCCCTAGTGCTCGGAGGTGTCCTGCCCTGGACGCCCTGGTGATGGCCGGAGGAAAAGGATCCCGCCTCAACCGAGGTGAGAAGCCTATGGCCAGGTTGCTCGGAAAGCCGCTCATAGATTATGTCGTTACAGCCTTAGAAGACGCTAGCCTCGAGAGGATCTTTGTCGCCACCACAGAGAGCGTTCCCTGCACGAAGAGATGGGCGGAAGAAAGGGGATTGAAGGCCATGGACTCGCCGGGCATTGGCTACATATCCGACATGGTCTGGGCTGTCGAGCAGGCGGGCATCCGGGAGCCGCTTCTGATCGTCATGGCCGACCTGCCTCTGATAACCGGAGAGCTCATCGACGATATCATCGCCGTCTATGAGAGGCGTCCCGAGCCTGCCCTATCCACCCACACGCCCCTCTCTCTGCACCGCCGTCTGGGGAGGAGGCCGGATTCCCTCTTCAACTACCATGGAGAGCTCATCGTCCCTGCGGGCGTAAACATATTGGAGGGAGGTTCGATAAGACAGGAACAAGAAGACTATCATCTCATCCTGGAGCGGCTCGAGCTGGCCGTAAATGTGAACCTGGCTGAGGATCTGAAGCTGGTCGAGAAGATAATGCTGGGAGAAGTGGCATGAACGAAGGCGAGCTGACAATTAAAGGAGAGCGGTATTTGGCTAGCGACCTGAAGCTGCTCAGCGGAGAGGACGAGATCAAGGAGCCTAAGCCCTATATTCTCCTTTTGGCCAGGGCTCTGCGCCAGCCCATGCGATTGCCTTGGCTCCTCAAGGAGATCTGCGCCCTCTGCCTGGGCGAGGAGGAGATGAGGGATTTCCGGCTGGCTCTGATCCGGGTGCAGGTGGAGGCGGAGCTGAGGATGAACGAGGACATCCAGAGATATCAGCAGAGGCGTTACGTAGCCCAGGTGATTGAGATACTCCTCTTCCAGGAGCTCCTGCTGGCTCCCAGAGAGCCTGAGGAAGAGGAGGAGTAGCCGAAAGAAGTGCCATTATCGGGCTTTGGCCCAACTTTGCCTCAAGAGCACCCGGCCGCCGGAGCCGTCCTACCCTGGGGGACAATCTCCCTTTGTCTCTCTCGAGGAACGCCGCCATTGAAATCAGACATCTTGAGCAGTGGCCCTCGCCGGGAATTTGCAGGATCTCCTGGCAGGACTAGGCGGCCTGGCCCCTAAAGCGATTCAATGCCGCCAGCAGTGAAAAGCAAATCGGTCTATCAACCGTTTTCGACGCCCCGACGTGTGGTGTTCCCCGCGAACGCTTAGGGAAAACGTCCGCGGCCTTGAGCGAGAGCTAAAGGCACCGGGGCGCCACACAAGAAGGCATAAAGTAAGTCGTTATTTTGGGGAGAGAAGCACCGAGGACAGCCTGACCCGGGAGGGGAGAGCCCCGGCCAAACCAGCGTGGACAGCTCCTTGTCATGCCACACTACGCTCGACCAGATCAAAACCGCGGCAGCGAGCGGGAAAAGAGATGGCACTACAAACTTCAAACTGATTAGAGGTTCACGACCTGAGCAATCCCTCGAGAATGATCTTCTGACTATCTGATCATCACCTTGCCCATCGTTGCGATCAGCAGGGCAAAGAGAGTCCAGGCAATGGCCCTCTCAAAGACGGCCACATACCTGAAGCGTCCCTGCGGCTTGAGATCCGGAAGAGGAATAGTAAAAAAGACGGCCAGGCAGTAGTACAGAGCGTCCAGCATGACGGTACTCTTCTCCATGTGGGCTGGGCTCCTCAGGCCGTTTCCCCTCCAGAGGATGCCCGTGCAGACAACGATCAGAGCCAGGGAGCAATACACGGGATTAAAAGGCCGTACGCCATAGCCGCAGGAGAGGCAGGCCAGCATGTCTGATATCTTCGAAAGCCCCCAGCTCTTCATGTTCTGGCTCTCGGTGCGGTACTGGTAGTAGCAGTCGTCAGAGTCGGAGAACCATTCCAGGTCCTTGTAGTTCTTGACAAGCTTTAGGTAGGCTGCACCGTCGTAGGCCAGGTTGTTCTTGATATGATTCCAGTGGGTCTGGAACTTAACAAAATCCGAATCCTTCAAGAGAATCTGCGCATCCTTGGTGAAGGTGGTGTTTTCCAGCTTGATGTTGGCAATCTTGGAGCTCATGAGGTTGAGGTTGCCGCTGAAATTGGAGCCTATGAAGTGGGCCAGGTTGTCGAACTGGGCCAGCTGGAAGATGGCATCAGCGCTAAAGTTTACCGTTCCGAAGTGAGTAGGGGCGCGGAACCTGGCCGAGATGAAAACGGCTCTGCTGCCGAACTCTGCTGAGGTAAAGGCAGCAATGTCGCTAAAGCTGGCCAGATCGAAGCGCCCTCCTTCCTTAAACTCGACATTTTTGAAGAGGGCCACATCTGAAAAAGCTGCTTTAAAGAATTCGCCACGCTTGTCGAACTGGGAGTAACAGAAGTCGGCTACGCTCTCAAATTGGCTTTCATTAAAGGTGGCGTTAGAGAGCTGTGCCCCGTTGAAGCTGGCATAGTCGCCGAAGACGGCGGAAGTAAAATCGGAATATCCAAGAAGGCTCGCGTCTGTGAAATCAGACTCAGGAAATTCGGTCTCTGCGAAGCTGGCGTTCTTCTCGAAACTGGCCCCTTCGAATCCTGCATAGCTTGAGACTTTGGCTCTGGAAAAATCGGCATCTGAAGAAAAAGTGCTGCCTGAAAAGTCCACGCTCTCGGCAAAGCTCGAGCCCTCCAGGTTTACTCCCGCCAGATGGGAGTTGGTGATCTTTAAGCTCTCCTCGGCCTCGAGATCTCGCAGATCGATGTCGCCAACAACAGAGATGTTGTCATAGGTGGCATTCATTCCCGCCTTGACCTTTGACATGATCTCC
>Ga0315291_10011154_pt1 | contig 10966 bp, 18 predicted proteins | sample YL17G12_20_MG_FD_203070 | JGI IMG/M metagenome (GOLD analysis project Ga0315291, IMG submission 203070) | Sediment microbial communities from Yellowstone Lake, YNP, Wyoming, USA - YL17G12_20 | ecosystem: Environmental > Aquatic > Freshwater > Lake > Sediment | place: USA: Wyoming | collected... | reverse complement strand
CGTGAACGTTAATCCCTTTGACTTACTGATCCAGCCCGCCTGCCGCGTGGACGAGGAAAAAGCGCAAGCCATATTTTTGTCAGATGACATGGGTAAGACGATATGAGCGGTAAAGTCATCCAAACGTTGCGAGCCAGCCCACTGGCGAGCATCTTGAGTGAGGCCGAATTGAGAATGCTGGCAAATTGTGGAAGCATCCAGGAATATGCCCCTGGCCAGGCCATTCTCGCAGCCGATGGCCAGGATGAACGGCTGTTTCTACTGCGCCACGGGCAGGTGGCTTTACATTTGATCATGAACACAGAAACCGGGCAATGCAGCGGGGAAATCACCACCGAGTTGACTTTGCCTGGTGAACTTTTTGGGTGGGCTGGTTGGATGCGTCCAGACCGTTTGAGGGTATCCGCCCAGGCTTTGGGGTCAGTGTCGCTGGTAGCCTTCGAACTGACAAGGTTGGGAGATACCGGGACTTTTCTCAAAGTGAGCCAACGGGTGCTGCAGCTTTTATTAGCCCGCTTGCAAGAATACGGCCTATGTCCGCCAAACGTTCAGGCGCTTTTGAAAATGAAATGCCTACAAATTTAAGGAGATTTTTATGAGCATGATCTGGGTTAAAGCCGGACAATGCAATCAGGAAACTACCATCGAAGCGCGCCGCACGGATATGACGCACGTGGCAGTTGAGTTCGTCACTACCTGTGAGCACATCCAGAAACTGGCTGAGGTGGTCAAAACGCTGGATATTGCTCATGAAATGAGCACTTCGCTCCTGGAGACGGAAGTGTACCGTTTAGCAAGTGAACACGTCTGCCGCAATAGTTGCGTGGTCCCGGCAGCGATTTTGAAAGCCCTGGAGGTCGAGGCTAATCTCTTCCTCCCGGCCGAAAGCCAGTTTGTTTTCCTGGATTCGACACATTAAACCGATTAGAAGGAGAAGACAATGAATATTCAAACACCAACCAGCATAAATACTGAACTAAAAACCGAGGCTGAACAGGCTGCACGGGAGTTGGGTGAGCTGCTGCTGCACACACCCGAATACGAGGCCTTTTTGAAGGCGCTCAACACCGTAAATAACGACCCTGAGGTACAGAAAATCTCAGCGGAAATACGCAGCCACCAAAATGCCATGCGTTGGTCCCCGGGGGATACCGGCGAGCATGATGCTGCGCTGACCCGCCTGGAGATAGAATTGGAAGCAATACAGGCCGTTCAGGAATACCGACTGGCAGAGGAAGCTGCCTGCCGGTTGTTCGCCGAAGTCGATTCGATCATCAGTCAGGCGGCCGGTGTTCCCTTTGCCACCAATGCCAAGCGCAGTGGGTGTGGCTGTGGCGGTTAATTCTACGAGATAGGAGAGAAATTCATGATAACTGAAGAATTGCAAAACTGTGCACGCGACCTGGGCGAAGCCCTGCGCTCCAGCGCATCTGTGCAAACTTACCTCAAGGCGCAAGCCGATTGTATAGCTGACCCTGAAGCCTCTGACCTGGAGAAACGACTTCAGGCTTTATACCAGGAGCTCGTGGGGCGCCAGCAGCGCGGTGAAGCGCTGCAGCGTAGTGAGATAGATGCCTACAACATCCTGAAGAGCCAGGTGCACCACAACCCATTGATTATGGAGCGTGATGCTGCCCTGAGTTTGGTAAAACAGACCTTTACGGATGTAGCTGATGATCTCAGCTTCCCCTTAGGTATAGAGTTTACCACTTTGGCTTTAGCAAACAGTACCTAGCAAAGGGAATGAGCATGAAAGCATTCGTCAACGAAAGAAAATGTCCGGCTCAAGATAAAATCTGTGTCATTTTGACTTCTTGCCCTCAAAATGCTGCCTCTTATCAAGCCGATCCATCAGCCCGGTTAGGAGGGCGGATCGTGATCGATATGGAACGCTGTGATGGCTGTGGAAAGTGTGTCACTGATTGCTGTGGGCAGGCGGTTGAGCTGAGATGATATCCAATCGCGCCCTTACATATTGGCTGGTGGGCATTGTGATGATCGGTTTGTTCTTGGGATATCGTCCTGTATCGGCCCAAACGCCTGCTGGAGCCACAATGCCAGGGCAGCCGGTGGTGCATGCTGTCATGTTCTGGATAGACACCTGCACTCACTGCAGCTATGTGCGTGACGAAGTCCTGCCGCCGTTGCAAACCAAATATAAGGATCAGCTGAAAATCTACCAGATCGAGCTGAAAACCGCTGGAGACTTGGATCGGCTGTACCAGATCGCTGAAAGCTTAGGAATGGCGAAGGAAGATGTGGGAGTCCCCTTCTTGCTCATTGGTGATCATGTATTGAAGGGCTCCACACAAATCCCGGCTGAGCTGCCCGGGTTGATTGAGCAGTACCTGGCGCAGGGTGGGGTGGGTTACCCCGATATCCCTTTGCTGGCTGGTGTGCTTCCCACTTCCATCCCAACCACCGAATTATCTGGGGAAGGGATGTGCAACCCGTCAGACACACCCTGCCCCACTACCCAGATGGCGCCAGTGGTCCACCTGCTAGTGTTTTGGACATCGGATTGCCATGCTTGCCGGCTGGTGGTGGGTGAGGCACTCCCTCCCTTAAAAGATCAATATGGCGAGCAACTGGACCTACAGTATGTGGATGTGGTTAGCGGTGCCGATGTAGATCGCTTCCATCAGGTTGCGGCAGCATTCGGCATTCCAAAGGAAGATGCCCACCTGCCGATGATCATCATCGGTAACCAGGCATTGATTGGAGCAGAGCAGATTCCCAGAGAACTTCCGGGGCTGGTCGAAAAGTACCTGGCAGGCGGAGGGGCTACGCTGCCCGATATTACTCGCCTGGTCGAAACAAGCGCATCAGCTGAGGCGGTATTACCGGATAGTCCAGATGGCTATTGGCTGGCAATCGGCGTGATGGTTTTTATAGTTGCCACGCTGCTCTATGCTTTGGTTGCATTTCTGTGGTACAAAATTCCTTTGCTGCCGGTAAGCTGGACGCATGTCGGCTTGCCGCCGTTGGTGCTGGTTGGGTTAGGCGTGGCGGGGTATCTTGCTTATGTGGAAACATGGTCTGTATCGGCGATGTGTGGCCCGGTGGGCGACTGCAATGTGGTACAGTCCAGCTCTTACGCCCGGTTGCTTGGCATTTTACCGGTGGGGGTGTTGGGGATTGGTGGTTACCTGGCGATCCTGGCGGCCTGGTTGTATCCCCGTCTGTGGCACAACCGATTGGCGAATACCATGCCCATCGTTGCTTTTAGCCTGGCACTTTTTGGTGTCATATTCTCGCTATATTTGACCATTCTTGAGCCTTTTGTGATCAAAGCCGTATGCATTTGGTGCATCACATCGGCCGTGATCATAACCCTGCTGCTGTTGCTTACTCTGAAACCAGCTCAGCAAACCATTCGTAGTTTACAGGAGGCAGATCACACTCATGCCAACATCAAAGTCGAAACGCCATCAGCGTAAAATATCACGAACACCGCAGCTCTTGATCATCGGTGGTGTGGTCCTGCTGATTGCCATGATTCTAATCTCCAAACAGGACAGGAATTCTTCTGCTTCCCCGGCGGCAAATACAGGCGAGCTACCTGCCGCGCAGCTCGACCGGGCACTGGCTGAAAACCGCCCAACCCTGGCCTTTTTCCATTCCACCACCTGCCAGCAATGCATTGTAATGATGGATACCGTCAGCCAGGTGTATCCAGAATTCTCCCCTGCGGTGGTGCTGGTGGATGTCAATGTGTACGATAAGAACAATGCTGCCTTGCTGCAAAGGGTTGGTTTACAATATATTCCCACTTTGATTTTCTATGATCGGACCGGGAAAGGGCAAGTCTCGGTTGGGGTTCTGGAAGCTGACCAGTTGCGCCAGAGATTGGCAGACCTGGGCGGAGGAGAATGAAATGACTTTTGACCCGTCGACTTTGCAAGATGCCTCTCTCCTGGCTTTTGTACTTGCATTTTTGGGTGGCATACTCACCAGCCTGGGTCCGTGCAACATTGCCACGATCCCGTTGATCGTGGGGTACGTGGGCGGCAGCCATGACCTGTCACGCTCCCGCTCCTTCAGCCTCTCGCTGGTATTCGCCATCGGGTTGGCACTCACCTTCATGCTCCTGGGTGTGGCGGCTGCATTGATTGGAGGGTTGATCGGGGCATCCACTCGCTGGTGGTATTATCTGGTGGCAGTGGTTTGCTTCGTGATCGGATTGAATATGCTGGGCGTGTTGAAGCTGAACCTGCCGATGTGGTTTGGTGGTTTGCGCGAGCGCATCGGTCTGAAAGGCCTCCCGGGAGCACTGGCGTTAGGGCTGGTATCTGGATTGGTGGCCTCACAATGCGCCACACCTGTGCTGGCAGCTATCCTGACCTATGTGATGGCGAAAGGTGCGATGGTTTACGGCGCAGCATTGCTTTTCGCCTATGCCCTGGGGCGTGGTGTGCCGGTTGTGCTGGCGGGTACCTTCACTGGCACGCTGAAGAGCTTCCAAAAGCTTGGTCGCTGGTCTGAAGTGATCGAAAAAGTCAGCGGTGTGATTGTGATTGGAGTCGGGCTGTATTTCCTGTGGATCGCTTGATGATGAAGCAGGATTGTTTACCCTCTCTGGCAAATCGCAGGCGCATGACCGCCTGGATGCTGTTCGGCGTGGTGGTGCTGGCTGTGATCGCAATCAAATCCTTCAACGACGGCTGGTTTGAGCCCAAAACGCCGCTTGCATTGAATGGCGAGCCGGCGCTGGTGTTCTTCAACCTTGGGCGAGGCTGCGAGTGCCAGATGACGGTAATACGAAGCGCTGAAGCACAATTAGCTGCATGGCCTGTCGCGTTAGAGGATCGGATTCACATCATCCGCGTGGATTTCAGCCGACGACCTGACCTGGCAAGGCAATATGATATCGCACGCGCTCCTGCCCTGGTATTGCTCGATTCAAACGGTGAAGTGGTCTGGAAGCAGGATGTCGGTCTGAGCGACGATGCGCCACTCGATCTCGAGCAAGCCAAAGACCAGGTTGAGTTGCTTTTATCTGAGGAATCTCAGTAGGAGAAGAATTTCTAATGACTATTCAAGTAATCGATATCGAGTCGATGCAAAAGTTTACCCCGGATGAAGTGCAGCCTGTTGTTCTCCATCAGTCTGAGGGCCTGGTGACACTGCTCTTATGTCTTGAGCCGGGCCAGAAGGTTGGACCATGCGTGATTGGCGCACAGGTCCAGTATTTGGTCGTGGCTGGCAGAGGTCAACTGAATGTAGCAGACGAGCAGGCTGAGCTTAAGACTGGCTCAATGGTTGTTGTGCTGCCCGATGTCGTTCGCAGCATCGTTGCTCTCGAGCGGATGCGCCTGTTTGCAGTCCAGGCTTCATAAAAAGGAAGAAAATGACTGGAGACCACCATCCCACGTTGCTTGCGATTTTCGCTCATCCCGATGATGAAACCTTCCGCCCTGGGGGGACGCTGGCGCTGCTTGCTCGGCAAGGGGTTAAAGTTCATGTGCTGACCTTGACGCACGGTGAGGCTGGGTCTTGCGGAGAGCCTCCACTATGCACGCCTGACGAACTGCCCAGAGTGCGCGAGCGTGAACTACTCTGTGCCTGTGCCGCCCTGGGCATCCAGCCACCGCACCTGCTGGACTACCAGGATGGTCACCTGATGGAGGCTGATCCCGAACGGGTGATCACCGACATTCTGACCGTTGTCCGTCAGGTTCACCCACAAGTGCTGCTCAGTTTTGGGCTAGATGGACTTTCTGGTCATCTCGACCATATCCTGGTTGGGCAGTGGGCTGCCGAGGTCTTCAGCAGCGTAGAAGAGATAGCCGTGTTATACACGATTGCGGTACCGCAATCGCTGGCGCAGATATTGAGCATGCACCAGGTGCATCCCGTTCCAGATGAGACAATAGCCCTTAGCGTAGATGTTTCCTCAGTATGGGAGACGAAACTGGATGCCATGCGCTGCCATACCACACAGTGGAGCTTGTCACCTATGCTGAGCGCCCCTACCGATCGCCAGCAATTGTTCTTTGGGCAAGAGCATTTTGTGCGAGCTGCCATGCGTCGCTCCGCTGATGATTTCCTGACAGAGGTTCTCCAAGGATGTTTACTATGACAGAAGCCATACAAGTCGAAGGATTGACCAAGGTTTATGCAACTAGCAAAGGCCACGCACCCTTGCGCGCTGTGGATGGGGTTGACTTCACGGTTCACCAAGGTGAGGTTTTTGGTTTTCTTGGACCCAACGGCGCTGGGAAGACCACCACCATCCGTATGTTGACCGGTCTTACCCGACCCACTGCAGGCCGCGCCAGTTTGCTCGGTTTAGATTTAGCGAGCGAACTATCGCACATCAAGAAACGCATCGGTGTTGTGCCAGAAGCCTCTAACCTGTATGATGAATTGACCGCTTTCGACAACCTGGTCTTTGCCATGCAGTTGTACGGTGTACCACGCCAAGAGCGAAATCCGCGTGCTGAAGCCCTGCTGGAACGCTTCCGCCTGAGCGAGAAGCGCGACGCTCCGTTTGCAAAACTCTCACGCGGCATGAAACGTGCCCTGACCATCGCCGCTGCCCTAGCGCATCGCCCGACATTAATTTTCCTGGATGAACCCACCACGGGTTTGGACGTGATGAGCGCTCGCAGCCTGCGGCAGATGATCGCCGCTCTGCGCGACGAAGGCGTGACTGTCTTCCTGACCACGCACTACCTGGAAGAAGCCGAGCGCCTATGCGATCGGATTGCCATCCTGGTCAAGGGGCGTATTGTAGCCCTGGACAGCGTGGCGCAGCTCAAAGCCCATACGCAGGAGTCACCTGTGATCGAAGTCAGCCTCCGAGATACATCTGGACTAATCCAGGTGCAGCGTGTGGAAACGTCGGGTGGAGTGGATGTAGCAGTGCGGCAGGTCATGCAACAAGCCGAGGGATACGAAATCATGAAAATTAACACGCTTCAGCCGTCACTTGAAGATGTTTTCGTCAGTCTGACCGGCCTGAGCGTCGAGGCCATGCTGGCTGAAAAAGGCGGAAAAGGAGGCGGAAATGCTAGTGGATGACCTGCGCGGTATGTTCTATATCGCTCTGAAGGACTTGAAAGCCTACTACTTCAAGCCGCCCAACATCAGTTGGGGCATCCTGTTCCCGTTTGCCTTCATACTGGCCTTCGCCATCCGTAACCCAGGTGACTTGCGCGCCCTGGTGCCTGGCTTGTTGGCTCTGACCATTCTCTTTGGTACCAGCTCGATGGAAGCTATCGTCATCGTCTTTGAGCGGCGCACTGGCTCGCTGGAGCGGCTGATGCTAGCGCCGGTACGGCTACCTGCCATGCTGGCTGGTAAGTTGCTGGGTGGCATGACCTTTGGCCTGACGGTGACCCTGGTGGTGCTGGTGGTTTCCCTGGCCGTCTTTGGCGCCGCTGGGACCAACTGGTTAATACTATTTCTTTCACTGATCCTCTCAGCGACGGCTTTTTCAGCGCTGGGAGCATATGTCTCGGTGGCTGTGCGTGAAATCTTCGAGGCACAGACATTGGCGAATTTCATCCGTTTCCCGATGATGTTCCTGGGCGGCGTGTTCGTGCCATTGGCCTCCATGCCTGCCTGGTTGCAAATTGTCGCTCGTTTCCTGCCGCTGACCTACTCTGTTGAGGCGCTGCGTGTTGCATTATCGGGCGGATCATGGGCTACCGCTGCTCTCGACCTGGGTATGCTAGCGGTTTTCAGCGTGGTGTTATTTGTGCTGGCTGTGTACACGCTGGCGCGGCACACTGAGTGATAGGAGGTAACATGCTGATCGAAAAATATGACCTCGAAGTTTATACCCCGCCCTGCGATCCTGGGTCTGAACGCTATGCAGCGCGCGCCAGGTTATTCGTAGATATTTCGGAAATCCTGCCTTATCTCAATGCTACGCTGCGTGGTGCGGTTTATCTCCCATCGGCTGATGCTCTGACCTGGAAAAAGGGCGGTCATAACATTGCGTTTCATGCCTATGAAATTGCTGTCAGCAACGTCGAAGATCGCGAGGGCGCGGAAAAAGAACTCAAGGGAGTGATTAACCTGGTCAACCGTACCTGGGAAGAACGCGCAGGAATCACCCCGGACACTACTACCCGCCAGCGACCCACATCGATGGCGATATTTAAATTACTGCCACAGACCAACTGCAAACAATGCGGTGAACCCACCTGCTATACCTTTGCTTTGAAACTTGTTACGGCACAAAAGAATGTGGCCGATTGTCCGCTGTTGAATGAACCGAAATACAAAGAAAAACGTGGTGCATTAGAAGAAATCATGATTGATGCACCCGCGATAGGTTAGTAAAGGAGGCTGACGATGAATTATGAAAAGATTCAACTGCAACCCAAACAAAATCAGGAGCCAGAGAAACCGTTATGCAGCTGCATGACTGATCCATTTAATAATCTCCCTCCGGAATTGAGACCCCGTCCTAAGGATGTTATGAGTGGGCTGCGTAAGGTTACTTGCCCGGCATGTGGATTGAGCTTTTGGACCAACCGCGACACGGATCTTTGCATAGAGTGTGAGAAAAAAGGCGTGCACCTTCCGGGTATTTGAAGGTGATTTACCACCGGGGAAACGCCCTCTCGACCAGTCCAAAGATACGATTTACTTATAGACGAATTTAATCATAAGGAAATACTATGACTGTTATTATTCGTCCAGTGGGTCAGCTCAAAAGCTTTTTCAACAACCAGTCCACGATCACCGTTGAGGCAGGGCAAACAGTTCGTGAGATCCTGATTGCTGCGAAGATCCTGCCAGAATTGGTTGCGGGTGTGGTGGTTAATGGTGATTTACAATCGAAGGACTATGTCCTGCAGGATGCAGATGATGTCAAGCTCATGGCTGTGATGAGCGGAGGATAAATATCTTTTTCGTGTTCATATCAAAATTATCTCAGGATAAATTATGCTCAGCGTCAAGATACTAAGTTATAAAAAGCCTCAACGATATATCGTACGACAAACAATAATTGCTGCTCGTAATGAAATTCGTAAAACTCATCCAGACTTTGATATTACGATTTCAGAAGTCAAAACACTCGAAGAGATAGAAAAATATACTCTCGTGCTCAGCTGTCCCAGTCTTATGATAAATGAAAAGTTGTTCTGTACTGGATGGTTCCCCAAAAAAGAAGAGATTATCGAGTGGTTCAAACAATATATTAATGGAAATAATGAACGATGAGCCAGAAAATCCTATCTAGAGACTATAGAACTTATCATTTTGATTCAGTACACGATGGCTTACGGAGTTAAGGATGTATCTCGAATTCATCAGGCTTACCAAAATACTGCCATGCCTTGCGGAACCGGGCAAGATTATCGTCCTCGGTGATCCGTCGCGCAAGCTAGACGAGGTGTTACCATACCTGGCTACACTACCCAATGTGATCTCTTATAACCCGGAGGCTTGTACACTGACTTTACGACGGCAGCCTGGTTTTATCTCGCTCTATTCTGACAAAGCTTATATCACCAAAGTGCGGGACACCGAAGAAGGCTTAGAGTTGTTCAAAGCGCTGGTGGATGCAATCAACGCCACCTGGGATCATCGGGAGGAGCTGGTAGCCATGACGGCACGAAAACACGCGCCTCGCCCCCTGGATATATGGACTTTATTACCACAAACCAATTGTAAGCAATGCGGTGAAGCAACCTGCATGGCATTTGCGTGCAAAATGCTTTTACGGGAACGCGAGCTGGCGGAATGCACCCCTCTGCAAGCGGACTTAGCCTTTGCAGAACGGAGAGCGACTCTGGAAGCAATGCTTTAGGAGCTATATATGTTAACTTTGATTGATGATGCGTTACAAAAAGCCCATGAGATTTTGGCAACCGAATGCAGCCCGATTGGGTTGATGGCCTCACCGGAAGGGTATCCACACGTGTGGGCGCGCGACAGCGTCATTACCGCACTCGGGGCGCTGCATTCACCTGGGCACGAGAACTGCCTGCGGGTTTCGTTGCAAACCCTGGCCGGGTAGCAAGCTGAACTGGGGGCAATCCCCAACAACGTCAGCGTCGCCACCGGCAGGTTAGATCACACCAACGCCGGGTCGGTGGATTCCAACCTGTGGTTCATCCTCGGTCATCTCTTCCAATATCGCACTGATGAGAATCTGGATTTCCTGCGCGCTCAGTGGCCAGTGCTGGAGAAAGCCCTGCTCTGGCTGCGCTACCAAGATTCCAATGGCTGTGGCCTGCTTGAAGTGCACGAGGCCGCCGACTGGGCTGACCTGCTCGCCAACCGCTTCAACATCCTGTATGACAATGTGTTGTGGTACGTTGCCCTGCGCGCCATGTCTGAAATGTCCCGCGATCTGGGGCTGGACTGCAAACACTACGACAACATGGCCAACGATGTGCGCCATAAAATTCGCATTGTCCTTTGGGTCGGAGTGGAAAATGAGGCCGAGTGGGGGCCGAGTTGCCCCGGTCACACCGAGTGGAAACACACCCTCAGCCAGGTAGATCCGGTGCTGGTCAAGCGGCCGTTCTTTCTGCCCTACGTGGCCTTCCGTGATTTTGGGGATTACTGCGACGTGTTTGGCAATCTACTAGCGATCCTGTTTGACGTCGCCAACTCAGCCCAGGAAAAGCGCATCCTCGATTACATGCACCAGGTGGGTATCGCTGAGCCGTATCCGGTACGGGTGTTGCATCCGATCATCCATCCCGGCAATAAAGACTGGCGCGAATACTATCGCAACAATAACCTGAACCTGCCGGAACAATATCATAATGGCGGCATCTGGCCGTTTATCGGCGGGTTCTGCGTGACCGCGCTGGTGAAAGCTGGGCGCATGGACGAAGCCCGGCGCCAGTTGCAGAAATTAGCCGAGGTCAACCACCTGGGTGTGGAAGAAGAATGGGAATTTAACGAATGGTGTCATGGACGTACAGGTCAACCGATGGGTTATCCTCACCAGGCCTGGTCAGCGGGGATGTATGTATTTGCTTATCATTGT